>ERZ795056.6321-NODE-6321-length-11594-cov-8.203484_pt1 | contig 11594 bp, 9 predicted proteins | sample MGYA00375140_ERZ795056 | MGnify/ENA primary metagenome ERZ795056 (study PRJEB30185, sample SAMN05720227) | activated sludge metagenome | isolation source: Anaerobic digester | place: USA | collected 2015-03-09 ...
AGATAATTTTGGGCAGGAGTGAAAAAAAACGATACTGTTTTTAGAATCGCTTTATTTGGGAAAAAACAAAATTGAGAAACAAAGAGAGCAGAATAAAGTTGGCAACAAATGCTAACGGATTATCAGCTAAGACGGTTTTCACCTTATAGCTGGTAAAATGTTGATGGACGAGCCTAATTTCCGTTAATCAACCTGTTAATTATCTCAACCGTGGTAATACCTTCGGCTTCAGCATTAAAATTATTTATTATTCTATGTCTCAGAACAGGTATTAAAGCAGCTTTAACATCATCTATATTCGGAGTAAACCTTCCTTCAAGCACAGCTTTTGTTTTTGCCGCAAGAATAAGATATTGAGAGGCTCTCGGGCCGGCGCCCCATCTCACCAATTCTTTAACAAACTTAGGAGAAGATTCATTTGCGGGACGTGTATTATTAACCGTTCGAACTGCAAATTCTATTACATTATCCGCAACCGGAACTTTACGGATTAAATCCTGATATACAATAAGTTCATTTGTATCAATTATATTCTTTAACTCCGGCAGATACATACTTGTTGTTGATTTAACAATTTCCAATTCTTCATTAAATGAGGGATAATCCAGCCAAAGATTGAACATAAATCTATCCAACTGTGCTTCAGGCAGCGGGTATGTACCTTCCTGTTCAATCGGGTTTTGAGTTGCAAGCACAAAGAATGGTTCTTCAAGAGTATACGATTTACCGGCAACCGTAACTTTGTGTTCCTGCATAGCTTCAAGCAATGCGGATTGAGTTTTCGGAGGTGTTCTGTTAATCTCGTCAGCAAGAATTACATTCGCAAAAACAGGTCCGTGAATAAACCTGAAATTTCTTTTCTTAGTAATCTGGTCCTCGTCAATAATTTCAGTACCGGTTATATCGGAAGGCATCAAGTCGGGCGTAAACTGAATCCTGCTGAACTTCAAATCTATTACACCGGCTAAAGTTTTAATAAGAAGCGTTTTAGCGAGTCCGGGAACACCAACCAATAGACAATGCCCGCGGGAAAGAAGCGATACTAATAATTGTTTAACAATTATATCCTGCCCAACGATAACCTTGGCGATTTCTTTTTTTATTTGTTTAACTGATTCACTTAGTTTTTCAACCAGTTGAACATCGTCATACTGTGATAAATCGTTTCTCAAATTTTTTCCTATTAAAGTTTAACTTCCCAGTAAATTTTCGATTTGATTTCCTCTATCCATTTAGTATAAAGATTTTGTTTTTTATACTCATCGGCAAACCTTTTAAGTTCAACATAATCTATTTCAAGGTCTGGCTGATGCTGTGGAATTTTCTGCTGTAAAAATACAATATGGTATCCGTAACTGTCCGCAGAATAATTCACTCTTTTCGGAAAACTTATTTCGCCTTCTTTCATTTTAGAGACTATTTCCAATAAATTTTTATCCAGCTGTCCGAAATAGAAAGAACCGAGTTCGCCGCCAAATGGAGCGGATTCTTTATCGTCGCTGTATTTTTTTGCCATACTTGCAAAGGTATGTTCTTTCTTGATAATGCTGTCTCTGATATCAGTTAGGAATTCTATAATATTCAAATCGGCTTCGTCATCGCTTTTAATTTTAATCAGAATGTGCCTAGAGTTTATTGATTCTCCTCTTCTTTCGATTAATTGAATAATATGATAACCCACAGGTGATTCAACTACCCCGGAAAGTTCTCCTTCTTTCAAAGAAAAAGCGGCTGACTCAAACTCAGGATAAAAAACGCCTTTTTTAACAAAGCCCAATTCACCTCCCTGTGCAGCACTACCAGGGTCATCCGAATACTTTTTTGCTAAAGCCGCAAAATCAACACCGTTCTTAATTGAATCCAAAAGTGATTCTGCAAGAGTTTTATACTTATTCTTCAAACGGTCGGACGTTCTTGGATTCATAAAGATATGGGAGATTTTTACTTTTTCAGGAATAACTCCAAGGCTGTCTTTATATTTGTAAAAGAATTCTTCAACTTCCCTGTGAGATGCTTCCACGCCTCCGAATTTTTTCTCACGCAATCTTTGAATCATTAAATTCTTTTGAACATCATCCCTAAGTTCTCTTCTGATTCGCTCCATTGTCATTCCGTATGCCTGCTCTACTTTTTCTTTAGAGCCGTACTGTTGAATAAACATATTCAACTGGTATTCAATCTGTCTTGTAACTTCGTCATCCGTAACAATAATCGAATCAATATGTGCCTGGGCATAAACTAATTTTTCTTCAACGAGTGCATTCAATACCTGCTTTTTCAGTTCCGGATCATCCGGGTTTAGTTTTTTCTGGTTCGCAAGAAGCTGCGTTTGAAAATCAAGTTCGCTTTGCAGGATATACTCGTTATCGATAACGGCGATTATTTTGTCGAGTACTTGCTGTGGAAAAGCAAACCCGGAAAAGCAAATTATTAATCCAGCTACTAATGACTTCATATTCATTCTATTTCCTAATCTCAATTTCATATTTAGCATAAAGTTCTTTCATATATTCTCTTAGAAGAGTTCTTTTTTTCTCTTCAACAAATAATCTTTCAACTTCTTTTTGAACTGCATTGAAAGGTGGAATTTCTCCCTTATTTATTCTTTTTATTAATTGTACAACGTAAAATTTGGAATCTGCCACCGGAATTACAAGGCTAATTTCATTCTCGGTCATTGATTCGATAATGCGTAATAAATTCCCCTCGTATATGGCAGTTTTATAAACCAACTGCCCGTTTATTACGTTTAATATCAATGAATCCGTTGCAAATGATTTATACGCTTTATCCCAGTTACTCTCCATTAATGTTGTTCTAAAGCGGGCTGCACTGCTTTCATCGTAGAATGAAATCAAATTCAAATGATAAGCGTTGTCAATTGATTTGAACATACCGGGATTGTTTACAAAATAATTTTCTAACTCCTTTTGAGAAAAAGAAACATTTTGTTTCTCAAAAAACCTTTGCAGCCAAATCGATTTTACAAGTTCACGTTTTGATTTTTCAATTAAGTAGTGATAATTCTCATCATCTAAAATATCGTTGTCAACCCCTTCAAGATACAACACTTCGGTTTCAACCCAGTTCCTAATATACTCGGAGCGTGCAGCCGGGCTATCTGCGGCTCTTTTTTCAACATCTTCAATAAGAAGGAAGGAATCATTTACCTTTGCCGAATAATCTCTTCTTGTTTTATCTTTACCGCACCCGTAAAAGAGTGCGGCAAAGATTAATAATACTATAATTTGACCCGGTTTCATTAAAGAGAAATTATTCTTCTTCCCCGGTAAATGCTTTGTCAAGGTCTTTATAGTTGAATGCCGGTTTGTATGTATTCTTTAAAGAAATCAAGTATTCACTCTCAAGCCTTTTGCTTTCCTCTTCCTGGAATGCACCGCTGACTTCGGCTTTTGCTTCTTCAAATGTTTTAATACGGGCGCCTTCTTTATTCATCAATTTAACAATTGAGATCCCTCCCGTAACCTTGAAAGGAGCCGAATAGTCACCGGCTTTCTTTAACTTATTCGCTTCTACTGCAAGCTCGGATGATTGCGCATCCATCAAATCGAATTTCCCGGCTTTTTCCTTAAAGCCCGGTCTCTCGGTATAAAGTGAAGCAAGTGTGTCGAATTCCTCGCCAGCTTTTAATAAATCGTAGTAATGATTTATAAGAGAATCATTCCTGCTGAATATTTCTGCAAATTGAACTCTGTCGTTCCATCTGTAGTTTTCTTTATTCTTTTCGTAGAACTCGTGCAGTCTAACGGTATCAATTTCAATTTTACTCCACACCTCTTCGTCCTGGAGTTTGAATATGTAAATACCATTTTTGTAATCTCCCATTAACTCTGCAAATTCAGGATAGTTCTTTTCAAGTTCCATTGATTCGAGATCAATAACGATTTCGGAAGAGATTTTTTTGATTGCATCATTCAAGAAACTTTTATTGATAACTCTGTTTACAAGGTCAAAGTGAGCATCCGATTTATTCATTAATTCATCAAGCGTTGTCTTTTCGGCAGCAAATCCGAACACTACTGATTTGCCGAATTTACTCTGGATACCGCTTTCAAAATATTCTTTGCCCGATTTTACCGTGTCGTTTGCAGCATCAATTGCATTAACTGTTTCTTCAGAGATAAAGAATCCATGTTTTGTTTTAAGTTTTGATACAAGTTGGTCGTGATCATCGTTGTACCTTGTTTGCTTATATATTTTCTTAAGCTCTTCCTTATCTTCTTCAAAAGAGGGATACGGTTTTCTTGCAGTAACTTTAATTAAGTGAAGTCCGTAATTTGTTTTAACAACATCGGAGATTTCTCCGACGTTTAAGTTAAAAGCGGCTTCATCAAACTCAAGTACCATTTGTCTCCGTTGGAAGAAATTCAAATCTCCACCGTTATCTTTTGTCCCGCCGTCTTTAGAATACTGTTTTGCGAGGTCTGCAAAGGAAACGCCTTCGGCAAGTTTCATCTTTATAGTATCCATTTTAGCGTATGCTGCGGCTGTATCAACTTCTCCGTTATCATTAAAGAAGTCCACCATAATATGGGACGCTTTAATGGCAGGGATTCTTTCTTTCTTATCTGTAACTTTAATCAGGTGATAACCGAAACGTGTTTTTACAGGCTCCGGGTAAACACTCCCGACTTCTGTTTCGTAAGCGGCATTTTCAAATTCCGGGACAATCAATCCTGCGGTTATATAATAAATATCTCCGCCTTTGGCTTTTGAAAATTGATCTTCGGAATACTGTTGTGTTAGTTCTTCATAGCTTTCACCGTTCTTAATTCTATTTAAAAGTTCGGTAGCCTTAGCTAATGCTCCCTCATCACCGGTTGAATCGGGTCTTACCATCAAGTGGCTTACTCGTAATTCGTATTTCCGCTGTTCATACAGCTTTTTGATTCCCGGTTCGATAAGTTCTTTTTCGATTATATACGTTGAGCCTACTTTTTTCTTATAGTCAGCCAGCTCGTTTTGAAGTTCTTCATTTGTATCGAACCCGCGAATAGAAGCATTTCTTAATTTCATTTTGAAATTAACATACAGGTCAAGAAAGTTTTTGTACTGAGCAATGCTATCATCAACAGCTTTTTCTTTGCCGCCTGTATTCTTTATATATGCTTTTTCAAATTCGCCCATCGTTATTTTCTCACCGCTGAATTCGGCAAGCACGATTTCGGATTGTTTTGTTGAACAAGAAGTTATTAATAAAGAAATAAAAGCAAAGAGTATAAACGATAATGGTTTATTCATACCCGTGTCTCCATGATTGTTATTATTCTATAAATTATTAAAATTTAAGATGTTATGTTACTTAACCGGGCTTTGAAAATCAAGGGAAATGGAATGTGATTGTCCCTTTTTTCGGTTCCCCGGGCTTACAAACCCGGATTCTCCCGGCAGATTGTTGCCCTGTATTGTTATTTCGGCATGAATTTGCAACTAATTTCTTTCGCTTCAGAATTGTTTCGATATCCCTACAGAAAACCATCTGCCACCACCGGATGTAATTTTTTCTTTTATTTCCGGTTCACCGGGAGACGGTGGAATGTATGGAAGCTCCTTCTTCGATGTATAAACCGGGATAAACTGGTTTATATCGGCAAAAATAAAAAACTCGCCTATTTTGTAACTTCCTCTAAGAGTAATTAATGCAACTCCGGCACGCGAAATTTTTAATTCATTTGATGTGAATTCCTTTACACCGATTGCGAGATATGCCGGCTGCCATGTTTGAAGTATAAAATTAGGTTGAATATCGAAATAGTATAAAGAAGGATTGAACGTGCAATCGCCCAAGTTCATCAAATGATTAATACCTGCACCTGCTATTTTTCCGCTGAAACTGAATCGATAATTTAATCTATTTACAATTACCGATTGAACTATTGATAAAAAGGGCCATGACTGCACATTCCCCACTCCATTCCCCTTTGCGAATAGATAGAATAGCGAAATACCGGTTTTAGTTTTTTCATTGAACGACTTGCTTCCATCAATTACAACGCCGTTTAGTTTTAATTCGGGAACCTTTATATACCCGAAAGTTTGTTCATCGTTGAACAGATCGGAATAGTAATCCCCCGAAAGAAAAAAGAAATTTGCATTCAACACTACTTCATTCCATTTACTGTTTAATGAGCCGTGCCAAATTTCAATATCCGGTGATTCTTTCATAAAAAAACCGTTTCCGTTTTCTTTTTCAAAAGGAAGGATTTTTTTGTAACCGATTTGAATTGTATTCTCCTTCCACGGCTGAAATCCCAACCGGGTGGAGAATGTTTTGTTCTTGAAACTGCCCGTAATGTTTAAATCATCTCCTAAATACCCGGCTTCAAGATTTACCGGGAAATCGTTAGATGAAAAACCGAACTCGGCTTTTAGTTTTTTCAGACATTCAAAATAAAACTCAATATTAAAGCCGTAGTTGAAATAATACTCTTTTCTATTCCTCGTTAAATCTGCCTCTGCCGAAAGTGTTACTATCTTTTCTTTTCGTAATGCTCTTAACGTAACGAACTCATTTTTTTTGTTAATATTAAAATTTACTGTTGATTTTTTGTTATCGGTTTTTAACCGGACATCCGTCCTTCCAAATGAAATACCCAGTTTATTGTTTCCCCAATCGTAATCGTATTTGCCGCGTAAATAATTCCCGTTTAATGAGAAAGAATTCGATTCCGAGTTCTCTTCATATAAATTAATCAGCGAGAAAAAAAACGATGTCCCCGGATTATCTTCATCTGGATATAAAGAAAATGGCTGGGACAATGTTTGCCCAGCCATTATAAAAATAAACAAAAAGAGTTTTTTCATTACGGAGTGATTGTTACCGTATTTGAATAAAACGGTTCTTTAGGCACAAGCGCGTTGTAATATGAATACTGTTCGTTACTACTCTTGAGCCTGTATTGATATGTAACACCGGAGTTTATATTGTAATCCTGGTAATTATAATTATAAAACCATTGTGGACCGCTTATATCCTCAAAGTTACCGGCTCCGGTTTTTTTCTCTACAACAAAATATCCACCGCCGAAATTTTCATTGTTCGCAAGCCAATTCAATTCAACACTAAACGGACTGTTATTTACATTAGCAGTTAAACTATGCGGTTTCGGATTTATGTTTATTTGATACCATATACGGTGTTTTGCTTGAATAAATAAATCTCCAACCGGGGACATAGTTGTAAGTTCAACATCACCTTCGCCGTAATTAATATAGATAGCTGTAATAGGTTCAGGAACTTTTGTGGCATCCTTTACAATCAAGTCAAAATCACCGTCATCTTCAGTAGTCGTTGTATAAGTTTTTGTTGCTGTTTGAATTTTAACGGTGGCATTTGAAATCGGCATATAGTAATTGCCTGTAAAACTTGCCCAGCCGCTGAATTTGAAACCGAATTCTTCGTCAATGCGCATCATTCTTTTCATAGTCTCGTTTGTCATACCTGGAAAGACGCCACCCATTGTAGGATCCGGGAAAACAAATTCATTATAAGTTTCTGCTACGAAATCAAAATGAATTCCCTTCTCTCCTTCAGGTTCAACTGTGTATGCAGGGAAATAAGCGGCTTTTGGATTTTGAACAAAATTAGTAAAGAAGTTACCAATATTTACTTTTATTGTATAAGTGTTTCCATCGGTATCCGCATCTTCAATTGTAATAGAGTAATCCTGCGAAAGAGCAGTTTCAAATTTATTTAAATAAGTCTTTACGGTATCAAGGTCGGATTGTTTAACCCCGTTACTTCCCAATTTAATAATTGCATCGGGTTTGTTACCGGAAATAGTTTCAAGCGATGTAATTGCACCCCTGAACTTTGTAATCATATTTTGTAAATGATTTTTACAATTAGTCGCTCTTTGTTGACCGTCGGAAGCAAGCACAAAGAAAGATTGGTTGTCTTGTTGAAGTGCGGCAACAAGACTTGCCTGTGAATAATCCTGCAGTTCAAATTTATGTGTCAAAAACATTTCCATCATAAAGCGGACACCCCGCACCCCCGCATCCATCAAATATATTTCGGTGGGATATATTGATACAGGTTCCATTTGCGGATCGCCCTGCATTTTTCCGCTGATTGTAAATTTGAAATCGGAATTAGCTTCAATTGCTTCCATTCTTGCAGATGCGTATTCCAGTTTTGGTAAAAAGTTGTTACGGATTACCTGTTGCATTTTACTTATTAGAGGTGGGTCTGTGATTGCCAATTTGTGAATAGCAAAAACATTAATTGCAGCTGGCGCTAATGGTATTATCATCTGTTCCGTTGATGATGGAATTCCCGGTGCAGTTAATACTTTGTTAAAAGGTCCATCACCGGACATGAGAGAATCAAATTGTTTGATTAAATTATTTATTTCGGGGTCCGCGTATGCGGTTAGAATTTCTGTAATAGCAGCACCGAACTGTGCATCGGTATTTGACGGGTCAAGCTGCAATGCTTCTTTATACAAATTAGCTGCACTAATAAAATTGAGCTGATCAAAATCCGATGGACTGTTGAAACTGCCGTTCACCCATTTAAAAAATTCGCTTTCGATCATGCCGTAAGCCTGATCGGATTTCTCCTTTGATGTAGTTGGATCATTACCTGTACTTGTCGGTTCTTCATCTTTTTGACACGACAGGAACATTAACGATGATATAATAAGAATGTTTATGAACAATAAATATTTGGACGTTTTCATTTTTGCCCTCGCAACAAAATTAAGTAAAAAAATATTTACAATGGAAACATATGTAAAGGTTTAATCAACTTCAAGATATTCCGGTAAAAATTCGCTTTCCTTTAATGCGATACTCTTTCAGAGTGCGTTATATCATATTGTTGTTAGAACTCTGTGCTTACTTATTATATTCGTTCAAGGCAACCGATAATGGAATGATTTTAACTCCCGACTTTTGCAGCCTCCTTAATTCCTCTAGTAAGGCATAAAAGTTTTTCATGTTGCATAAAAAAAGCCGGGTATCTGTTTTTGAAAGATTTTTTGTCCCTATCCTAAATTGCTCTACGACCTTTTCTTCAGTATCAGAATCTAACCGTTCAAAAACAGAGAGTGGAATTAGATTGTAGCCACCGCGCACATCGAACTCTTTTTCAAGGAAAGAAAAAGCCGGCGAATTATAAATTTGCGATTGATCATCTATCAAGATGAACTTGCTTTGCTGGAAAGCCCCTATTGTAAGCCGAACAGAAATTTTTAGTCTTCTCCGTGAATAATCCTTGACAAACTTAAACTCCGAATCTTCTATTGAATCATCAATTAGAAGTATTGCTTCTTTTTTGTTCGTGTTTATTTGGGCGGAAAGGTCTTTGTTTTTCTGAGATGGTAGAATTACTAAGCTTAAGAACTCAGGGAAATCAATCAAGGTTTGTAATTCATCTTTGTTCAAGTTTTCCACTCCTGTTAACGCAAAACTTAATTTTCCGTTTTCCCGCAAAAGGTTTTTATCCGTTTTGAATTCGGCATATAGTTTTAGATTGCCTGCCGCTGATATTTCAAGGACCGAATAATTATTAATTGCTTTCTCTATTGAATTGATCCGGGTGTTTTCTTTATTAAGCTTGTTAAAAACTTCGTGGAGTAAAACCGGCACCGGCAGGTCTTTAGGAATTGAAATTGAATAAGCCGCAGCTAAAGAATCACATTTTTTATACGGCGGTTTTATCTTTTTAATCTGTTCCCGGCTGATCGAGTATTCGCTTAAAATCGAATTGAAAACAGAATCAATTGTTGCGGCAGACAGCTCATTTACAAATAAGGTTTCTTCTTTTTGAGAATACTTATCAATTGCCAGGTTAAAAAAAAGGAGTAATATTGCAAGGCAAAACAGAACTACTAATAATAACTTACTATTCAAACTCTGCCCTGTCTTCACTTACTTGTGTTTGAAATTCGGTTTTCGTTTTTCTAAAAATGCAGAAGTACCTTCTTTAAAATCATCGGTTCCGCAGGCAAGTGCAAATAAACCGGCTTCAAAACTCAATCCTTTATGTAAACCGAGATCGTTGCTGGCGCTTATAGCTTTGAGTGCAAGCCTTACAGCGTGGTGTGGTTTAGCCGCAATTTTAACCGCGATTTCCAATGCTTTCGGCAATAAATCATTAAGCGGGAAAACATGGTTGACTAAACCTGTTTTCATCGCTTCATCTGCATCAATATAATAACCTGTTAAAATGTACTCGGTCGCTTTACCTGTTCCGATAACACGCGGAAGTCTTTGTGTGCCGCCATAGCCCGGAATAATCCCCAGGTTCACTTCAGGCAAGCCGAACTTCGCGTTTTCGGATGCGATTCTGAAATGACATGCAAGTGCAAGTTCGCAGCCGCCGCCAAGTGCAAAACCATTTACTGCAGCAATAACAGGTTTATTCAAGTTCTCAATTAAACTGAATACGGCTTGCCCTTTCTCGGCAAATTCCTTTCCGCTTATCATATCAAGGGAATTAATTTCGGAAATATCCGCCCCGGCAACAAATGCTTTTTCTCCGCTGCCTGTAAGTATAACTGCGCGTATATCTTCCTTTTCACCGAGGTAACTGAAAACTGTTTCAAGTTCCGAAATCAAAACAGCATTGAGTGCATTAAGTTTATCCGGACGGTTGATAGTAACAATTGCAACACTTCCTTTTTCTTCGAGAAGAATATTTTGAAAATTCATTTTCTATTCCTTTCAAATACTGACGTAAAGAGGTAGTCTGATTTTCAAATCAACGGATAAAAATTGATTATCATTTAAATAGTTGTATGAAGCAAGCACTTCCAACAAAAACATTGAAACACCGACACCCAAATTAAAGCCCGATTTAATACCATCTTCCAGGTAATTGTTCTTTAAACTTTGCGGTTTAAACTCGTGAAGTTCCTGGAAAAAGGTAAGTGATGCAGAGGCTTCAACTAATGGAATAACAATTACAATGTTTTCAAGTATCGGTGGGAAATAATACCTGGCACCAACAGTAACGGGAAGTAAATTTGATGAAAAATGAGAATAGTCTGAGGTTTGATAAAAATCCTGCGAACCGGGGTATTGTTCAAATCCTATCCTTCCGAATAAAAAAATCGGAAGGTATTCGTTGTCGGTATAAGATAGCTCCATGTTGAAACCGTAACCGAGCATAACCTTATCGGAAAAACTACCTATCGGTAACCTAGGACCAACACCTAAGGCGCCGAATATTCCCCGCGCTTTATCCGAGGGATGTGTATCAAACACGTTGCCGGCAAATATGATTAACAGGATAACTATATACTTTTTCATTTAAATGCTGTTATTTGATGAGGCAAAATAAACAAAATTTCATACTATTAAAAACCGCTTAAACATTGATCAATAACTTTACTTTCAGTCTGTAATTATTAGCACAAAAACAAAAACCCACGAAATAATCCGCGGGTTTTTGTTAAATGAAAACTTAATACTCAATCTATATACTACTCTTCTTCGGAGCAATGAATTTTGAATATAGCAGCAATCCTACCATTGAGAATACTCCAATCAAACTAAAGATAAGCCACAAGGTTTGAGGGTCTTTTAGATTATCTACAAAGTGAACATAAAGGTTAGCTCCGAGA
>ERZ795056.6324-NODE-6324-length-11589-cov-5.589908_pt1 | contig 11589 bp, 13 predicted proteins | sample MGYA00375140_ERZ795056 | MGnify/ENA primary metagenome ERZ795056 (study PRJEB30185, sample SAMN05720227) | activated sludge metagenome | isolation source: Anaerobic digester | place: USA | collected 2015-03-09 ...
AAGGACAAGAAGCATTTCAAGCCGCACAACTTCGCGGAGTAAAAAGCCGTTTCCTTTATCTTCCAGAAGAAAACCATTGGGTTTTAAAACCACAAAACGCCTTAGTTTGGCAACGTGAATTTTATAAATGGTTGAATGAAACTTTATAACAACAAAAAACCCAACTTGATAAAGTTGGGTTTTTATTTTTTTACAATTTGAAAACGGCTCCAACATTCAGTGAGCCATAATTATTTTTAACATTCAAATCTTTTGCAGCATCATTTAGTCCAGCCATTCCTTGATAATCAACCAAAAGACTTAACTTTTTAGTCAACTCAAACTTATAACCAATTCCAACATTCAAACCTACTTGAACCGAATTAAACGCATCTTTAACGCCAAGGTCGCCATGTTTTGCATAGGTTAGAAATCCAACACTCGGACCAAAATTAAGGTTCCATTTTCGTGTTTTTCCAAAATGCCAATTAGCGTTCAACGGAATAGTTAGATAGCTCAACCCAAGAATTTCATCGTCAACATCCGATCCCATCGTTTGATAATTTATTCCCGAACGAATACTCCAACGATTATTCAAATAATAATCTGCTCCAACACCAAAATTCAAAGATGATAATGCGCCATTATCAGAAGCATCACTTCCAGAAAAATCCGAAATCGTAAAGCCAACATGAGGAATAATCTCAATTGTACCTTTTTCTCTTTCCTGTGCCTGTGTCATTCCAACGCAAAGAATTGCCGTTGCCAAAATAATTTTTTTCATGTTTTTTATAGTAATGATTATTCGGCAAATCTATACGGATTAGCTTCTCGATATTCATTACAAAACGTTAATTGGCATTTCCTTAAGACGTTAAAAAAAACAAAACCTCACTAATCAGTGAGGTTTTCTATCTATTCTGGAGCGTTCATTACAAAACTTTCCATAAACTTCGTAGTATAATTTCCGGCTACATAATCCGGTTCATCCATCAATTGTCTGTGAAACGGAATAGTAGTTTTAATTCCTTCGATATAAAACTCATCCAAAGCACGTTTCATTTTACTAATTGCTTCTTCTCTAGTTTGAGCAGTAGTAATCAATTTAGCAATCATCGAATCATAGTTTGGCGGAATAGTATAACCTGCGTAAACGTGTGTATCTAGACGCACTCCATGTCCGCCTGGCGCGTGAAGTACCGTGATTTTTCCCGGTGAAGGGCGGAAATCATTGTATGGATCTTCAGCATTAATTCTACATTCTATTGCGTGTAGATTTGGATAGTAATTTTTTCCAGAAATTGGCACTCCAGCAGCAACTAGAATTTGCTCACGAATTAAATCGTAATCAACAACTTGTTCTGTAATTGGGTGTTCTACTTGGATACGAGTATTCATTTCCATGAAGTAGAAATTCCTATGTTTGTCCACCAAGAATTCTACAGTTCCAGCACCTTCATATTGAATATATTCGGCTGCTTTTACTGCTGCTTGTCCCATTTTTTCACGTAATTCATCGGTCATGAATGGTGATGGTGTTTCTTCGGTTAATTTTTGGTGACGTCTTTGAACAGAGCAATCTCTTTCAGATAAGTGACATGCTTTTCCATAAGAATCTCCAACAATTTGGATTTCAATATGACGTGGTTCTTCGATTAATTTCTCTAAATACATTCCGTCATTTCCAAAAGCTGCAGCCGATTCTTGACGTGCGCCTTCCCAAGCTTTTAGTAATTCGTCGTGTTTCCAAACGGCACGCATACCTTTTCCGCCTCCACCAGCAGTTGCTTTTAGCATTACTGGATAACCAAATTCTTCAGCTAATTTTTCGGCTTGTTCGTAAGATTCTAAAATCCCAACTGAACCAGGAACACATGGAACTCCAGCTTCAATCATGGTTGATTTAGCCGAAGCTTTGTCACCCATTCTATCAATCATTTCTGGTGAAGCACCAATAAATTTAATACCGTGTTCTTGACAAATTTTAGAGAATTTTGCATTTTCCGAAAGAAAACCATATCCAGGATGAATGGCATCTGCATTAGTAATTTCGGCAGCAGCAATAATATTTGACATTTTCAAGTAAGATAAATTACTTGGCGGCGGACCAATACAAACGGCTTCGTCAGCAAATTTTACGTGTAAACTTTCTGAATCGGCTGTTGAATAAACAGCTACGGTTTTGATGCCCATTTCCTTGCAGGTTCTAATCACACGAAGTGCAATTTCACCTCTATTGGCTATAAGTATTTTTTTAAACATCTTTTTGAGTTTAGATTGTTAGACAATTGGATTGTTGGATTTTTAGATTGCTTCGCCTATTGGCTTAACATTCATAGATTATCAGTAATAATCTAGAAATCTAATAATCTAATAATCTAAATTATGATGGATCAACTAAGAATAATGGTTGATCAAATTCTACTGGTGACATATCGTCAACTAATATTTTCACTATTTTACCAGTAATTTCTGCTTCAATTTCGTTGAATAATTTCATTGCTTCAATTACACAAAGAACATCTCCTTTTCCGATAGATGTTCCAACTTCAACAAATGGTGCTTTGTCTGGAGATGGTTTTCTATAGAATGTTCCAATCATTGGCGATTTTATCGTGATGTATTTTGAGTTGTCATCTGCTGGTGCTACTGGTGCAACAGGTGCAGCAGCTACTGGAGCTTGAGCAACTGGTGCGGCAATTGCTTGTTGCATTGGCGCTTGTTGTACATAAGTGATATCAGGTGTATTTCCTTCAAGTGTTGTTCTGATAGTAATTTTTATATCACCAGTTTCTAACTTTACTTCAGCAACTCCAGAATTGGATACAAATTTGATTAGGTTTTGAATTTCTTTTAAATCCATAATTAGTTAGTTTTGATTAGTTTTATTGTTTGTTGTATGCCCATTTTAGGTAGATTGAACCCCAAGTGAAACCACCACCAAATGCTGCAAATATTAAGTTATCTCCTTTTTTTAGTTTATCTTCAAAATCGCTAAGCAATAATGGTAAAGTTGCAGATGTAGTATTGCCATATCGATGAATATTGACTAAAACTTTTTCTTCATCCAATTCCATTCTGTTAGCAGTTGCATCAATAATTCTTTTGTTCGCTTGATGAGCAATTAACCAGTTAACATCGTCTTTGGTTAGATTATTTCGTTCCATTATTTTTGCGCTTACATCAGCCATTCCTGAAACTGCATATTTAAAAACAGTCTTACCGTCTTGAAAAACATAGTGTTGTCTGTTTTCTACTGTTTCAATTGATGGAGGAAGAATAGAACCACCAGCATCAATTTTAAGGTATTCTCTACCAATTCCGTCACTTTTTAAAAGTTCATCTTGAAGTCCAAGACCTTCGTAGTTTGGTTCAAATAAAACAGCTCCAGCACCATCACCAAAAATGATACAAGTTGCTCTATCAGTATAGTCAATAATTGATGACATTTTGTCTGCACCAATTAACAGTACTTTTTTATATCTTCCTGATTGTATGTATGCTGCTGCGTTTGACATTCCATATAAAAAGCTAGAACAAGCTGCTTGTAAATCGTAGGCAAAAGCATTTGTAGCTCCAATTTGACTTGCTACATAAACTCCTGTGGAAGCAACTGGCATATCTGGCGTTGTGGTTGCCATGATTACTAAATCAATTTCTTCAGGGTTAATGTTGGCTTTTGAAATTAAATCTTGAGCGGCTTTGATTGCCATAAAAGAAGTTCCTTTTCCTTTTTCTTTCAAAAGTCTTCTTTCTTTGATTCCTGTTCGAGTGGTAATCCATTCGTCATTGGTATCAACCATAGTTTCCAGTACTTGATTTGAGAGTACAAATTCTGGAACATAGGCTCCAACTGCGGTAATTGCGGCTGTAATTGTAGTCATAAAAGTGGTATTTTACTTTTCAATTTTTTGAAGTTGAAAAGTTGTGGAAATTACAAAAAATAATTATATCTAGTATAATTAGATTTGGATATTTTTTAAATTAACTAAAACAAAAAAACTCCCACATAGTGAGAGTTTAGTCCTTAAAAAACTTTACTTACGCAACAGCTACTGATTTATCAATAACTACTTGTCCTCTGTAATACATTTTACCTTCGTGCCAGTAAGCTCTGTGGTATAAATGTGCTTCTCCTGTTACAGGACAAGTTGCAATCTGAGCAACAGTTGCTTTATAGTGAGTTCTTCTTTTGTCTCTTCTCGTTTTGGAGATTTTTCTCTTAGGATGTGCCATTTTACTATATTATTTATCCGTTAATAGTTGTTTTAATTTGTCCCAACGTGGGTCAATATTTTCTTCTTTTTTATTTTCTTCTTCTTCGTCTTTGACTTGTATAGCATTTAGTTTTTCTAAAGCTTCTGATTTTAATGTTCCGTCTTTAACACCTGGATGTACTCTTTTTTGTGGAATAGATAGCGCAATTATTTCATAAATATATTGCGACAAATCTATTTGATGTTCACCATGTGGAAGAATTAATAATTCATCATTGTCATTATTAAATTCTTCGCCAAATTGAACTACTAGTTTTAGATTTCCTTTTATTGGTAAATCAAAAAACTCGTCAGTCAAATCGCAAGGAACATTCACTGTTCCTTTGTGTTTAAAGTTGATTTCAAGCATTGTGTTTTTTTTGTCTAAAACAACAGCGACTTTTATATCGCAATGCTCAAATTCATCAAAACTAAATTCATCAAAGAACTTTTTACTGATTTGAAAATCAAATTGATGCTTTCCTAATTTTAATCCTATAAAAGGTATTAAATATTCATTGGTACTTTTCATCTCGACAACAATTTTCCTTCAAATATTCAGGAGTGCAAAGATATAAAATTATTGCAATTCCAATAATCTTATCAACATTTTTTTGTTTATAATTGCTTTTCCTTTGTTTTTAAGGGGTTTTTACTGATTTCTGCGTGCTCTAATCGTGAATTATAGACGTCAATTGCTAAATAAACGGCTTCTCTAAACGAATTATTGTCGGCAATTCCTTTTCCTGCAATTTCATATGCTGTGCCATGATCGGGAGAAGTTCTAATTTTATTTAATCCAGCAGTATAATTTACTCCGTTTCCAAACGACAATGTTTTAAAAGGAATTAATCCTTGATCGTGGTAGGTTGCAATAACCGCATCATATTTTTCATATTGTCCACTTCCAAAAAAACCATCGGCTGGAAATGGTCCGAAGACTAATTTTCCGCTTTCAAATATTTTTTTAATTGTTGGTTTTAAAATTTTATCATCTTCGTTACCAATAACACCATTATCGCCGGCATGAGGATTTAGTGCTAAAACTGCAATTTTAGGTTTGTTTATGCTAAAATCTTGACTTAATGTTTTATGGATGACGCCGATTTTTTTTGTAATTAAATCTTCAGTTAGATGTTTCGCTACTTCATTTACCGGGATGTGATCAGTAATTAATCCTACTCTTAGTGTGTCTTGAACCATCAACATCAAGGCGTTTCCATCTAATTCTTGGTCTAAATAATCGGTATGTCCTGGAAATTTAAATTCCTCCGATTGAATGTTGGATTTATTAATTGGTGCAGTAACTAAAGCGTCAATAAATCCTTCTTTTAAAGCTTTTGTAGCAGCAACAAATGATTTTATAGCATATTTTCCAGCGTTTTCATTATTGTTTCCAAAAGATATTTCTACACCTTCGCGCCAAACATTTAAAATATTTATTTTTCCAACAACAATTTGTTCTAGTTTATCAATTCCATGAAGTTGTGCGGTTAGTTCAAAGTGTTTTTTTATGAAAGAAACAATTTTAACGTTAGCAAAAATTACAGGTGTACAAAGTTCCAACATTCGACTATCTTCAAATGTTTTTAGGATAATTTCACTTCCAATTCCGTTTAAATCTCCTATTGAAATACCTACAATTATATTTTCTGCTTTTTTCATAAGAAGGGCAAATTATTTATTGCTAATTTTGAGGTGCAAATTTAGTAAAATAAAACTACAATGTTTACAGGAATAATAGAAACACTTGGAATTATAAAGGATATTGAAAAAGAAGGTGATAATCTTCATATAACAGTTTCTTCATCTATAACTAACGAGTTGAAAATTGATCAAAGTGTTGCGCATAATGGCGTTTGCTTAACGGTTGTTGCAATTAATAAAGATGAATATACAGTTACGGCAATTAAAGAAACAATTCTTAAAACAAATTTATCTGAATGGAAAGTTGGTGATTTTGTGAATTTAGAACGAGCAATGAAACTTGGGGATAGATTAGATGGACATATTGTTCAAGGACATGTTGATCAAACAGGAGAATGTATTTCTATTGAAGAAGCAAACGGAAGTTGGTATTTTACATTCAAATACGATAGAAAACTAAGCAATATAACTATAGAGAAAGGTTCAATAACTATTAACGGAGTTAGTTTAACGGTTTTAAATTCAAAAGAACATCAATTTAGCGTTGCCATTATTCCTTATACTTATGAGCACACTAATTTTAATAGTTTCTCAGTTGGCACAAATATTAACTTAGAATTTGATGTTGTTGGAAAATATGTAGCGAGATTAAATTCTTTACATAAATAAACAAAAAAGCTTCAAATTAATTTGAAGCTTTTTTTATTTCGTTTGATTTTACAATTTTATAAAATCCATAAATTACAGAAATTAATATAAGAATAATTATACCATTATCAATAGGTAATCCCGGCGGCGGCGGCGGTAATGTTGGCGGCGGCGGAGCAGGTTCGTCAGCAAATGTTGGAGTAAAACTCAACAAAAATGCAGAAATAACTAATAAATTTTTATTCGGGACAATTCTCATAGTGCGTAAAAGTATAAAAAAAATCTAATCTCCAAAATAAATTACTTGTTTTATCTAAAAATTAATACAAATTTAATCTATAAAAGGGTTTAACCTTTGTATTAGATTAGAAATATCTAATTTAAAAAAACATTTTATATCTATAAAACAATAAACGTTTTTTTTTGCATTCTGGTTTTATTAAATAAAAAAACCTCAAAATGAGGTCTTTTTAAAAATGTGGTCCCACTTGGGCTCGAACCAAGGACCACCTGATTATGAGTCAGGTGCTCTAACCAACTGAGCTATAGGACCAGTTTTGAGGTTGCAATATTACTACTATTTTTTATTCGATGCAACTATTTTTGTTGGATTTCTTGACAAAGTTCAATTAGAACGCCATTTGTGCTTTTTGGATGAAGAAAGGCAACTAGTTTATTGTCGGCTCCTTTTTTGGGAATTTCGTTTAGAATTATGAATCCTTCTTTTTTTAATCTAGCAATTTCATCAACGATATTTTCTACGTCAAAAGCAATGTGGTGAATTCCTTCGCCTTTTTTTTCTAAGAATTTGGCAATTGGACTTTCTGGGCTTGTAGCTTCTAGAAGTTCAATTTTATTCGGTCCATTCATGAAGAATGAGGTTTTTACACCTTCGCTTACTACTTCTTCCTCTTTATATGGTGGATTTCCAAATAGTTTTTCGAAAAGTAAATTGGAGGTTTCTAGATTTTTTACGGCTATTCCTATATGTTCTATTTTTTTCATAATGCTTTGTATCGAAACAAAGATAACAAAAATTCAAATGGCTTTTCTTTAGCCCCGATTGTAGTGGAAATCAACTTTGTCAAAGTTTTTAACTTTGATAAAGTTATTGTAACGGAAAGCGGGAAAAGGGTTTATAAATGGACAAAAAGTTTCGCTTCTTGTTTTGACTGCGCTCAGGATGATAGAATTTGTGTATTTTTGCAGCATGGAAACGAACAGACAGAAAAAAATTGGCAGTGTATTGCAAAAAGATTTGGTGGATATTCTTCAAGGTGAAGTGCGTAAAAATGGCATCAGTAATTTAGTGATTTCGGTATCAAAAGTTATTGTAACGACTGATTTGAGTATTGCTAAAGTGTATTTGAGTGTTTTTCCGCAGGATAAAGCAAAAGATTTGTTGGAAGCTGTTAAAACTAATGCGCCTTTGATTAAGCATGATTTGTCTCAAAGGGTAAAATTGCAGCTTAGAAAAGTGCCTAATTTGGCTTTTTATATTGATGATTCGTTAGATTATATTGAAAAAATTGACAATGCTTTGTCTGGAAAAGAAAATCCGATTGAAAATAGAGATCTTTTAGAAAAACGCAAGAAATTTTAAGTTGAATTTTTCGCTATACATAGCCAAACGGTATCTTTTTAGCAAAAGCAAGAGTAGTGCTATCAATATTATTACTGGAATTGCTTCGGTTGGAATTATTGTTGGTACAATGGCTCTTTTTGTTGTGCTTTCTGTTTTTAGTGGATTGAAAGATTTTAGTTTGTCGTTTTCTAATACGTTTGATTCTGATTTAAAAGTAAACCCAATTACAGGAAAATCCTTTTTTATTTCAGCTGAGCAAGACAATCAACTTAAACAAATTAATGACATCGCTTCCTTTAGTAAAGTTGCTGAGGAACGTGTACTTTTCTTTTTTGATGGAAAAGAACAAGTTACTTATTTGAAAGGTGTTGATGCTAGTTTTATTCAAACGAATGAAGTTTCGAAAAATCTTTTTAACGGACAATGGCTAAAAAACGACACTTATCAAGTAGTTGTTGGTTATGGAATTTCTGAAAAACTATCGCTTGGTTTATTTGATTTTAATAATCCGTTTGAAGTTTTTGTTCCAAAAAAAGGCAAAGGTGTTATTGAAAGTGAAGCGGAAGCATTTAATAAATCCACTTTGATTCCTGTTGGTATTTATGCTGTTAGCGAAGATTTAGATAGTAAATATGTTTTTTGTGATTTGGCTTTAGCCCAAGAATTGCTTGAGTTTCAACCCAATCAAGTTTCTTTTTTAGAGATAAAATTGAAACCCGAATCTGATGAAAGCGAAGTTATTGAAAAGATAAATACTATTTTTCAGAACAAGATTGAAGTAAAAAACCGAGCTCAACAAAATGCTACGTTATACAAAATGTTGAATACCGAAAATATTGCGGTGTATTTGATATTTACATTAGTAATCATTATTGCACTTTTCAATTTGATTGGTGCTTTGATTATGATGATTTTGGATAAGAAAAGCAACTTGAAAACACTATTTAATTTAGGTGCTGAAATCAAAGATTTGAAGAAGATATTTTTACTTCAAGGTAGTTTGTTGAGTGTTTTTGGTGGAATAATAGGTTTGGTTTTGGGAATTCTTATCGTTTTGGTTCAACAGCAATTTAAATTAGTTATGATTACTGAAACACTTGCTTATCCTGTTGTTTTTAGTTTTAAAAACGTTTTGCTGGTTTTCTTAACGATTATTGTACTTGGTTTTATTTCAAGTGTAATTGCTAGTAGTCGCGTGAGTAAAGAATTGTTGAATTAAACAAAGTGATAATCAGCATAAACTTCCTGAATTTCATCCAAAGCTTTAAACAATTCTTCGGGATTTTCTAGTGTTACTAATTTTAAACGATGTTCTTTAAAGTTAGAAATTCCTTTAAAATAATTGGTATAATGACGACGCATTTCTACAATTCCAACGCGTTCACCTTTCCAGTCCATTGACCAAGTTAAATGATTTCTTGCGGCTTCTACTCGGTCAATCATTGTTGGTGCTGGTAAATGTTCACCTGTTTTAAAATAATGTTTTATTTCGTTAAAAATCCATGGATAACCAATTGCGGCACGACCAATCATCATTCCGTCAAGACCAAATTTGTTTTTATATTCTAATGCTTTTTCTGGAGAATCGATATCGCCGTTTCCAAAAATAGGCATCGTAATTCGAGGATTGTTTTTTACGCGTTCAATATGTGTCCAATCCGAATGACCTTTATACATTTGCGCACGAGTTCTAGCATGAACTGTTAACGCCTGAACGCCAATATCTTGCAAACGCTCGGCAACTTCATCAATATTAATCGAATTTTCATCCCAACCCAAACGTGTTTTTACCGTTACCGGAAGATTGGTTCCTTTAATAACGGCTTTGGTCAAGCGCACCATCAAATCTACATCTTTCAAAACGCCTGCGCCTGCGCCTTTGCACACCACTTTTTTTACAGGACAACCAAAATTAATATCTACCAAATCGGGTTGAACGGCATCAACAATTCGTGATGACATTTCCATTGCTTCTTCATCGCCACCAAAAATTTGGATTCCAACTGGTCGTTCATAATCGAAAATATCCAGTTTCATTTTGCTTTTTACGGCATCACGAATTAATCCTTCTGAAGAAATAAATTCCGAGTACATTAAATCAGCACCATGCAATTTACATAATCTACGAAATGGCGGATCGCTTACGTCTTCCATTGGCGCAAGTAATAGCGGAAAATCTGGTAATTCTATGTTGCCAATTTTGGGCATTTGGATATTTTTTTTGCAAAAATACTAATTTTTGTTGGTTTCACCTTTCAATCCTTTTAAATCAAAACTTTGCCTTATATTTGCTGATTAAATGATAAGCGTTTGTTGCTTATAAACTGACAGATTTACGAAGATGAAAAACATTAGAAATTTTTGCATCATTGCACATATTGACCACGGAAAAAGTACGCTTGCCGACCGACTTCTTGGCGCAACACAAACCGTTACAGCTCGTGAAGAAAAAGCGCAATTGCTTGACAACATGGATCTTGAGCGCGAACGCGGAATTACCATAAAAAGTCACGCCATTCAAATGGAATATACTTATAAAGGTGAAGAATATATTTTGAATTTGATTGACACACCTGGACACGTAGATTTTAGTTACGAAGTTTCTCGTTCGATTGCCGCTTGCGAAGGTGCGTTATTGATTGTTGATGCTGCTCAAAGTATTCAAGCTCAAACGATTTCAAATTTATATTTGGCTCTTGAAAACGACTTGGAAATTATTCCGGTTTTGAATAAAGTAGATTTGCCAAGTGCTAATCCTGAAGAAGTTAGTGACGATATTATTGATTTATTAGGTTGCAAGTTGGAAGATATTATTCACGCTTCAGGTAAAACTGGATTTGGTGTGGAAAATATTTTGGCTGCCATTATTGAAAAAATTCCGGCTCCAAAAGGAAATGTTGACGAACCATTACAGGCATTGATTTTCGATTCACATTACAATCCGTTTCGTGGAATTGAAGTTATCTTTCGTGTAAAAAATGGTGAAATTAAAAAAGGTCAGAAGATAAAATTCATGGCAACTGGCAACGAATATTTTGCCGATGAAGTTGGAACTTTAAAATTAAACCAGGTTCCGAAAAACGTTATTTCTACTGGAGATGTTGGTTATTTGATTTCTGGAATTAAGGAAGCAAAAGAAGTAAAAGTTGGTGACACCTTAACGGATGCAAAAACGCCAACAACCAATATGATTACAGGATTTGAAGATGTAAAACCAATGGTTTTCGCCGGAATTTATCCTGTTGACACCGAAGATTACGAAGATTTGCGTGCTTCGATGGAGAAATTACAATTGAACGATGCTTCATTGGTATTTACGCCAGAAAGCTCTGCTGCTTTAGGATTTGGTTTCCGTTGTGGATTCTTAGGAATGCTCCACTTGGAAATTATTCAAGAACGATTGGAACGCGAATACGATATGACTGTAATTACCACAGTACCAAACGTTTCGTATTTGGCTTATACTAAAAAAGA
>ERZ795056.6328-NODE-6328-length-11584-cov-9.388759_pt1 | contig 11584 bp, 13 predicted proteins | sample MGYA00375140_ERZ795056 | MGnify/ENA primary metagenome ERZ795056 (study PRJEB30185, sample SAMN05720227) | activated sludge metagenome | isolation source: Anaerobic digester | place: USA | collected 2015-03-09 ...
TTTGTGCACCTTGTAAAACCTTTGTGTCCCTTGTGGTAAAAGAATATCGAACAAGAAATCATTAACAAGCAAGTGGAAGAAAATATTCAATATTCAACACTCAATATTCAATTATAACTCCCATAACTCTGTGACCAACTCCTTCAACTCTGTGGTTAAAAAATATCGAACAAGGAACAAGAAATTTAAAACAAGGAAGGACGAATGCTCAATAAACAACAAACAATATTCAACATCTAACCCTTAAACCCTTAAACCTTTAAACCCTTAAACCTTTAAACCTTTAAACCCTTAAACCTTTAAACATTTTGTGTCCTTTGTGAAAATCTTGTGTCCCTTGTGGTAAAAAAATATCGAACAAGGAACAAGGAATTATTAACAAGGAAGTTTAAACGGCGACATTTTATATTTTACATTCTTCATCTTACATTCTACATTTCCTTTCCTCAGTAGTTAACCATTCTTTGTGCACCTTGTAAAACCCTTTGTGTCCCTTGTGGTTAAACAATATTGTATTTACATTTTACATTCCTTATTTCATTATATTACCCGTATGAAATTCATTTTATTTCTATTATTCTTCATTTCAGAAAGCATTATTGCTCAATCTATAGATACTCTTTCTTTAAAAAAACAACTCTCCATCATTTTCGAAAGAGATCAGAAATCCAGGACCAGGGGCGATTCGGCTGCATTTATGCAGGAAATTGATCGATCAAATCTTAAACAGATCGAAAAAATTATAGCGCAGTACGGTTGGCCAGGAAAAAGTTTTGTTGGAAAGCCTGGCAATACAACCATTTTCCTCGTTATACAGCATTCGGAATTATCAGTGCAAGAAAAATATCTTCCCTTACTGCAGGCTTCTGTAGCTGCCAATGAATCCGACCCAGGTTCGCTTGCGCTGATGCAGGACAGGATTTTAATGCAGCAAGGAAAGAAACAGATTTATGGTTCGCAAATAGAAAGAGACAGCTTAACCGGCGGCTGGAAAATATATCCCATCGAAGATGAAATGCATGTTGATCAACGAAGAGCAAAAATAAAGCTTGAAACCATTGAAGAATATGCCCGGCGTTTTGGTATACAGTATGTTCCCCCAAAAAATAATTAATCTAAGAGAATCTACATAACATTGCATGTTTAAGAAGACAAGGATTTAAACTATATCACGAAACATAGATAAAAATGACAAAACTGATTTTAATATTAATCGGGATCTCTTTTACAATATTTTCAACTGCTCAAAACTCAAAACAAGCTTTTGTATCAACTGATATAGATCATTTCTGGCAGGCTTACGATAAGATCACTTCCACCGAAGACAGCAGCTCACAATACAATTACTTAAAAGAATTATACCTCGACAAAGCTTCTGCCGGTTTAAAAAGTTTACTGGAAGTACGTAATTATACTGCAAAGGAATTTATAGATGCCATTAATCATTACCCGTTATTCTGGAGATCGCTAAGACCAAACACGTTAAATGCCGGTAAACTCTATCCCGAAATTGAAGCTGACATTCAAAAGCTTAAGCTGGCATATCCAAACCTTAAACCGTCTACCATATATTTTTGCATCGGTGCTTTCAGAACAGGTGGAACCATTCAGCAGGACCGGGTTTTGATCGGTGCTGAATTGTCGTTGGCCGACAATAGTACCATTATTAAAGAACTCCCAACCTGGCGACAACCATTTTTTGAAGAGTATAAACCAAGAACAAATATTGCCTTATCGTGTACACATGAATACATCCATACTCAACAAAAAAATTATGTAGAAAATCTGCTGTCTACTTGTTTATACGAAGGTGTGGCAGAATTCGTATCCTGCAAGGCAACCGGGAAAAAATCTAATAGTCCGGCTATTGAGTTTGGAAAAGCCAACCAGGAACAAGTGATCAAACAATATATATCCGACCTGTTTATCATCAGTAATAATTTCAATTGGCTATGGGGTGAGAATCGAAATCAATTTAAAGTGAGAGACCTCGGATATTATATTGGCTACGAAATTTGTGAACGTTATTATAACCAGGCGGCAGACAAAATACAAGCCATTACAGACCTTGTAGAACTCGATTATACCAACGAAAAGGAGGTAGAACGAATAGTAGACATCAGCAAGTTCTTTCCAAAAACATTGGAAGATCTGTACCAGGATTATGAAAAGAAACGTCCGACAGTCATTTCCCTATATCCATTTGCGAATGGAAGCCAGTCTGTGAAACCTGGTCTCACGAAAATGACCATCATCTTTTCTGAGCCATTGGTAAAACACAATACAGGCGTAGATTATGGTCCACTCGGAGAAACCTATTTTCCAAAGTTGAAACCCGAAAGAACATTTGGGGAAGATGGAAGGTCGTGGACGTTTGAGGCGGAACTGAAGCCGAATCAACGTTATCAAATATTGATATCAAATAATTTCAGGATAGAAAGCGGGGTAAGGCTTAAGCCATATTTAATTGACTTTAAAACCGGGAATTAACGATGGTTCGGGATTGATTCGTTTGTAGAGAAGCCAATAGCCGGTTAATGGGCGGGATGCTAACCCGGCGGTATATACGCAAGTCATTCAACGCTATCGTAACACGAAAAGGAAAGAACTGCATAACGGAATAGTTTCTATTTTCCAGGTTTATTTTTACTTTGTACATGGTTAAACAGATTTTTTTTATGCCCAATGTCAGAAACTTATTGTTAAGGAATAAATCAGCCATCATCTATAGCATCAGCCTGGCTATTTTGCTGTTCCTGTTAAAATGGCTCGAGCTTCGTTTTATCATATTTGAACATTCCTTTGAACTCTATATCGGGTTTATCGCCATCATATTTACGTCTTTGGGCATTTGGTTAGCCCTGAAATTATCAAAACCGAAGGTTGAAACCGTGGTAGTTGAAAAAGAAGTCTACATCAACAAAAATGAACCCTTTGAACCGGATGCCTTGCAAATCTCCCAACTTGAACTTGGTAAACGTGAGTTGGAAATATTGAACCTGATGGCCGAGGGGCTCAGCAACCAGGAAATTGCCGGAAAACTTTATATCTCGTTAAGCACAGTAAAAACACATATTCAAAATCTTTTTCAGAAGTTAGACGTGAAGAGAAGAACGCAGGCCGTAGAAAAATCAAAAAGAATGAACCTCATCCCTTAAAAACATCATACTTTGGTATGAATTGCTGCTGTTACATTGAAAAATGGCCGAAAGTATGAGTGAAAAAGCAGGAACGATGACCATATTTGCAGCAACAAATAAAAAACAAAATATGAAAAAGAATATTCTGATCTACGGCCTTGCATCAGGCATCATTGTTTCCATTTTAATGTTGTTCACCATCAGCTACATGAGCCATTGTGAGGGCAATGTTGATTACGACACCAGTATGGCCATAGGTTATGCATCTATGCTCATCGCCTTTTCACTGGTTTTTGTAGGGATACGCAATTACCGGGACAAATACAATGCGGGGATCATCAGTTTTGGTAAGGCATTTAAAATAGGGATGTTGATGGTGTTGATCGCTTCCACCATTTATGTGATAGCCTGGCTGGTTGATTACTATTTTTTCATTCCCGATTTTATGGATAAAATTTCGGCACATGAGCTCGATAAACTTAAAGCAAGCGGCGCAAGCGCAGTCGAAATAGATGTAAAAGCAAAAGAAATGGCAGACTTTGCCACAATGTATAAGAATCCGTTCTTTAATGCGATGATCACGTATGTTGAGATCCTGCCGGTAGGGTTGATCGTTACGCTGATCAGCTCATTGATATTGAAAAGGAAGGCTGCAAAAGTATAATGGGGTTTCAAAAATCTGCATTGGTTACTCTTTTATTTCTACGACACCTAAATGAAATGTCATATTTTCGCCAACGAAAAAATCCGTAAGAAATGAAATTGATATTCACTGCTTGTTTTTTGTTTCTATTATTTCTTCAGTCTGAAGCCCAAACAGATTCTGTACAAATGATTCCTGTACAAGTTGATACCCTACAATTAAAAAAAGGATTTTATACATCTTACGAAGAGTACATGTCTAACAGCCCTTCCATTACATTGGCATTTGAAACAGATGTATACCGGGTTAGTAAAAATGATTCAACCATTGTTTCTGCAAAATATCATCTACTTGATTCAAGTGGCAAGGTTAAAGGCATCTGGGGATTTTGCGATGGTGAAAATGTGTTTGTGAAATATGGAAGAATCCTGGGCCATCAATTCTGGAAGTTACAGTGCCCAGGGCCCAATCCATACCTCTTTTTCAAAGACAAAATGCTGGTAGCCGTCGGCCCTCCGGTAATGGCATTGGCTACACTCGCCATTACAGCATCCCTTCCTCCTTCTTATGAAGTATTGCTCATCAATAAATCGGGGAAGGTTAAAAATCCAACCAAAAAAAATATGAGAAGTATACTGGCCGATACACCGGAATTATTAACAGCGTTTAAGAATATAAAAGTTTTATATGATACAATGGTAGTGAAGTATTTAAAACTTTACAATGAAACGAAGAAGTAATATTTTCCAAAAGTATTGCTGTAATACGGTTTAAATATTTGTGAGTCAGCCAACAGCCTTTATATCTGAATATGTAACAATAATCACAGAGGCAAAAATTCATAATGACGACCTTGCGTAAATAATATAGGTCATTATGAAAAATAATTTCAAAAAAGTCCTTTTTGTTATTGGACTCCTGCATTCTATTAATACATTTTCGCAATCAGCTCCTTTTAATATTTCACTCGAACCTATCAATATTGAAGGTCTTGGTGGACTTCAATCTTTTTCTTTCGGTCAGCACAATGGTAAATGGTTGATCATTGGAGGCAGGTTGGATGGACTTCACCGCCGGCAACCTTTTGCAACTTTTGACAAGGCCGGGCATAATACGCAATTAGTTGTAATTGATCCGGTGCGCAAACAAAAGTGGACAGCCCCCATCAATTCCCTTCCTGTGCCTTTGCAGGAGCAATTGAAATCAACAAATATGCAGTATTACCAGGTTGGTAAATATCTTTATTTATTTGGTGGGTATGGATATAGTGCTACACTTGGCGATCACACAACTTTCCCGAACCTGGCAGCCATCGATGTTCCGGCAACGATAGATGCCATCATCGGCAACACATCATTCAGTGCATATTTCAGGCAAATGTCGGATCCGCAATTTCAAGTGACGGGTGGAAGCCTGGAAAAAATTAATAATACATTTTACCTCGTAGGCGGGCAGAAGTTTATCGGGCGTTACAACCCGATGGGGCCGGATCATGGGCCGGGATTTGAACAAGTATATACCGAACAGATCAGGAAATTTAATTTAACAGACGATGGAACAACCATCATCATTCAACATTTCCCCTCTATAACAGACAGTCTTAATTTGCACCGAAGAGATTATAATGTTACCGCACAGATCATGCCCAATGACCAGGAAGGCATTACGGCTTTCTCCGGCGTATTCCAACAATCCATCAACCTGCCATTTTTAAATTGTGTAAATATTGATAGCACAGGTTATGAAGTAAACAATTCGTTTGCGCAATATTATAATCATTATGATTGCCCGAATTTTCCCATTTATTCGGCCAGCAGCAAAGAGATGAATACGGTTTTTTTTGGTGGCATCGCACAGTATTATGTCAGTGAAGGAATCTTAACACAAAACAACGATGTACCATTTGTAAAAACCATCGCCAGGGTATCCAGGAATGCAAACGGTAAAATGACAGAGTATAAACTGCCCATAGAAATGCCGTCTTTTTTAGGAGCAGGTTCAGAAATAATACCAAATGAAAATCTGCCAAGGTATGCAAATGGCGTTATTAAGTATGATGAATTGCCAAATGATACAACCCTTGTCGGGTATATATATGGTGGCATCAGTAGCACAAATGAAAATATATTCTGGATAAATAATGGTACACAAAGTATGGCAACCAGCCAGGTCTTTAAAGTTAACCTGGTTAAAAACGACAGGCTTGCTGCACACGAACTTAATGAACAGAGTATAGGGTCTTTGCAAGTAAGAACCTATCCAGATACTGAGGATGGTTCCCTCCTGGTGAAATACAATATATCAAAAACGACAACTGTCAGGATCTCTTTACGATCAATGGATGGACAAAAAATAGCAGACGAAGTTTTAAAAAATCAATCTCCTGGTGAGCATCGTTTTTCAAAGAAAGTTAACAGCATGATCAAAGGTGGAACCTATTTACTAATCGTGGAGACAGATTATGAAAAGGCTACTCTCAAAATTGTGGTGGAAATATAAGGTTGAATCAGGGTTATCTGTTACTACATGAAAGTTGAACGCTGCGATTCAATACAATCCAGGCTATTAATATTTTGCTTTTCCTATACTTTACTTTTTAATATTCGTTGCAACTGCCTCGCTGTTTTAAATCCGCACCTGGAAGCGATATACTCGATCGTGTATTCAGGATTATTCATCATGGTTTGTGCAAACTCTTTTCTTAACAGTGTCAGGTATTCGAGTACGGTAGAGCCTGTTTTTTCCTTAAACACACGGCTTAAATTCCGGGCACTCATGCCTACCATGTCGGCCAATGATTCAATGCTGTTCTCTTTTGAAAGATTGTCGATGAGATAATCCTGTACCTCGTGTACTTGTGGATTAATGTGATTCCGGTAATCGAGATAAATACTTTGTTGTTTATGCTTGCCACTTCTGCGGTGATACACAACCAATCCCCGGGCTACTTTATGCGTAAACAATGCTCCTTTCAGATCTTCAAGGATGGCCAACGCCAGGTCAATACCGGCACTGATGCCAGCACTGGTATATACATCATTACTTTTTACATAGAGTATATCGGCCATTACTTTTGCCTGAGGAAATAGTTTCTGCAGGTCGGACACCCTGCGCCAATGGGTTGTGCATTCTGTGTCTTTCAGCAAGCCAGCATATCCCAACGCAAAAGCTCCATTGCAGATCGAACAAACTGTGATATTACGTTCCGAACAATCTTTTAACCATTGAAAGAATTTTCGTTCGGCTTTGAAGGGAATGCTGCTGACATATTCATAATCCATACCCGGAACAAAAACAAAATCACCTTCTTTAAGTTTGGCATCTGTAAAAGGGGAGAGTTTTCCAAAGCCAAGCCCGGCGGTACTCACCGGTGCATCCTGGAAAGTATAAAAGGCCAGGTTTGCTTCAAAGCCATAAAATTTTGCTTCTGTAAAAACCTGTACCGGGCCGGCAAGATCCAGTAATTCTACCGTTGGAGGAATGATGAAAGCGAAGGTTCGCATGGTCTGATTATTTTTGTTTTTTTAATTAAGGCCAGGTTGCGTTTACGCTGAATAGTTAGTACGTGAAATAATATTCTGACCAACCTGCTTTAAAATTAAGCTAAAGTTTCGCACTGAAAACCCAGGTTATTCAGGTATTGAACGATGGATGGCACATGGCACACTTCAATGCCCTCCACCCTCAGGATTTTGTCGCGATCATGGAGATCAACATTTATCCTGGCTTCTGTAAACAGGCTCTTCAGGCTGTTGATGGCCTGCCTTGCCTTTGTCTTGCTGTTGATATCTGTTTTAAATACTTCGATCATTGTATGCAGATTTGTGAATGTATTAAAGTATAAAATTAAAAAGGTTATTCATAACCGGAAGGACAATAATCTGTCATAAACAGACAAAATAAAAGCCGTTCTGTTACGAACGGCTTAGGTACAATACATTTTGCCTTACTTGCAACTTGAACAAGTACAGTTATCACCGCAATTACAGTTTTCACATGTACAGTTTGGATTGCTGCATTTTACATTTTGAGTGATGGCACCCTTTGTTGTTGATTTCATAATAATGATTTTAAATTGTTTTTTGATAACACAAAAGTAATTCGGTGAAAGCGGGTTGTTGTTACATCAGCTTGGGTTAGCCTTGCATGATTTTGGGTTTATACTTTATCCAGTGACGTGCGCTTTGCTTTGCCAATCTCTTTAAAATGAGTAGGAGTAAGACCGGTGATCTTTTTAAACTGGTTTGACAGATGCGCTACACTGCTGTATTCCAGGTCAAATGCGATCTGCGACAAAGTAAGTTGTCCGTAAACGAGTAATTCCTTAGCTTTTTCTATGCGCTGTTCTATAAAATAATTTTCAATGGTTCTTCCTTCAACGGAAGAGAACAGGCTGCTTAGGTAAGTATATTCATGATTTACCTGACTGGAAATATAATGAGAGAGTTTTGTCTTTTTATCGGTTTCGCTGATTTCATTCCGGGCACGTTTCATCACCAGTTGCTTAATGCTTTCGATCAATGCTGTGTTGCGGTTATCGATCAGTTCGAAACCGATGCTTTCAAATCGTTTTATTAAACGGTCTTTTTGTTCCTGGGTTATTCCATGATCTAAATGGATCTCACCGAAAACAACTTTGAGAAACGGAACCTGTTCTTCTTGTAATATTTGCTCTACTGCCAGGATGCAACGATGACAAACCATGTTCTTTACCAGTAAGATAGAGGAAGTCATAAAATTATCTTTTATGCGATTACTTTTTTAGTGCCGAACCATGCCCGAAAGATAATGATATAGATACAAATGGTAAAATCGAGCGACGAACAAAACAAGTCATAGTGGGGCGGTATCAGACCCGGATCTCTGAAGAAGCCGTAGGCAATATCCCAGCAGCCATGCAGTAAATACCCGGCAGCCAGTATGTATGAATTCTTTTTGATCCCGTAATAAGCCAACAAAACAAATGCAACAGCTTGTATGGAATTTATTACAAGCGATTCCAGGTGGGTCCATACAAATCCCACATACAGGAAGCCGATGCCAGCAAGGACCAGGGCATAGATCATTTTTTTATCAAACTGTTTTAATAATACAAAACTGATAATAATGAGGAGGCCGGATAATATGCCGATAAGGATTGCAGTCATAATGATTTTGTTTTGAATAGTAATGTTTGAATTCACAATAGGTTTATACAAGGCTTGCAGGTTGCTTGCTATTGGCCTGGAAATAATGAAGACAGCTTGATGAGCAGAAATAGATTCCCGATTCCGTTGGATGATGAACCGCCTGTTGAGGGTTTACGATCAGCATGCGGCAAACCGGGTCAATAAAATGATGTTGGTTTTTGGGAATGTTCAATGCGAAGATTTCTTTTTTGTCCTGTATGTTTTTAAGCGAATGGTTGCCCGTTGAAATGAAACTGACGGCGGATGGATTTTTTAGTGCCTTGATATAATCATCGGAACATACGAATGAGCCCGGGTTGGCTTTAGCAGCGATACGTGATACAAAGTTTAGCGAAGCACCAAAATAGTTATTACCTCTTTTCAAAAGTTTGCCATAATGTAGCCCGCCATGAATCAATAAAAAATGTTCTTCACTGCTGGTTTGCACTTCCAGTAGCAAAGCTGTTTTTAGCAGATCGTCGGCCGAATCGGAGATGAACATGATCTCATCGCCGGTGCGTTCATGAATGGTTGTGTTTCCTACGAGGCAATTTTCTGCGATGCGGATATACTTATCGATGAGGTCTGCAGCCGAAACAGCGCCGTGTGTTTCGGTTAGCGCCGTGTATCCCGAAAGATCGGCCATTAAAATAGCAAGTTCCTGTTCCATAAGAATTGTTTTTATTTCCATCATGTAAGAAATAATCTGATAGAAGGAAAGATTAATTTGAAATTATTTAAACACGTTTAGCGATGTAATTATTTCAACATAAAGAATGACAATGAAATGTCTGATACGCCAGATCCAAGTTGTGGATTCGGGGTTGTTTTTTTCTCAATGGCTGCCAGGCTGGTCTTTTTGGCTGGTTTTTTTTCAGTATGCCGGTTCAATGATGCCATCATCGATAGCGGGAATAATGCCAATAAGCCAAATACCTGGATGGTGAATAGAATCTTTTTCATGTTTATTTATTTTTTGTTTATTTCTGATGCAAAACTAACATGGTAAATACCCTTGGGAGGGACGGCTTTATGTCAAATCCGGACAAGTATTAAATCAAATCTGATATAGCACTATCGCTAACTGGCTGAATGATAGGTAATTTTAAAGCCAGTCTTAAACCACTCATTTTTACCTTTTTTTTGACGCGGCAAAGCTAGATTGGCTTAGCTACATGGCTGTTATACTTATTTGGGGAATATTTGCAAAATGTTGGGATTGCATTTTTTCACGAAAAGCAGGGAAGAAAGCAAAGTGCTAGAAGATTATATTGAAGTGCTTTAGAAACAATCCAGTATCCTGCATCCAGTATCTATCTTCATCCGTTTCACCCGCGTCACCCGCGTCATCCGTGTATCTATTTCACGCAAAGCAGGGAAGAAAGCAAAGTGCTAAAAGATAATGTTGAAGTTCTTTTGTAACAATCCAGCATCCAGCATCCAGTATCCAGTATCCTGAATCCAGTATCCACCCCATCCCCATAATCAACAGTTCATACATAAATGCATCCTAATTCATAGAAAGGGATATCATTTTTGTATCTGTATATTAAAATTGAAATCAAGCCAACATCTTTAAACGTTGTATGAAAAATAAAACTTCCCTGCTGATTATAATATTCGTGTTATCAGGCTTTTTAAAAAGCAAGGGCCAATTAGCTGACTCTATTAAAATACACATCGATAGTAGCCTGGCTGTATTGGAAAATAATTCTCTCTATGCAAAAAATGTTTCATGGCCGGATATACGGGAACGGGTGTACGCAGCAGCAGGTTCGGCCAGAACAAAAGCCGGAACCTTTCCCGCATTAAAAATTGCCTTCGATGCATTGGGTGATAAACACGCAGCCTTTTACCAGTATGATGATGAGTACAGGATTCCCAACGATGCCTTAATGTTACGTTATACCGATTCCATCAAAGCGGCATGGAAGAAAGGGTCTAAAATAGTGAAGCAAATGATCGGAACCACCGCATATATCAGGGTGCCTTTCATGGGCGCTGGTAAACAGGAAGATATAGATAAGTATGCCAATTGGCTGAATGATGCAGTTGTTGAATTGCAGAAAAATAATCCAGCTAACTGGATCATTGATCTCAGGTTGAATGGGGGAGGAAATATTCGTCCCATGTTGGCCGGGTTGGCAGCATTTTTTGAAGATGGGGTAGTGGGATATTGTATAGAACGGGATGGAGCTGCTACAGACGAATCTGCTTTTAGCAATAGGAGTTTTACCATAAACGGTATTAGGCAGGCTACCATCAAAAATATGATTCCTTCATTGGCGAACGCGAAAGTGGCTGTATTGATTGGGCCGGGAACAGCAAGTTCAGGAGAAGGTGTGGGGGTTATATTCCGTCAACGGAAATGCACAATGTTATTTGGAGAGCAATCTGCCGGTCTCGCCAATGCTACCAATGGTTTTGTCTTCAATAATAACAATTCTTATTTCCTGCTATCCGTTGCTAATTTGGGAAATAAAAATAAGGAGGCGCTTCCAGAATATGTTACCCCTGATGTTACCGTGAAAAGCAATGATGCTTTCAATGATTTATCTCATGATACCGTTGTACAGGCAGCCATTAGATGGTTAGATAAATAAAGTTTACTACATCCGTGAAACTATTTCACG
>ERZ795056.6333-NODE-6333-length-11572-cov-5.098637_pt1 | contig 11572 bp, 9 predicted proteins | sample MGYA00375140_ERZ795056 | MGnify/ENA primary metagenome ERZ795056 (study PRJEB30185, sample SAMN05720227) | activated sludge metagenome | isolation source: Anaerobic digester | place: USA | collected 2015-03-09 ...
GGGGGACTCGAACCCCCACATCTCTCGATACTAGATCCTAAGTCTAGCGCGTCTGCCAATTCCGCCACTTTCGCATTGATGTAAGAATATTTGATTTTTTGAAGTCCAAATATAACGCAGTCAGTTCTGTTTACCAAAAATGAAAAACCTTATTTATAATAAAAAATCCATGAATAAGGGTTAAAATATCAGGATATTGGGAAATCGTACTAATTGTTGTTTCGGTACTTCAAATACTAAATTGCACTTATTCGAATAGGAACTTTTTATTATTTGTCTTATGTTTTACCTATAAAGTTACAAAATTAAATTTTCACAATATTTGGAATATGAAATGAATAGATGGTTGATGATAATGTTTTTGTTGATGGGAATACAGATTAATTCTCAACAAAGCGGATTGATAATGGGAAAAGTTACTGACGCTACTACAAAACAACCCATACCCGGCGTAAATGTGTTTTTATTGGGGACAACATTTGGTGCAGCAACTGATGATAAAGGAGAATATTCAATTAGGAATATTCCAGTGGGCAGCTACCAGTTGCGGGCATCGGCAATCGGGTATGATCCTACGGTAAAAACTGATGTTATAATTAATGCTGCCAGACCAGCAATGATTGATTTTCAACTAAAGGAATCAATCATTGAACTCGGAAGCGTAGAAGTAACTGCGGATTATTTTACGAAAGTTCCGACTGAAGTTAATAGCATTAAAACTTTCAACTACGAAGAAATACGAAGAGCTCCGGGTGGATTTGAAGATGTTGTTAGGGCACTCTCTGTCTTACCGGGAGTAGCTCAAGCTGAAGCCGGAAGGAACGATCTTGTAGTTCGGGGGGGGGCTCCATCTGAAAATTTATTTATTGTGGACGGATTCCCTGTTCAAAATATAAACCATTTCGGGAGTCAGGGTGCATCCGGTGGACCATTAAGTTACGTCAATCTTGATTTCGTAAGAGAGACATCATTTTCAACCGGTGGTTTTTCTGCATTATACGGCGACAAACTTTCAAGCGTTTTAACAATTGATTTACGGGATGGACGTAAAGATAAATTCGGCGGGAAAGCTACTATTTCTGCGACACAATTCGGTTTGAATGCAGAAGGACCTTTATCGGATAAATCTAATTTTTTGTTTTCTGCACGCAGAAGCTACCTCGATTTTATATTCAAAGCAGCAGGCTTCGGGTTCGTCCCGGAATACTATGACTTACTTACGAAAATAAATTATAATTTTGATAATAATAACTCACTCTCTTTTTTACTAATTGGTGCATTTGATAACGTGAAGTTTTTTAATGATACAGAAGAAAAAAGGTATAAAAACTCAAGAGCTCTTGCCAGCGATCAGACACAGTATATAACCGGTTTATCTTTCAGGCATTTGTTTAACAAAGGTTTTTATACAATAAGTTTAAGCAGAAATTATATTGATTATGATACTGTACAAAGAGATTCGCTTTTAAACCCGGTGTTTATGAATGTATCGAAAGAGGAAGAAAACACTCTACGTGGCGATCTTGTATACAAAATCTCTCCGAAAGCAGAAGTAAATGTTGGAGCGTCAATAAAACTAATTCAATTTGAAGCCAGTGTAAAACTTCCGTTTTTTATTACAACATTCGGAGAAACATTAAATGTTACAGCCTTGAACAGCGGGGAAAACTTTTGGAAATCAGATGCTTATTTTCAGTATAGCGGTTTTTACTTCAATAGGTTAAGAATGAATCTCGGAATTAGAACAGATTACTTCAACGCTATAAGTCAAAAATATTCCTTCAGCCCGCGATTATCTTTGGCGTATCTATTAACCGATATAACAACATTGAACTTCAGCACAGGGATTTATCATCAAAGCCCCTCCTATATTTGGCTTATTTCGGATGCAACAAACAGGGAATTGAAAAAAATACGTGTTGATCAATATATCCTCGGTATAGATCATCGGTTAAGAAACGATGTGAACCTAAGAGTTGAATCTTATTATAAAGATTATAAAAACTATCCGGCAAGTATTACCCGTCCTTATATTGTACTTGCCAATACAGGAGCCGGGTATACCGGTGCAGAAGATAATTTCGCTTCTTTCGGTTTGGAACCGCTTGTTAGCGAGGGGAAAGGTTTTTCGAGGGGTGTCGAACTATCGGTTCAGAAAAAATCATCACGCATATCTCATTACGGGCTTTTTTCTCTAACCTATAATGAAACATTTTTCACTCCGCTTGATGGAATTAAGCGTCCCGGAGCTTATGAACAAAAATGGATTCTTAATCTGAGTGTCGGATATATTTTTAATGAAAAGTGGGAAGCAAGCTTCAAGTTTAGGTATGCTACAGGTAAACCTTACACACCGTTTAATCCGGATGGAACTCAAAGTCTTGCAAATTATTTTTCAAAAAGATTACCGGAATTGCACAGCCTAGACGTTCGGGTTGACAGAAGGTGGAATTTCGATGGATGGACTTTGATCACTTATATTGATATTCAAAATGTATACAACCGCGATAATGTTAGCTTATATAGGTGGGATGCAAGAACAAAAACAGTAGATGAAGGAAGCAATATCGGGATACTTCCGTCTATCGGTGTAAGTCTTGAACTGTAGAAAAATGAAAAGTGCAGGGTGAACTTTCTTTCAGCTTAAATGAGCTTAAAAGAATTAACCCTGCATTTTATCAAGTCGATTATTTTGTTAAATTTGCTATTGAAAATGAAATTTAATAAAGACACTATCATTTGAGAAAAATAGTAATAGCGGCAGTTGCAAACAACGGTGTAATTGGAAAATCCGGTTCAGGAATGCTATGGAACATTCCTGAAGAGATAAAACATTTCAAAAATACTACTACAGGTTTTCCTGTAATTTTAGGGAGGAAGACTTTTGAGTTACTCGGGAAACCGTTGTCAAATAGAGTGAACCTTGTATTAACAAGAGATGCCTCATTAAAAAATGTCTCGGATAATGTTGTTATTTTTAATTCTCTTTCCGAATGCTTTCAATTTTGTGAAACAAAGAAATATGAAAAAGTGTTTATAGCCGGCGGCGGGGAGGTATACTCTCAAGCCTTTAAATATGCCGACGAGTTATTGATTTCGTTTATCAATTTTTCTGTTGAAGGTGATATATTCTTTCCGGAGATAGATAGAAACATCTGGTATGTTGACAACCGCGATAAACAGAAAAAATTTGAAATTATCCACTTTAAGAAGAAAACTTAGTTACTTATTTATGGCGAAAATTAAAATATTACCGGAGAACTTAGCTAATAAAATAGCAGCCGGTGAAGTTGTTCAAAGACCCGAATCTGTTGTTAAAGAATTAATAGAAAACTCTATTGATGCTAATGCTACTCTTATTGAAGTTGCAATAAAGAAAGCCGGGAAATCATTAATCCAGGTTATCGATAACGGCGAAGGAATGTCCGAAGAAGATGCTGTTATTTGTATATTCAAACACGCGACAAGCAAGATAAAAGGTTATGAAGACCTTGAATCGATTAAAACGCTTGGTTTTCGGGGTGAGGCTTTATCGTCAATTGCAGCGGTTAGCCAATTTGAACTAAAATCAAGAACTGTAAATGATGAACTGGGAACTATTATCAAACTGGATGAAAACCAATCTGTAATTAAAGAAAAAGATTCTTTCCAGGTCGGGACTTCCGTTATGGTAAAAAATCTTTTTTATAATACACCTGCAAGAAGAAACTTTCTAAAAACCGATACAACTGAACTAAAGCATATAATTGACACATTTAACAAAATTGCATTATCACACCCAGAAATTGAGTTCAGGTTTTATCTGGATGATGATCTCGAATTCAACTATTCTAAAGCGACGTTGAATGAAAGGATAATACAGGTTTTCGGAGAAGAGACTTTCAATTCTGTTATTCATGTAGAAGAGATTACAGATTTCATTTCATTGAAAGGATTTGTAGGAAAACCATCGGAGTTGAAAAAGAGTAAAGGTAATCAATTCCTGTTTCTTAATAATCGTTATGTCCAGAGTAAACAAATCAACCATGCAGTCTTTACTGCTTACGAACACGTAATTGAAAAAGGTGATTACCCTTTCTTTATACTTTTCCTTCAAATTGACCCGCGTAGAACTGACGTGAATGTTCATCCTTCCAAACTTGAAATCAGGTTTGATGATGAAAAAGATGTATATAACTTTGTATTAGCGGTTGTAAGGAAAAGTCTTGCATCATTTGATTTAGTTCCTAATTTGTCATTTCAAAAGAATGGGATGGAAAAAAACATCTACCCGGAAAGAGAAAAACTTGCGGTTCAAAGCTATACTAGACCGCTGAAAAATGACTTTTCAGACAGACCGTTTATTCAGAATAAAGAAACTCAAAAAGTAAACTTAAGCGATAACGATATTGATTTGATTTTCGGCAGTTTAGAGGAATCAATTGATAAGAGTAAAACCGATATTAAAAAACCGCTTCCATTTGACGAAGAAGAAAGAACAGATGATAGCAGAAAGATTTTCAAAGTAAAAACTTCTGTTCAAACAGAAGAGAGTACTGCGTTTTTAGTACAGTTGCATAATAAATACATTCTCTCTCAAATTAAATCCGGGTTGATGATTATCGACCAGCATGTGGCACACGAGCGAATTTTATATGAAAAAGCACTGAGTATGTTTGAAGCTAATTTCCCTTTTTCGCAGCAGTTGCTTTTCCCTAAAACAATTGATGTTGATCCCGCTACTTATAAATTAATCAAAGAGATTTATCCCTCATTAGTAAAACTCGGATTCGAGTTGAAGTTTTTTAGTAAGAATACAATTGTAATTGACGGGGTTCCGCAGGAAGTAAAATCCGGCAATGAAGCTGAAATTCTACTTGAGATTGTTGATGAATTCTTGATAAATATCAACGAGAAAAAAATATCCGACGAAAACGACAACGTTGCAAAATCTTTTTCTTGTAAAGCAGCGATTAAAGCGGGAGATAAACTAACTGAAAAAGAAATGCGAATACTAATTGACCAATTATTTGCAACTTCAATGCCGTATGTTTGTCCCCACGGAAGACCGATTGTTGTAAAAATCTCGGTTGATGAATTCGACAGAAGGTTCGGAAGAACATAAAAAAACAGTTTAACCCGGTTGGCTGATTTAAAACAAAGTCGTAATTTAGAAGCAGTAAAAACTTCTTTAAAAGAAATCAACCGTGCGGCAGTAGATGGAAGCAACTTAATGCCTATACTATTGGAAGCCGCAATGAATTATGTTACACTTGGCGAAATGGTTGGTGAATTGAAAGAAGTCTTCGGTATTTATGAAGAAACATCAATATTTTAATGCTATCAACTTATATAAAACTATTACGAGTACCGCAATGGATAAAAAATGTCTTCATTTTTGTTCCATTGATATTTGCGAAGCACCTATTTCATTATGAATACTTCATTACTACAGTAATAGGGTTTATTGCATTTTGCATTTTATCAAGTATAGTATACATTATTAATGACATAGCAGATATTGACGCAGATAAAAAACATCCTGTCAAGAAAAGCAGACCAATCGCTTCAGGTGCAATTACAGTTAAAAACGCATTGATGATTGCAGTACTACTAGTATTAATCGAAATCGCTATGCTATTTTTATTAAACTGGCAGTTTTCAATTATGGCTCTAACCTATTTTGTAATAAACCTATTATACTCACTTTCTCTGAAGCATATTGTACTTCTTGATATATTCTCAATTGCTGCAGGATTCATGTTGCGAATAGGAGCCGGGGGATTTGTAATTAATGTCGAAATATCAAGCTGGCTTATTCTTACAACTATGTTTATTTCCTTATTCCTTGCCGTTATGAAAAGACGTAGTGAACTTGAATTGTTTTATACACAAAACCAGAACACAACAAGAAAGGTGCTTGAATACTATTCGATTGGATTTATCGACCAGATGGCTACTGTTGCATCCGCCGGTGTTATAATTTGTTACGCTCTTTATACAGTGTCTCCGAGAACAGTTACTATTTTTAATACAGAAAATTTAATATATACTACCCCGTTTGTTGTATTTGGAATATTCCGTTACATGTACCTTGTAATAAATGATAAAAAAGGAGAGTATACTACTGAAATAATGCTGACAGATATTCCAATGATAATCAATATTGTATTATACGGGGCATTTGTTGTTCTGATAGTTTATCATATATTCGGCTTATGAAAATATTACCAGTATTGATTATTCCATTCCTCTTTTGGGGTTGTAGTTCGCTGCAAAGTAAGGAAAATAAATTCTTACACGAGCTTTCTGATATCTATACATGGATAGATCTAATGCCCGGAGGAACTCCTAGTTTTCATATGACTGGAAGATTGGACATTTATTCTCAGGATGATGTAATAATTCCGTATGTATCAAGCATGAATATTGTCGTTACTCAAAACGGAAGAACATTATTTGAATTTACTCCCGTATATGAGTATTCAACCAAAAAGAAAGATGGAGTTACTGCACACCTGTTTAGTTTTCACACTCTTAAAAGACTTCTCGTTACAAAACTTGATATTGAAAAAGATATTTCAATTAAATGTATTTTTTTAATAGATGATGTGGAGTACAGTACAGTTAAAGATAGTGTAATTATTAATAAAGTATACTGATGGCTTCCGATTTTATTTTACTTTTTGTACTGCTTTTATTCAGCGGATTTTTCTCCGGCAGCGAAATGGCTTTTGTAATTGCCAACAGGATAAAAATTGAGATTAAATCCAGGAAAGAGAATATTGCTGCTAAAAGTGCAATGTTCTTTATAAATCACCCGGAGCGTTTCTTTTCAACAATTCTAATCGGTAACAATATAACAAATATTGCTTTTGCCTCAGTAAGTGCGGTTATCTTTTATCAATTATTCCAATTTACTGATTGGACGATCTTACTTGTTTCAACACTTATTCTTTTACTTTTGGGTGAACTGATTCCGAAATACATAGCAAGGGAAATGGCTGAAAGATTTATGCTCTTTTCTTCGCTGGCAATTCGTTTTATTAGTCTTTTACTTTTTCCTGTTGTTAAAATAATGGAATCCCTCTCTTCAAAATTATCCAGTAACAATGTTAGCAGAGAAAGTATTTCAAATTTATTTACAAGAGAAGATATCGAATATCTTGTTAATGAGAGTCAGCAAGCAGGGACAGTTAATAAAACCGATAGTAACATTATAAAAAAAGTGTTGGATTTGAGGGAACAGCGGGTGTATGAAGCTATGCGTCCCAGAACTGAAATTGTCGGAGTTGAACTTGATACCGAGTTAAACGACGTTGTTTCCGTTTTTATTGATTCCGGTTATTCAAAGCTTCCGGTATATGAAGAGAACCTGGATAACATTAAAGGATTTATACTTGCTTATGATCTATTCACTGCACCAAAGAATTTGAAAAGTATTTTGAGGGAAATTATTTTCGTTCCTGAAACAAAAAAGAGCATTGATATATTGAATGAACTGCTCGAAAAAAAACTTTCTATTGCCGTAGTTGTAGATGAATTCGGCGGTACTGCCGGTATTGTTACTATGGAGGATATTATAGAAGAATTATTCGGTGAGATTAAGGACGAGTACGATGTTGATGAAAATATCTGTAAAAAAATCGGTGAGAATACCTTCCTAATTAGCGGTAAAACAGAGATTGACCATTTGAATGAAACTTTCGATTTAAATTTTCCAACAGGCGACTACGAAACTGTTGCCGGCTTTATAACCGCAAAAACAGGCAGAATTCCGTTGACGAACGAAACAATCACTATTGATGATTACCAAATCCTTGTCGTTCGGGCTAACCAGGTGAAGATTGATCTAATAAAACTTGCACTGAACAAAGAAGAAAAATAACCGTAATCTTATATCTTATAACTTGGTTTTCCTTACATTTACAACCTTGATTTTAATTTTTTGAGGAAAAAGTGTTTAAACCGAAACTGTTTGTATTACTACCTAAGCTAACAAGGAAGCAGTTTACAAACGATATAATAGCCGGCATTTTAGTCGGTATAGTTGCATTACCGCTTGCAATCGCCTTTGGAATTGCCTCCGGTGTATCACCTGAGAAAGGGATAATTACGGCAATAATAGGCGGCTTTATTGTTTCATTACTGGGTGGAAGCCGTGTTCAGATTGGGGGACCTACAGGTGCTTTCATTATTATTGTTTACGGAATAGTTCAACAATACGGTGTCAACGGGTTGATGATTGCTACAATAATGGCGGGAATCATTCTTGTTATTATGGGTTTTGCTCAATTCGGCTCCGTTATTAAATTCATTCCTTTCCCGGTTGTGGTAGGATTCACAAGCGGTATTGCAGTTGTAATATTTTCAAGCCAGGTTAGTGATTTTTTCGGGTTGAATATCGAAAAGGTGCCGGCAGACTTTATTGAAAAATGGATTGTATATTTTCAAAATTTTTCAACTATCAATTATGAAACACTGGGGATGGGTTTGCTCGCGCTATTTATCATTTTATTCTGGCCCAAAATATCGAAGAAAATACCCGGTTCAATAATTGCAATATTAGTTACAACTACATTGGTTCAATTTTTCAATCTAAATGTTGATACAATAGAAACCAGGTTCGGGGCTATACCTTCAAGTTTCCCGGAACCATCAATTCCTTCAATTGACTTTGCTATGATAAAAGGTTTACTAATGCCGGCAACAACAATAGCTATTCTGGCTTCGATAGAAGCTCTCCTTTCCGCAGTGGTTGCCGATGGTATGATTGGAAGTAAACATAAATCAAATATGGAATTGATTGCTAATGGTGTCGCCAATATTTTATCACCGATTTTCGGCGGTATTCCTGTAACCGGAGCAATAGCAAGAACAGCAACAAATATTAAAAATGGTGGTCGAACACCGATTTCAGGCATTGTACACGCAGTTACATTATTGATGATAATGCTTCTTCTAGGACAATGGGCTAAGTTAATTCCGATGGCGACTTTAGCAGCTATACTTGTTGTTGTAGCTTTTAATATGAGTGAGTATCATATTTTTAAAAGGTTGTTAAAAAGTCCCAAAAGTGATGTCATCGTTCTGATAACTACTTTCGGTTTAACTGTAATCTTTGATTTAACGGTAGCAATTGAAATTGGGATGATTCTGGCGGTTATTCTGTTCATGCACCGTATGGCTAATGTTACAAATATTTCTGTTATTACAAGCGAGCTGAAAGACCAGGAAGAAATTGAAGATGCTAATTCGATACAAAATAAAAATGTCCCGAAGGGTGTTGAAGTTTACGAAATTACAGGTCCATTCTTTTTCGGTGCCGCAACTAAATTTAAAGAAATAATGCAGCGAGTTGAAAATCCGCCTAAAATAATGATACTCCGAATGAGAAATGTCCTCGCAATTGATGCAACCGGTTTGAATCTTTTAAGTGAGATTATTGCCGACAATAAAAAAGAAGGAGTAAAACTCGTTTTATCCGGTGTACATGCCCAACCGTTATTTGCATTAACACAATATAATTTAATAGATGAAATCGGCGAAGAGAATTTATTCGGGAATATTGACGATGCACTTGATAGAGCAAGAGAGCTTCTCGGTTTACCTAAAGTAGGTAGACCGGATGATTTCATACCGGTTGTTAAGCGAGAAATGGATAAAGGAGAATAATTTTCTATTAAGTAAAGACTCTTTTATTTACTTGTGAAATCTCTATCAATAATAAATATTGCATGGAAGTCCAATTTCCATTATCATCGTCATTGTTTTATCTTTGCATAAAAGAATTAATTTGTTATAAAAGAATATGAAAACACCTTTAGTCGTAATAGTAGGCAGACCAAACGTCGGCAAATCAACATTTTTTAACCGCCTCGTCGGAAAACGGGATGCAATTGTAGATAATACAAGTGGAGTTACACGGGATAGAAATTATGGAGAAGTTGAATGGAACGGGAAAGAATTTAGATTGATTGATACCGGGGGATTTGTACCGGATTCGCCCGACTTGTTCGAAACCGCAATCCGTGAGCAAGTAAAAATCGCAATTGAAGAATCGGACAAAATTATATTCCTCGTTGACGGAAGAGATGGGATAACACCGGTTGATAAAGAAATAACAAGAATGCTTCGTAATTCGGGGAAGAAATTCTTTTTATTGGTAAATAAAATTGATTCGGAAAATTACGAATCTTATACGGCTGAATTTCATCAACTCGGAATTGATGAACCTATCCCGGTTTCGGCAATTGCTGGAAGGGGAGTGGGAGATTTCCTTGATATTCTTACAGAAGACTTTCATCCTGCCGGTGAAGAGGATGAAGATACACGTTTGAAAATTGCTATTGTAGGTCGCCCTAATGTTGGCAAATCATCCTTGACGAATGCACTGCTCGGTTATGACAGAAGTATTGTAACCGATATTCCCGGTACAACAAGGGATAGCATCGACTCGATTTTAAAATACTACGGGCAAGAAATTGTACTGATTGATACGGCTGGACTAAGGAAAAAATCAAAAGTAGATGAAAGTATCGAATTCTTTTCTTCAATACGTTCGCTTAAAGCTATTGCCGAATCTGATATCTCGATAATTATGATTGATTCTGCGGTTGGTCTGGAGAAACAGGACCAAAGAATAATTGATGAAGCTATTTCACGACGTAAAGGAATAATTCTTGCAGTCAATAAGTGGGACCTTATTGAGAAAGATACAAATACTGCAAAAAGTTATGAGAATGCATTAAGAGAAAAAATCGGGAGTATTGATTATATACCTATAATGTTTATCTCTGCATTAACAAAGCAAAGAATATTCAAATTGATTGAGCTTTCATTGGAAATTGAGAAGGAAAGAAAGAAGAAAATATCAACGAATGAATTGAACGAAACACTTCTCCCTGAAATTGAAAAAACACCTCCACCGACTACCCCGACAGGAAGAGAAGTAAAAATAAAATTCATTAACCAGGTCGGCAGCAATTACCCGGTATTTTTATTTTTTACAAGTTATCCGCAGTATATTAATGATAATTATAAAAGATTTCTTGAGAAACTGATCAGAAGAAAATTCGGGTTTATGGGAGTTCCATTTACTTTGAGTTTCAAACAAAAATGAAATACGCTTCCAAAATAATTGTTGTTGGAGGTAATGCAGCGGGACCTGCTGCGGCAGCTAAAGCTAAACGAGCTAATCCTGAATCTGAAGTCATTATGTTTGAGCAATCCGGCTTCATCTCCACAGGTACATGTGAGTTACCTTATTTGCTTTCGGGAGTTATCGAAGATTATAAAAAAATAGTTTTTTACGATGAGCTTTCTTTTTTTAATGAGAAGGGTGTTAAGGTATACGTCAACCATCAAGTTGAAGATATTAGCAGAAAAGAAAAAACAATCTTTGTAAGAAACCTTACCGACAATAACATCTATAAATTTGAATATGATAAATTAATACTTGCAACCGGTTCATCCGCAGTTATCCCTTTTGATTTATCTGGCGGCTATACGAATGTATTCTCATTTAAAAGCATTTTAGATGTAATCAAAATTAAAGAGACCATGAAAAATTCGCGACTGAAAAAAGTCGGGA
>ERZ795056.6335-NODE-6335-length-11571-cov-5.135724_pt1 | contig 11571 bp, 8 predicted proteins | sample MGYA00375140_ERZ795056 | MGnify/ENA primary metagenome ERZ795056 (study PRJEB30185, sample SAMN05720227) | activated sludge metagenome | isolation source: Anaerobic digester | place: USA | collected 2015-03-09 ...
CATCACTACTTCGGCTACCGAGTCCACTACCTTCCTTATAGAGCAGTGCTTAGGATTCATAACCACATTCACTACTACTATTATGATGGTATCTATTACCGTCCTTACTTTGGAGGAGGATATATAATCTGTCGTCCGCCCGTAGGCAGCTACATCAGCAGTACCATGCTCAATGTGGCTTTGACAGTGGCAGTAATTAATGCCCTGAATAATGCCGTTGAGCGTGCAAACCGTGCTGTCGCATTGGCCGAGCGATACTCCAGAATCAATACCAACTATACTATTAGGGAAGTTGATTCCTACGTAACGAACGTAGCCAACCAAAACGACGAATATTATTACCAGGATGGAGTTTTCTACACTCTTTCCGACGGCCATTACTACGTGATTGAACCTCCCATCGGAGCTCTGGTCACTCAGTTGCCCGAAGACTACGTAGAGGTGGAGATAGGTGGCGAGACTTATTATCAGGTCGAAGATGCACTTTACAAGGTGACAGTCATCGACGGAGCCCTCTACTTTGAGGTGGTCCTCGCCCTATAACTCCGAAATCCTCCTGTATGGATTGTGCTATAGTCATACTCAATTGGAATGGTCGGAATTATCTTGAAAGGTATATTCCGACCCTTCTTGATTGTACTACCGGTGAACATTGTTTTGTGGTAGTGGCAGACAACGGTTCCGAAGATGGGTCCGTGGAGTGGCTAAAAGAAAATCATCCGGATATACGAGTCATAGAATTTGATCGCAATTGGGGCTTTACCGGAGGTTACAACCGCGCTTTGGCTGAAGTTGAGGCCGATTATTATGTGCTGCTCAACTCCGATGTAGAGGTAACTCCGGGTTGGACAGATACACTCCTTTCCTTTATGGAGGAACATCCTGAAGTAGGTGTGTGTCAGCCGAAAGTGCTTTCAGTAGCAGATAAGAACTCTTTCGAATATGCCGGTGCCGCAGGCGGATTCATTGATAAATATGGATATCCATTTTGCAGGGGACGCATTCTTTCCAATATAGAGAAGGATAACGGACAATATGACCAACCGAGAGAGGTCTTCTGGGCCACCGGTGCCTGTATGATGATCAGATCTTCGCTATATCACCATTTGGGTGGTCTGGACGACCTGTTTTTTGCCCATATGGAGGAAATAGACCTCTGTTGGCGGGCCAAATTGTTGGGATATGAGGTATGGGCTATTCCTGCGGCAAAAGTTTATCATGTGGGTGGAGGCACTCTTCCCAATGAATCTCCCCACAAACTCTATCTAAACTACCGTAACAGTCTGCTGATGCTCTGGAAAAACCTTCCTGACAAGATTCGTTGGAGAAGGTTATTTGTCCGCAAATTACTTGACGGAGCTTCTGCCATGATATATCTTATTACCGGTAAGTTTGAGAATTTAAAGGCTGTATGGCGTGCGCACCGCGACTATTCCCGAATGAAACGCGAGCTTGACCCTTCGCCATTCTCTGAAGAGATCAACAATAAGGGCTACTATCCATACAGCATAGTGCTAAAATTCTATCTCTCGCGTGGAAAAATCACTTTTGACAAGCTCAAAGATATCTAAAGTGGCTCGTCAATCCTTGAGATTATCGATTGACTGGTATAGCGCAAGTATTTTGTCGGCTATCTCCAGAAGTTCTTCACCCTTTTTCGTCAGAACAAGGGTTTGGCTTATTCGGAGAAAGAGTGCTCCGCCCAGCTCCTTTTCGAGCAGGGCTATATGTTTGGAAACAGCCGGCTGGGATATGCCGAGAATTTTGGCTGTCTTGACAAAGCTCAACTGGCGGGCAGCCACGGCAAATACTTGCAGTCTTTTGTCGGTCATAATGGCACAAAGTTAGTGAAAATGCATAAATTTGTAAGATGAACTTTAGATTTTTTAATAACACTTTTATAATATTTATTCAAAATTTTAAAATGAGAAGAATCATTTCAACTATCCTGTCACTCTTCGTGACATTTATTTCTTTTGCACAGGTCAATCCGCAGGGCCTCCTTGAGAGAGACCCCTCCGTAAGGTACGGCAAATTGGAAAACGGACTGACCTATTACATTAAACACAACGACAAGCCCGCGCAACGCGCTGATTATTATCTTTTCACCAATGTGGGTGCTATCCAGGAGACTCCCGCTCAAGACGGCCTTGCCCATTTCCTGGAGCATATGGCTCTCAACGGTACAAAGAATCTTCCCGGCAAGATGATGATCAATTATTTCGAGAGCATCGGAGCCAGTTTCGGTCCCAATATCAATGCCTCGACAGGAGTGGAACAGACAATGTATATGCTCACCAATATCCCCACTACCAGGGAAGGTATTATCGACACAGCGCTGCTGGTGATGCACGATTACTCCGCCTTTGTGACCAACGACCCTGTCGAAATAGATAAGGAGAGAGGTGTAATAATAGAGGAGTGGCGTACCCGCCGCACTGCCGAATGGAGAAGCACCGAGAAGGTTTGGGAACATCTTTACAAAGGCTCTAAATATGCAACCTGTAATATAATAGGTACTAAGGAGAATCTTGAGACCTTCCCCGCAAGCGAACTTCAGGATTTTTATCACACCTGGTATCGTCCTGATCTTCAGGCAGTGGTTGTGGTTGGTGACATTGATCCCGAAGTAATTGAGTCCAAGTTAAGGGAGCTCTTCAAGGATATTCCCGCACACGAGAATCCCAAACCCAAAGAAGAGATACTTCTTCCGGAAAATGAAGAACCTATTGTCGGCATTATCACCGATCCCGAAACAAGAGTAAGTCAGGTGCAGTTTGTAATAAAATATCCCCTATTGACTCCGAGGATGGCACGCCAGTATGGAGCAGGTTTTATGAACGATCTTGCTCTGGATCTTGTCAATGCCGTTTTCTCCGAGAGATTTGGAGATATCGCCAAGCAGGCCAATGCTCCATTCTTTGCAGGCGATGCCTCATTTACGAACCTCATCACTACTTCGGATGCATTTCTGACTGGTGTGGCATTTGCTGACGGAAAAGCTCTGACAGCATTCGAGGCAGCTTTGACAGAAATAGAGAAAGCTAAAAGATTCGGATTTACAGAGGGTGAGCTCGATCGTGCCAAGACCAATATGATTGCAAATGCTGAAAGGGCTACTTCCAATGCTGAGAGTCGTAAGAATGGTGAGTACGTACGGGATTATATGACTGATTTCTTCATGGACTGGCCCTTCATGACTCCCGCTTATAAAGAAGAACAGATAAAAGGTTATCTTCCTTTTCTTTCCCTGGAGGTAATAAATGCATTCCTCAAGAGTATCTCTTATGACAAGAATGTAGTGGTTCTCTATCAGGCACCCGAAAGGGAAGGCCTCGTGCATCCCGTAGAACAGGATTTCATAACCATAATCGACAAAGTGAAGAATGCTGAAATGGAATCAGACCTTAAGGATGAGGAGTTAGGAGAACTTGTAGATGCTTCTCTTCTTATAGGCAGTAAAGTGAAAGAGGAGAAGGAGGGTCTTTTCAATTCTACAGTTTGGATCCTTGAAAACGGCATCCGCGTGGTTATAAGACCTTCAGACTACAAAAAGGAGGAGGTGACATTCCGTCTTCAGGTTCCCGGTGGAAAATCCCTGATTGCAGAATCCGAAATTCCTTCGCTTGACGATAATATGCTCATGTTATACAACAATTTGGCGGGTGTTTCTCATTTTCCTTCGACAGCATTAAGTAAAATGCTTACCGGTAAAATAGTCTCCGAATCACCCTTTATCGGTGATGAATTCCACGGAGTGAGCGGTCAATGCGCACCTAAGGATTTCGAGACACTGATGCAGCTGGTATATCTTCAGGTGACCGAGCCCAGGTTTGTGGAAGAGGAGATCGCTCCTGCATTCGCTCAGATGAATGCCATTGTCCCCAATCTCTCCAAACAGCCCAATTATATTCTTAGTGAAGCATTCCTCAAGACTGCATACGGAAACAGCCCCCGCAGGCAGCTTATCTCTATGGATATGGTGGGCAAGATGTCCGTAGCTTCCCTGGAGCAATCTTACAAGACACTATTCTCCAATATGGCCGGTGCTTGCGTTTATATTACCGGTAATGTAGACCTTGAAACCATTAAGCCGTTGGTGGAGAAATATCTTGGCTCTCTTCCCACAAAAGGTGAGGGGAACGCATATATTGACCATAATCTCCAGGTGGTGCCCGGAAAAGTGGAGAATATCTTCAATGCTCCTATGACTACTCCTAAGAGCAGCGTATTGCTGATCTATAGTGGTGATGTAGAGTATAATCTCGAGAACGGAATTACAATGCAAGCTTTCCGCTATACTCTTGACCTGATCTATACCGAGACTATTAGGGAGGAGGAGGGTGCAACCTACGGTGTGGGCACACAAGGTTCCGTATCAGCTATCCCTCAGAATAGGGGTGAGATGATCATTCAATTTGATACCGACCCCGCCAGAGCGGAAGAGATGATCAAACTGGCGATTCAAGGTGTCGAGGATATAGCGAATAACGGTCCTACCGAAGAGCAGATGGTTAAAGTCAGGGAAAATTTCCTGAAAAATGTCTCCGAATCTCGTATTAGCAACAGTTACTGGTCAAACAACCTGCGTCAGTATGACCTCACAGGAGTGGACCAGGACACTGAGCGTGAAGCAGTAATCAACTCCCTTACTGCTGAAAAAGTGAAGAATTTTGTTTCGGAATTCATCGGTCAGGGCAACTTCGTCAAGATTGTGATGAACCCGGAAGAATAGTTGTTGGCTGTTGGCCGTTGGCTTTTAGCCAACGGCCAATGGCTGATGGCTAGGCATGGTGGAGACATTATGAATCTGAAACGCATTTCAAGGCTTTTACCGTTAGCTTTGTTGCTGGTTCTGGTTTTGCCCTTTATTTCTTATGGTCAGGATTTGGCAGAAAATAGTATTCTTGGTATTTGGATGGACGAGAGGGGCGAAACCAAGTCTGAGTTTTATCGCAATGATGATGGCACTTTCGGTGCAAAAGTCCTTTGGCATGTAAGCCCTAAAAAACAGGATCGTGTCGGCCTTGTCTTCATCAAGGATATGACTTACAACGTTTCCGACAGCACCTGGACAACCTCTTATATGTACTCGCCCGACCACCGATTAACTGCCAGAGGTACCCTATGGATTAAGGATGGTATCCTTTATGTCAAAGGTCGCAAATTTGGCATTTCAGCCACTCGCCGTTTCTTTCGCATTGAGTAGCCATACTGCCCACAAATCAGATGGAAGTTTAGACAAAACCGTCCAGGAGGCTCAGACGGGAGCCGTGAATTTCCGGGACAGAGGTTTCTGCGATAATTTGTCGGGCGTTTTCGGGAGTGATTCCCGCGCCGGCCATTATCAATGTGCCACTACCCACACTCATTTGTACCATTTGAGCAATGGTATCTCTTCCTTCGAATGCCGACTTTGCTCCTCCCGAAGTTAGCACGCGATCTGCGCCAAGGTCAATTACCTTCTCCAAAGCCTTGAAAATATCCCTTGAACGATCAATTGCCCGATGAAAGGTAGTCGATAGGCCATACTGGCATGCAGCGGCGAACATTTCGCTGCAAGCGCCATACTCTATGGAACGATCACGTGCAAGTGCGCCTATGACCACACCGTCCATCACCTTACCCTCCTCCGTAATCAAAGAGCCGCAGAACTCAATATCTTTCAGGATACGGGAAATCTCGGCAGCAGAATAGCAGAAATCCCCTCCGCGTGGCCTTATAAGTACGTTGAGTCCAATATTCAACTGCCTACGCGCTTGTTCAATCTCTTCATAAGATGGTGTTATCCCTCCGATAGAAAGGTTGTTGCAGAGTTCCACCCTTATGGCCCCTTTCTCCTGCGCCTTGAGCGCAATTTCGATATTTTCAGAACAAATCTCTATCAGCATAGTACAAATATAGGTCATTTTTCGTAAATTGCAGAGTTATCCTCAAAGAGCGACAATACACAAAGAGATAATACAAAGATTGACAATTAAAATTCCTTTAATATGAAAATCCTCCGCACTATTACAACCGCAGCAATGGTCGCTGCGACTACACTGATACTTACCTGCTGCGCCTCTCCGGAAGCTCGTCTGCGCGCTATCACTGAGCGGGACCTTACGGAAAAACTGGATTTGCTGCAATACCGCTCGGATTTTGATGCAGTGTTGGAACTCTGCGAAACCGATCAGGAGCGTGATGCAATTAAATTTCTCTACGCATATATGCCGCTTGGTGACATTGCCGATTATGACGCTAAACTTTATATAGAGGGTGTCAGGAGCGCTTTCAAGGCACGCGAAGAGATGCCCTGGGGCAGTAGTGTGCCGGATGATCTCTTTAGGCACTACGTTCTTCCGCTCAGAGTCAACAATGAAAATCTCGATTCGGCCAGGACCGTGTTCTACCGGGAACTTAAGCCGAGAGTAGAGGGACTCTCCATGTACGATGCGGTACTGGAGGTCAACCACTGGTGTCACGAAAAGGTGACATATACTCCGAGTGATGCACGTACCTCAGCTCCTCTGGCTACGGTACGTACCGCATACGGTCGCTGCGGCGAAGAGTCCACCTTTACTGTGACCGCTCTGCGTGCTGTTGGTATCCCTGCGAGGCAGGTCTATACTCCGCGTTGGGCCCATACCGATGACAATCATGCCTGGGTAGAGGCCTGGGTAGATGGCAGGTGGCACTATCTGGGCGCTTGTGAGCCTGAGGCCCGTCTCGATGTTGCCTGGTTCAGCTCCACAGCCCTGCGTGCTTTGCTGATGCATAACCGGAGCTTCGGACGCTATTCCGGTAGTGAGGATGTCATACAGAATACCGATTGCTTTACAGAGATCAATGTAACAGCAAATTACACATCGACGGAGCGACTGACGGTCTGTGTGAGGGATTTATCCGGCGCTGTGGTGCAGGATGCCTTGGTGGAGTTTAAGATATACAATTATGCAGAATTTTACAGTGCGATAAGAGTTTTATCCGATGCCCGTGGATGTGCCTCTGCAATTCTCGGCAAGGGAGATGTTCTGGTGTGGGCCTCCAAAGGCGGCTCTTATGGATATGTAAAGGCACGGGCAGGAGAAGAGGGGGATGAAGTTACTATAATACTTGATCACAAGGTAGGTGATTGGTTTCATGATGAAATTGATATCGTACCTCCGACGGGAGGAGAGGTTCCTGTGGTTATATCCCCCGAAGAGAAAGCAGCCAACGACCTGCGTCTTGCCTATGAGGATGCCATTCGCAACAGCTATGTCTCCACTTTTGTAAAGCCTTTGGCAAATGATCCCGAAAATGGTTTTCTGGTAGCATCCAGAGGCAATTGGAGGGAGATTTCCCATTATCTTGAGCAGATTAAATCGGGTAGCAAATCCCGTTATCGTGACGGTATTAGTTTGCTAGGACTCATAACTGAAAAAGATCTGCGCGATACCCCTGCTTCCGTACTTCTCGATCACCTGAACAACTTCTGTGGGGTAGACGGAATGTATCCGCAGCAGCGGGAGATATGGTACCGCTATGTACTTAATCCCCGTATTGGCAATGAATTGCTCAAGAGCTGGAGAGGGAAATTCCAGACTCTCGAGATTTCGGCCTCTCTGGCCTCGGGAAAAGAGATTGCATGTTACGTCCGCGATAATATCAAGGTGCTAGACCGCTACAATCCTCAGCGCATTCCCATGACCCCTTTGGGAGTCCATTCTCTTCAGGCTGCGGATGCCTTCTCGCGAGATTGCTATTTTGTGGCACTTTGCCGCGCCCTTAACATTCCGGCGCGGATAGAGGAGATAAGCGGCAAGGTACAGTACTACGATTCAGGGTACTGGATTGATGCCGCCACAGAACTCTCATCCGAGAGCGATGATGCCCCTGTGTCGAAGGTGCCTTCCGGCTTCCTGATGCTCACCGACAGTAACCTCGACAATATTGAAGACCCTAAATTTGAGTCACACTTCACTATCGCTTCGCTTGAAGGCGGCCGCATCAACACTCTGAATTTTCGCGATAAAGAGGGCATAGAGGGGACAATGAGTGTGCGAAATGTATTCAAAGAGCCTGTAGAACTCGATTGCGGCAGTTATCTGCTCACTACGGGTACACGTATGGCGAGTAGCAAGGTTCTTTCAGGATTATATTCCTTCAATATAGAAGAGGGGAGTACCACCACTATTGATCTTCGTCTGAGAGAAGATGATGACGATTTGCAGGTTCTGGGCAATTTCTACGCAGATCCCCTCTTGCCGCTTACAGGCAGGGGGATGTATATTCTTGCATTCGTAAGGCCCTCACACGAACCGAGTGATCATATTATCCGTACTCTCTTTGCCCATGAGTGGACCATTCCGGTGATTCTCTTCTTCAACTCTGAAGCAGAGATGTCCCGTTTCAATGTAGAGTTGTTTCCTCAGATACCACACAAAGTATCAGTTGCAACCGATGACAACAACACATTGACTGCCATTTGCGATGCGATGAAACTGGATCCCAAACATCTCAAAATGCCCCTGGTGGTAATAGCGGACAGTTTTGGCCGAATTTTCCTTACCTCCGACGGCTACTCTACCACTCTGCTCGATCAGCTTGTAAAGGCTGAGCGTTAGGGGAGTTGTGCTCCGTAGCCCCGGACTGCACCGAAGAATTTAAGCGCATCTTCAAAAGGATATCTGTTGGCAAACATAGATGCGGAAGAGTCGATGGTGCCCTGCATATTCATACCCATAGCCTGGCGGAAAACATTTGCGCCGGAGTTGGGGTCGAAATTGGTCTTTTCATTATATGCAGCCTCGATAAAGCCTTTGAGATAGGGCTCATTGAGGGCACCGTTGAAGATAGAGGGATCGGATACGGACTTGTTGCCGGAAACCTCTGCAAGTTGTTCTACATCGTCAAAGTCCTTTACCCATACTCTTAGGAACATACCGCCCCCGGGGAGACAAATGTCAGCCTGTTTGTTGAGGAAGAATAGAGAGTTTTCGCAAGTCGTTACCTTCTCACGCTCCCTGGCGGCATTGCTGTCAATACGGCAACGGTCAAGACCGGAGAAAATGCTGCAGCCGATAATATTATGGTCAAGGTAGCTGTGTACACCATTCATATAACGATAGCCGTAACCCATATCAGCCATATCTTTAAGACGCGACCAGGTGAAAAGGACTGTGTTATTTGTGAATTTTACCTCACAATACTCTGTTGCATAGCTGCCGGATACCTCCATTGCGGCCATACGTATGTTGATGAAAATGCAGTTGTCAACCTCCATTTTGCCTTTGAACATACCCCTTATACCATAGTTGGGACTGTTGACGAATGCGCAGTTGCGGACCTTTATATTACAGGTAGGATTGTCCAGATAGATCAGGGCAGTCTCAGTGGTATATACCTTCTCTTCAAAGTTGGCTCCTCCGATACCTGCCGTACCGATAGGCTGCATCATCGGACTCTCAACTCCCTCTGGCTTGCCTTTGCCGGCCGGATTGTATGCAACGGAATTGCCTCTGTCGATCAGCAGACCGTCAATCACCACTTCGCCGCCATGGGTGCCTTTGATCTGGATTGTACCGCCACCTTTAGCGGTACCATTGGAAGTAGCGTCCGGCTGTACCATTGAGCGATATTTCAGAATATCTCTGGTAGAGAAATCATCGGAATAGCCTCCCATGATGGTTAAAGGCTTATCAATGACAATATTGCCGGAGTTGAGCATTCCAAAATAGTTGCCTTGTGCCACGAGAATAACATCTCCGGGCTTAGCGTTGTCAATCGCTTTTTGGAGATTCTTGTAGGGCTTTGCCTTGGAGCCGTCATTGCGGTTTGAACCGGTGAGGCTACTCACATGGATGGCATTTCCGCTACTGAAGCTACCGGTGTTTCTGTTTTCTTTGTTGTCGGATTTTACTTCGCTGGAAACAGCTTCTTTGGCTTTGTTGAGAAAACCGCCCAGCCTGCCCTGTCCCATTGCCGTCGTTGCAACTGCAAATGCAAGGACGAATGTCAAAATTTTTTTCATGTATGAAATGGATTAGTTAGATGTATTCTGTTAAAAATTAAAACGAGGTTCCTAATATTGATGCGGCCTGATTATACTGAAGCGCCCTGGCCTGCTCTGAAGGCTTTGAGGTTAGCCTCCACGACCTCTTCTCCCTTGTCGGAAAATATTCTGCGGATACCCTCCTCAAACTTCTGCGATTCCATTCCCAGAAGGTGACTGCAGGCACCCAGAAGGACAATATTAGCCCCACGAGGGTTACCCACGTCACGTGCGATGGTATCCACATCCACCAGAATGGTGTTTTTTATTTTGCGGAGTTCCTCCATTAGCGATTCTATCTGAGGATAGTTTGGAATGTTGATAAACGGGGTAGTGTTGGTTACAATCCACCCCTCTTTGGAGAGCCATGGGAGGTATCTGAGCGCTTCCATCGGCTCGAGCGAGATGATTATGTCTGCGCAACCTTTTGGTATCAGGTCGGAAGCTATGGGGTTGGAACTGATGCGGAGATTGGACTGCACATCTCCACCCCTCTGGCTCATGCCGTGGACCTCGGCTTGTTTAATGTTGAAGCCCTCCTTGAGAGCTGCTTCTCCGATGACGGCAGCGATGGAGAGAATTCCTTGTCCTCCCACACCGGCGAGTATTATATCTTTTTTCATTGTTTTCTCTTTTTTGCGTGACGTTTGGCGGTCTGAATACATTCCCTTCGGGGAATGATAACCGACAGACCTTTGTATTCTATCTCTTCTCGAATAATGCGTGTAATCTCGGGCATATTCTTCGGCAGAGGTATCACAGTACGGATGTGAGCGGGATCAACTCCTACGGCAGCACAGATAGCTTCCAGCTTACCTGTGCCCGCGGAATCCTGTCCTCCGGTCATACCGGTAGTGAGATTGTCTGAGATGACCACCACGATATTGGCATTGACATTGGCCGCATCAAGCAGACTTGTTATACCTGAGTGGGTAAAAGTGGAGTCGCCTATAACCGCTATGCTTGGCCATAAACCGGCGTCTGCCGCTCCTCTGGCAACGGTTATGGAGGATCCCATATCGATACAGGAGCTGATGGTCCTGAAAGGAGGCAGCGCTCCGAGAGTATAGCAACCGATGTCGCTGAAAACTTTGTGACCCGGATAGTCTGTGAGCACTTCATTTAACGCAGTATAAACATCTCTGTGTCCGCAACCCTGGCAAAGAGCGGGAGGTCTTGGCACCACCACGCTGCTCGGCAGGTTAGTTTCATGCGCAGGCAGTCCAAGAGCAGCTCTGACTGAGTTCGGATTAAGCTCTCCCATTCTCGGCAAAGCACCGCTTAGACGTCCGAGCACCTTTACAGGTGTGGGGAGGATACCTTTAATCATCTCTTCAAGCAACGGTTGTCCCTCCTCTATAACGAGGATTGAATCGCACTCTGAGGCCATTTTGCGTATCAGGTCCGATGGTGCCGGATATTGCGAAATCTTGAGTATAGGATGTTTGTAGTTCATCACTACATTCTCCCTGAGATAATTATATGCGATGCCGCAGGCAATCACTCCGAGACTCTTGTCGGGAGCGTCGAGATAGCGGTTCCATCCCTCTTTC
>ERZ795056.6336-NODE-6336-length-11571-cov-4.806183_pt1 | contig 11571 bp, 11 predicted proteins | sample MGYA00375140_ERZ795056 | MGnify/ENA primary metagenome ERZ795056 (study PRJEB30185, sample SAMN05720227) | activated sludge metagenome | isolation source: Anaerobic digester | place: USA | collected 2015-03-09 ...
CTTTCAGAATTTTCGTATCATTCTTTTCAGAGTCCGTTTTATCCAAAGAATTCGTTATGTCAATAGCCTCATCGATATCTTTTGCCGAAACACTATTATTGATGCCTTCCAATCGTTTTTCGAAAAAATTAGAAGTGGCAATTAATGTTTTTACGAAAGGTGCAAAAATGGTATCAAAAATTCGCAATACATGAATGGTATATCTGGATACTTTGTAATACTGTTGCGTAGCATAAAGTTTAGGAATCACCTCAGCAAACAATACTATTATAAATGTCTCAAATGATATTTTAATGATAAATAAAAGCGTGCTGTGTGTTTCTGCAAATTCGTGTTTTAAAACAGTCTCCAGCATGTTCTCAAACACCAGAACTATGGCAAGCGTAAATAATGTAGTGGTTAAGACAAAGGTGGCCAGAAATCGCCTTGGCTTTTTGATGAAATCCAGAATTATGGCATCTGTGCTGTCGGTACTTTTTTCCAGTTCCTGAATTTCCTGATGCTTAAACAAAAAGATGGCAACTTCAACGGCGCACATCATGGCGGTGAAAATCAATAAAATCAGAATAAAAATGACTTCATAGATAATTGCAGCATCGAACGGATTAAAAATTTCGCTCCACGGAATTAAAAGAAGGAAACTAAACAAATAAGGTATGGGTATGCCGTCGTCCAAGGTTATAAAATTACTGTTGTATTAAAATGGCAAATCATCATCAAAATTTGGTTCAGTTACGGTTTCTGACGATGTTGTCGATTCGGAACCGGTTTTATTTTCATTATTTGCAGCCTGTGAAGTACCGCTTGATTCTCTTTTATCTAATAATTGGAAATTCTCCACTACAATTTCTGTCGTATAGCGTTTGTGATTTTCTTTGTCTTCCCACGAACGCGTTCTCAGTTTTCCTTCCACAAATATAGTACTTCCTTTCTTAAGAATACGCTCTGCTCTTTCGGCAACACCACGCCACATCACAATATTGTGCCATTCCGTCTGTTCTGTATAAGATCCATCCTGATTTTTATAAGATTCATTCGTAGCCAACGGAAAATTACAAACCGTTGTTGTGGCATTTATCTTTCTCACTTCAGGATCTTTTCCTAATCTGCCTATTAAAATTACTTTGTTGACACTCATAGAGATACATTTAGATTACAAAATTTTAAATTTTGATGTTTGTCAAATAAATTCGCTTATCTAAGTTAAAAAATTTAATCTATCTTCCAAATAGGTGCGTATAATTTTTGGAAAGGCAAAGTTCAAAATATTCTTTTTTTCAATTTTGAGATAGGATTTTTCCAGTTTTGGCAATTTTGACAGTCTTATTTCATAGAAATGACCATTAATATATTGGTGAGAAAGGGTTTGTTTGTAGGATAGACAATGGTCAAAGGACGATAGTCTATAGTTTATTTTTTGCAAGAACTTACTATCAAACATTGACCATTGACCAACAACTTCTTCTACAGGAAACTCAAATAAACCTTTCCAGATGTCATTTTCGGTGCGTTGCTTGATGTAGATATTTTTGGAATCGAATAAGACAAAATAATGAAAATGCCGTTCAGACTTAATGAGTTTTTTAGCTTTTACGGGTAATATATTTATCTTATTTAATTCCAGCGCTTTGCATTCAGAACTAAACGGACATTGCTCACACAACGGATTTTGCGGTTTGCACATCAGTGCTCCAAAGTCCATAATTGCCTGATTGTGTATAGAAGGCTTCTTTTTGTCTAATAATTGTTGAGCCAATTGCGCAAATTGTTTTTTGCCTTCGGTACTGTCAATTGGTGTTTCTATGCCAAAAACTCTGGATAGAACCCGAAAGACATTGCCATCTACAACAGCATGTGGCAAATTATAGGCAAAGGATGCGATAGCGGCTGCCGTATAGTTGCCAATACCTTTGAGTGCTACTATTTCAGCATAAGTTTCCGGAAACTTTCCTTGATGTATTTCCAGTATTTGCTGTGCGGCAACATGCAAATTCCTGGCTCTGGAATAGTAACCAAGTCCTTCCCAAAGTTTTAATACATCATCTAAAGGTGCGTTTGCCAGCTTTTTTACGGTTGGATATTTTTTTATAAAAGCCAGATAATAAGGTGTTCCTTGTTCCACACGGGTTTGCTGCAAAATAATTTCTGATAACCAAATTTTATAAGCATCATTGGTTTGTTTCCACGGCAAATTTCTGCTGGTTGGATTGTACCATTCTAAGAGTTTTTTGGAGAAGGATTTCATTTATTTTGCAAAATAACTATTTTCAGGCAAATCAATTAATTTGCCGCTATATTAAAAAAATCCTAATTTCGTGTATATTAGTAAGTTAGTTAGAAAAAAAGTTGCATTTTTGTAGTCCATTTAAATAATAACCATGAGAAAAGCAGACATCATCACCACTATTTCAGAAAAAACAGGCGTTCCTAAAGTTGACGTATTAGTAGCCATGGAGGCTTTCTTCAAAGAAGTAAAAGATACTTTGGCTGACGGTGAGAATCTGTATGTACGCGGTTTCGGTAGTTTTATCGTAAAAACCCGTAAAGCAAAAATCGGACGTAATATCAAGAAAAATATCGCTATAGAAATTCCTGAACACCAGATTCCGGCGTTCAAACCATCTAAAGTTTTTGTTGAACAAATCAAAGATTCTAGCGCAAAACGCTTGATTGGTAAAGAATAGACTACAAACGTGCAGAAAGGACAGATAGCATTAGGTGTAGGTACAATAATTTTAGCATTAGCACTTTATTTTGGCGGCAAAACTGTTGTTAAAAAAGAACAAACAGCAACAGTTAGCACTGGTTCGTTTTCTTTTGAGCAATATGAAGAGCAACAAACTGCAAAATTATTGCCTGCAGAAAAATCACAGTTAGCTGCTATTACCGAAGCTTTGAAAGCAGTAAAACCTGCAGATACCGCTACCTTTAAAAAGCTATACCTGCAAACTTCCGATTTCTGGAAAAATCTGAATAATCCGGCTTTGGGTGCTTATTATTTCTATCAATTTGCCAAAGTTGAAGGAACTAAAGTAGCTATGGAAAATGCCGGTGATGTGCTTGTAAGTGCATATAAATCAACGGAAGACTCTGTTATTTTAAATAATTTAATTACCTTTGCGCTCCGTTCTTACGAAGATGCCGTTCTAAAAGATGGCAATGACGTTGATTTGAAGATAAAACTGGCAGATGCATACGTGCAAGGTTCGCAGGAACCGATGAAAGGAATTGGAATTCTACGTCAGCTGTCAGATAGTCTTCCGGATAATGTTCCGGTGCTGTTAGCGTTGGGAAGATTGTCCATTCAATCAGGTCAGTATGATAAAGCGAAAGAACGGTTGCAGAAAATTCTGCAGTTAGAACCGCAAAATACAGAAGCTTTGTATTTTCTGGCAATAACGGAAGCACAACTTGGACATGATGATGAAGCAATTCGCTTGTTTGAAATGTGCAAATTATTGGTGAATAATATAGAATTTAATAAAGAAATAGACGAAATCGTCAAAAATTTAAAAAGTAAAAAAGTTTAATTATGCCTTGCGGAAAAAAAAGAAAGCGTCATAAAATTGCGACGCACAAACGTAAAAAGAGACTAAGAAAAAACCGTCACAAGAAGAAGTAAGTCGCAAGTCGTAAGTTATAAGTTGTGAGCTATAAACTCTCACGACTCACGACTCACGACTAATAAACTCATCAACAATGATTAAAGAATTAGTAATACACGCTAATTCCAAAGGTGTTGAAATTGCTCTTCTCGAGAATAAAAAATTAGTCGAATACCATCTTGATGCGTACGAAAAAGAAGGTTTTGCAGCCGGTGATATCTACCTAGGTAGAGTGAAAAAAATAAATCCCGGATTAAATGCTGCCTTTGTAGATATCGGTCACGATAAAGATGCTTTTATACACTATTCAGATTTAAGTCCGTATATCCGTTCTGTCCGTAAGTTCAGTTCGGAAGCATTCAGGGCTGAGCAATCGCACTTATTGGATAAATTTGAGTTTGAACCCACTATTCAAAAGGATGGTTTAATGACGGATGCTTTGGAAAAAGGCGATATCCTTGTTTTCCAAATTTCAAAAGAAGCCATCTCTACGAAAGGTCCACGCCTTACCTGCGAGCTTTCCATTCCAGGAAGATATGTTGTATTGGTGCCTTTTACCAATTCCGTTGGAATTTCCAAAAAAATAGATAAACCTGAGGAACGTGAACGCCTGATTCAGGTGATGCAAAAAATCAGACCAAGAAATTTTGGGTTTGTAGTGCGTACCAATGCAGAAGGTGTTGGTCCGGATGAACTGAAGCACGATGTAGAGAACCTGATGAACAAGTGGAAAGTGATGACGGAAAATATCAAATACCAGAATCCACCAAAACTGTTGCTCAAGGAAATGAATAAAACATTTTCCATTGTGCGTGATTTGATGAACGACAGTTTCTCAAAAATTATTACGGATAATCCTTCTTTACACGGCGATTTAAAAGCGTATATAAAAGAGCACGCGCCGGATCAGGTGTCTATCCTGAATAAATATGATGATGCTACACCGTTGTTTGAAACGTTTGATATCAGCCGACAGGTAAAAACAGCCTTTGGAAAAACCGTGACGCTGAAAAGTGGCGCGTATGTGATTTTGGAACACACAGAAGCTTTGCACGTAATAGATGTGAACAGCGGACCGAAAGTGAAAAAAGACATTGCACAGGATACGCTGGCATTTAATATCAATGTGGAGGCCGCACAGGAAATTGCACGTCAATTGCGATTGCGCGATATTGGCGGAATTATTGTGATCGATTTTATTGATATGAAAGCTGCAGAGTATAAGCATAAATTGTATGAAGCAATGCTGGAAGCGATGAAACCGGACAAAGCCAAACATGTTATATTACCTGTCAGCAAATTCGGTTTGATGGAAATCACACGTCAGCGCATGAAAGAGCAGGTAGTGGTAGATACGCGCGAGCCGTTATTGCATGCAAACAGTAAATACAGAGTCGACCAGCCATTACAGATTATAGATAATATAGAAATGGAACTCAACCATTTAAAATCTCATACAGAGAAAAATTTCCTGTTATATGTGCATCCGTTTATTTATGCATTTATGAAAAAAGATACTTTTTCTTTCAGAATGAAATGGTATTCTAAAATTGGAAAAATTGTACGTCTGGTGCAGGATTCTTCGCTGAGTTTAGGTGAATATAAACTAATGACAAAAGGCGGCGAGAAAGCTTAGTTGTCAGCCTTTTTTTACAATATGATGCTACCGTAAATACAAATGCTATTTTCGGTATTACTTACCAACTGTGTAGTTGGTCTTGTCTAATTCACCTAAAATTATCTCTTTAATCTTTAGAGTTTCAGGATTTAAAAAAATATTTAATTTCTCATTTTTGTATACTAAAATACTGGCGTCTACATAGTATTCACTCAGCCAATTTAAATCATCAGTTAATTCTAATTCTGGCTGTCCTAAATCAGTTATAATTTTTTCTTTACCAATGTTACTAATGGTTTTAATGTATTTTCTTGACATTCTCATTTTTTTGATGTGAGCATCTTTTATATCAAGAGACAAGCCACCGGCTAAATGAATCCAGCCATCATTTTCTTTTATTTGTTTAAACCTTTCTTTTATAGTAAAATCTGAATTCTCACCTCCGTTTTTTTTCACATAAATATCATTGATTTCATAGAAATCAATTTCGGATAAGGTGCCATTAATCTTTAAATTATTAATTCTGAAAGATTCAACAGGAAATTCTGCAGTTAAGATGCGTTCTAAAATTGTGGTGTCGAATTGAATCATAGACTTCGTATTGTATTTACAAAGTAATGTATGGAAAAATAACGGTTTTAATTGTAAAAGCTATAATAATATAATGTGTTTAATAAGTATTTAATTGTCAGAATTTCTTCTTCTTTCTTCGCCAATATTTTATCTACTTACATTCAAAATCCAAAATAAATATACTAAATTTAGATTAAAATCCAAAATTATTATGTATTTTTAGGATTATAATCCAAAATAATGATAGTTCGTACTCAGTTAAAATACGCACAAGACCGATTATTTAAAGGCAAAGCATTGCTTGTTTTCGGTCCGAGACAAGCAGGAAAGTCTACATTTGTGGCACAATTACTAGCCCAAAATAGTAAGAAAAAAGTGTTGCAATTAAACGGTGATGATGATGATACCAGAGAATTGCTTGCCAAGCCGAACAGCACTAAACTAAAAAATATCATTGGCAACAATGAAATACTTTTTATTGATGAAGCACAACGTATTCAGGATATTGGCATCGTTATAAAAATAATAATTGATCAGCTAAAAACAGTACAAGTAATTGCAACCGGTTCATCTGCTTTTGAATTGGCTAATAAAACTAATGAGCCATTAACCGGCAGAAAATACGAAATGTATTTGTTCCCATTTTCATATAGTGAATTAGTGAATGAATTTGGTTTTATAGAAGAAAAGCGACAATTAGAACAAAGATTAATTTATGGCGCATATCCTGAAATAGTTGTAAATGCTAATGATGCAGAAGAACACATAAAATTACTGGCAAATAGCTATTTGTATAAAGATTTATTTAGATTAGAACAAATCAGCAAGCCTGCATTGTTAGAGAAAATTGTAAAAGCATTGGCTTTGCAAATTGGCAGTGAAGTAAATTATAACGAGCTTAGTCAATTAGTACAAGCAGATAACAAAACTATTGAGAAATATATCGATTTATTAGAAAAAGCTTTTGTTGTATTTCGATTGCCTGCGTTGAATAAAAATGTTAGAAATGAGATTAAAAAAGGTAAAAAATTTTATTTTTATGATAATGGAATTATCAATGCAGTGACCGGAAATTTTTCACCAATTCATAAACGATCGGATGTGGGTCATTTATGGGAAAATTATGTAATTAGCGAACGCAGGAAATATTTATTTCAACATCAACTTAGCTATGAATCTTATTTTTGGCGAACCACACAACAACAAGAAATAGATTATATAGAATTACAGAAAAACAATTATTTAGCTGTTGAAATAAAATGGAATCCGAAATCGAAAGTAAAATTTTCTACAACCTTTTCAGGTGCATATAAACACAAAGAATTGGTGGTAACGCCTGAAAATATAGAAGAATTACTTATGTAAATATAAAAAGGTGTTCAAAAATGAACACCTTTTTATATTTGCCAACTGTCAATTGAATTTAAATCGTCATAATCTCTTCTTCTTTCACCACCAGCATCTTGTCTACTTTCGTATTGTATTCGTTGGTTAACTGCTGAATGGTTTCTTCAGAATCTTTGCCTATATCTTCACTTAAGCCATTTTTCACCAGATCTTTTATCATTTCATTGCCGTCTTTTCGTGCATTTCGAATGACAATCTTCGTTTGTTCGCCGTGGCCTTTGGATTGTTTTACCAAATCGCGTCTGCGTTCTTCCGTCATCGGTGGAACTGATAATCGGATATTTTCACCATCGTTTTGTGGTGTAATGCCAATATTGCTTTGAAAAATAGCACGTTCAATATCGCCGATGATTTTTCGTTCAAATGGAGCTACCAGTAAGGTTCTGGCATCCAGCAGTTTGATACTTGCTACCTGATTAATCGGAGTTGGAGAGCCGTAATATTCAACCGTAATGCCTTGTAACATATCCGGACTTGCTTTGCCGGCACGTACTTTGCGCAATTCTTCTTCCAAATGTTTCAATGCCTTAAACATTGCGTCTTTTGTTTCATCCAGAATCATTTGTACTTCTTCTTCCATCGTCGTTATTTTTTCAGAGGCAAATATAAAAGAAATTGTTTGCCGATGCAATAAAAACCACAGCTGTAGAATAGAAATCTATACATCTTATGAGCTACCGTTTAAACGGATAGAATATTTGCCAGAAAACAGACGCGTGTACCGGATTTTTTTCAATGCCAACTTCCATGTTTTCCGGTTGATGGTAATGCCTGTAAGTGCCGAATAATTTATCCCAAAATAAGGTTACTGTACTGAAATTATATCCTATTAAATTTTCCGGCGTTTTTAGGTGATGCATATAATGTATTTTTGGAGAGACAAAAAAATATTCCCACCAAACCGGAAAATCAAGCTTGATATTGCAATGTGTCAGGAAACTGAAGATTCCTAAAGTATAACCCATTATGACCACTACTTCTTTCGGCGGACTTAAAAAAGCTAATGGAAAAATAGTTAAAAACAGATAAGGTACAGCATCGAAGAATAAATTACTACGGTTGCTCTTCAAAAGATGCATGGTGTTGCTACTGTGATGTACAGCATGAAACATCCATAAAAAATAGAGTGTGTGAGAAAGTCTATGAAATAAATAATAAAAAAAATCAAACACCAAAAAGGCCAAAAGTACCTGGAAAATAAATGGAATTTCTGCAGGCCAAATGGAAAAATGAATATTTAATTTCATTTTTATAAGTTGAAGTAAACTGTTTGCTTTTACGATTATCAAGGTATTAAACAAGTATAAAAAAATGTCATTCCAGCTTTGCTTGTCTTTATAAAATAACCAGTCTTTTCTAAACGGGAAAAGTATTTCCATTAATAAACAAATAAACAGGAAAGATATTGAACACAAAAACAATGCTTTTTCTACAGGGAAATTTAATTGTACTAAAATGTATAAACTTCCATATGCATAGAGCACCAGAAAATATACTAAGAATTTAGGTAACATCTTATTGCGTAGCATGAGTTTCTGATTTTAGTTTTAAAAATCTCTTTTCAAAAAACTCATACGATAGAGTAGCAATTAAAATGGTAAGAGCAGTTATTGTTAATGTAACAGCTATTCTTGTTGAGAGTGAACTCGTATCTAAACTCCATTTTTTTATTTGATATATTATGATGGCAATGGCAAAATTGTGGTAAATATAAATGCCGTAAGATATTTTCCCGAGATAAGAAATAACTTTATTTTCTAGCAACACTGTCTTGTTTTCTATGGCATAAATCATAATGATGCAAAACAGAAAACAATATAATTCACGTACAAACCAATAGAAAAAAATGGACTTTGCAATCATAAAAACAAAGACAGCACATGCTGTAAATGCAACGTATTTATTGCAATAGCCAATTATTTTCTGCGAATGGTGTATGTATAAATAAGCACTTAAAGAACCAAGTAACATGCAGCAAAAAGAATTTACAGAAATGAACATTAATACAAACACGAATACTTTATAGTTAGAGATTTTGAGCAGCAGTAAAAATACAACCGGTAAAAAATAATAACCAACAGTTAGTGTTGACAGTGTTTTTACGGTTTCTCTTGCTTTCCATAATACAAGTGGAATGGTCATGTAAAATAATTCTTCCACGCCAATGCTCCATAGATGCGGAGCCGGATAAAGTGTTGAGTTCGATAAGCCGGAACAAATTACAGCAATCTGAGGAATGAAAAATAGATAACTGGTGAATGCAGTTGCCCAGGAAATATTTTCATCAAAAATTACAAACCTGCCGGTCATTTGTGCCGGTAAGTCATTCAACATTGTGCCCATCGATAAATTGGGTATAATCAGCCAATACAGTATTATTGCCAGAAAATACAATGGCCAGATTCTTAAGATTCTTTTGAAATAAAAAAGCTTTAATCGGATGGTATTCGTTTTTTGTTTTTCAATAAGTAAATAATACGTAATCAGAAAACCACTCAACGTAAAGAACAACGAAACCGCAATCTCACCGGCAACATAAAGGTATGGTGCATCGGATAAATAATTCGGCAATCCATTATGTTGCTTTATGGCAGCCGTGTGCAATATGATTACCATAAATGCCAGTAAAAAACGGATGCCGTTTAAATTGTTGAAATATATTTTCATTTATGGTTATTCAAAGTAGTTGCTTACTGATTTTTTCCTAAAATGCTTTCCATATATTTTTTGTGTTCCTGATTAAGAATCACGTCACAATGTACATTTGCGGTGTCTTCTCTTACACTGTTCAGCGCTGCTATAAACCGCTTGTTGTTTGCCTGTTTTGTGCCTCTGAAAGCAATCTGCGGAAAGTTGCCAAAGTATGTTGCTTTTTCAATTGCTAGTTCAATGATATCTTCACCAGAAGCAATCGTGTTCAGTAATTTGTATTGCAGTGATTGTTCAACAGTTAACGTTTTACATTCATAACAGATTTCCTGCATCGCAAATCGTCCTAAAATATATTCAGTCATCAGACCACCTAACGTACAGGCAACGCCATTTTTTAATTCAGGCATCAGGTATCTGGTGTTGCTCGTGCCAATGCGATAGTCGGTACACAATGCTACCTGAAATCCAACGCCGATTGCGTATTGATCAATTGCCGCTATCAGTGGTTTGCTAAAAGATAATAGCTGAATATAAAAGTCAACGATGTTATTTAGGTAGGTTGCAATAATTTCTTTACTGTTTAATTCTTCCATGATTTCTTTAAAATCACCACCTGCACTGAATGAGCGATTTTTTCCACCATATAGTATCACGGCTTTAACCGATTCGTTTTTATCAGCTTCAATCAATAGAGTAGTAAGCTCACGTTGCATCGCTGCATTAAACGGATTTTGAGGTTTTGGATGGTTAAACGTCAGTAGTAATACATCTTGGTGCATTTCAGATAGAATCAACATATGCTTTAGATTTTTGGATGAGTGATGGTAAATTTATTTCAGATATAGTTTTATCCTGAACAAAGAATGCTTCATACAGATAATACAAAACAACAGACTTAAGAATATAGCCGTTCTCATTTTCGATATTCAGTACTTTAGAAAATAATTTATCGATACTGGTGCCGTGTGTCAGCGCGGTTTTCCTATTCCAGGCGATGTCAGGATGCGTGAGTTTTTTTTCTTCCGACATACTTCTTAAAATTATTTTTTCAGTAGTATTGTTTTGAATACAGGCTAATGGCAATGATAAAGCAAAATCAATCAATGCTTCGTTCCAAAACGGATAAAGTAATTTGCTGTTAAATGAAGCGGCTAAGTAAGGACTCAATTCTCCTGTCCACGAAGTGCGTTTGCACCAGGCGGCATTTATCTTGCCGATGTCTGTATCGTTTTGCGGCTGATGCATGTTGCCTAAAATCAAATCAGCACCATAACCGGTATAGCAAACTGCAGAATAAGTTGATGCATGTTTCAGATAGTGATAGAAAGCTACAAATCCTTCTGCATACAACGGATCGCAAATTTCATTGTAAAAAACCGAATGCAGCAATCCTTCGCAGAACATGCTGTCATCTATATAAATTTCATGATGCACACTGCGATGTAGTTCGGAAGAGATTTTTGCTTTTTCATATTCGTTACCAAATTCAGTTCCGATAGAAAAAGTGTGAACTGTCTTATATCGTTGTGCAAGCAATCCTAAAATAGTACCTGAGTCAACACCACCGGAAAGTGCCAAAGATACCGTTTTGTCTGCAGGTGTTTCAGTAATAGTAGCGTCAGAAAGAATGTGATGCAATTTGTTTTTTGCTTCTTCAAAATCTATAGCAACGGTTTTTGAATTTATTTCTTTAAGTGTGGTTGATTGTATAATTGA
>ERZ795056.6347-NODE-6347-length-11547-cov-8.320571_pt1 | contig 11547 bp, 4 predicted proteins | sample MGYA00375140_ERZ795056 | MGnify/ENA primary metagenome ERZ795056 (study PRJEB30185, sample SAMN05720227) | activated sludge metagenome | isolation source: Anaerobic digester | place: USA | collected 2015-03-09 ...
TATGGAGATTTAACAAATCTCGTTTTACAGGAAATTGATACACTGTCTTCATTCATAACCGGGAAAATAGATGCGTATTTCCCGCCTGAGAACATAGTGCTGAAAACAATCAACGAACACAAAAAGAAACTAAAAAAAAACGAGCCGCCGCCGGTTAAAAATATCAGCAATTTAAACTTGAAATATGAATTGATTTTGAAAGATTACCAATCTCTTCCATTGTTCCTCGGTGTTGATGAAATACATGCCGAGGGCGCTTTAAGCGGCGTAATTGAGAAGGACTCGGTTAAAACTTCAATTTATAATTACATTAATATCGACTTTGCGAAAAATAAAGCGGGTGACGATATTTATTTTGTCGCCGACTCCAAATGCGAATTAAACTATAATAGAATGCTCAACTATGGCAACGGTAGCGATATTGTTTTTTCGATGGATTTTTCCGCCGACAGGTTGTTTGCAAATACGGAAATAAAGAATATAAAAGTGAAGCTTGGTTTGAACAGGGATAAGCTCAACACAATAGCTTCGGCAGATATTACTGAAGAAGTAAAAGCAAAAATAGAGTTATCCTCAGACCTTAATTCACCCAAGTTGAATGCGTCGATTGATGATTTGTTGGTTGTTTATAACAGGTTTGAACTAAAAAACAAAGACAAAATATTTATTTCTTACCTGGACGACAAACTTGATATTAAAGGATTTAACCTGTATCGTAATGACGCGGTGATTAATCTTGACGGCTTTATTGCAAAAGAAGGACGGCAGGATTTGAACCTTTCAATAAAAAGATTTAAAGGATACGATATAGGGTTTAATATTCTACAAGCCGATCCGCAGAATACTATAGACTATGATTTTAACCTGGTAGGAAAAATCAACGGCGATTTTGAGAATCCGAATATCAACATTGATCTTTCAGTCGATGATCTAACATACGGCAACCGTAAGTTCGGACTGCTGACATGCGGATTCAGTTATTCTAGTAAATATTTAAATACAAACATTCGCTTTGCAGATGGAAAACTTACAGAAAATGAAATCCCACTGTTAATCACAGGAAAAATTCCGGTTGATCTCTCGTTAGCATCAGTTGAGGACAGGCTTCCTAAGAATAAAGAAGTTGATTTAAAAATCATTGCTCAAAACTTCAATCTTGAAACTTTTGGCGACGCATTCCCATTTATTGATAAATTGAAAGGATTCATTACATCGGATTTGAAACTCGGGGGCACATTCGAAAAACTTGATAAAAGCGGTTCTTTAAGTATTCGCGAAGCTTCGTTTGTAGCAGAGAACAACAACCTCGAATACGGTGCCGGAATTAAACTGAGACTTGAAGGTGAAACCCTTTATCTTGATAGTTTGTTGATAAATAATAAAGGCAATGTTAAGAACAAAGGAACAATGAGGGGAAGAGGTAAAGTAGAATTTGATGGACTAAATATTGCTTCAACACAGTTCTTAATTAACGGTGATTTGACCGTACTTTCAAACGAATCGAAAGCGGTACTCCCGGAAGTTTACGGCGACCTTTACATTGCAACGCGCGGTGATGTGATTTTTGCGTCAACGAAAGAGAAGTCGTTTTTAAGAGCCTATATGTTGATCAAAGAAGCGAACTTGATATTTCCGCAAACTCAATCCGGGTATTCAGCGGGACAGAGTAATTTTATATATAAATACATCGAAGCAGAACAACAACAGACCCAAAGAGAAGTTGAAATAGATAAATTGATTCAACTTGCAAAGGAACTGGAAGCTGAAGAAATGGAAGGTATTGCGGGAGACCAAAGCACCTTCGATTACGATTTCAGAATAAGAATTGAAGATGAGGCAAGGATTACATTCATGCTGGCACAAGCAGCAAATCAAAAACTGAATGCAGAACTGAAAGGTGAATTGACTTATGAGAAAAGCGGGGCAATCCAGAATATACAGGGCGAATTGCAGCTTCTTGAAGGTTCTACACTTGAATTTATAAAAACATTTTCTGCAACGGGAACGATTAAGTTTGAGAGTGATATTACAAATCCAAATTTAGATATTGTAGCTACTTATACGAACTATCTTACATCAACGGATTCTACTGCAGGTGTTACGGAAACAGAGGTTGCGGTAAAAATTAAATTAAAGGGAACACTTGACGAATTGTCAAAAAACTTTGCCACCATGGAAGATAATATTGCGGTGTATGAAGGAACCGAAAATATTCGCGACGATAAACCGAGCGCCGACAAAGATAAATCCGATGCGGTCTGGTTTATCCTTACGGGTAAATTTGCAAGCGAAGTTACATCTCAGGAAAAACAGGATTTCGACAAAATGCTTGGTGGTACTGCAACCTCGCTTGCCGGCTCTTTGTTGGGGGGATTGTTAAACGCATACCTTGGGGACCTCGTAAGAACTTTTGAAGTGAGATCGGCTAGCACCGGAACAAAGTTTAGTTTGTCCGGCAGCTACAAAGGGTTTCGTTATACGGTCGGTGCGTCAACATCGGTTTTTAACGACCTTTCCGCAGCAAATATAAGGGTTGAATACCCGCTGTTGAATAAATTATTTATACGTCTCGAAAGAAAAGAAGCTATTTCAGAGACGAACTATCCGAGCGAAATGATTAATGAACTCGGTCTAAAATATAGGTTTGAATTTTAATGAAGAAAAAAATCGTTTCGTTTTTTAATAACAATCCGGGCATCTCGATTAAAACCAAAGAGATTGCAAGGAAACTGAATATAACAGAAGAACATGAATATGCGTCTCTTAAAGCCGCCTTGCATCAGCTTTGCGACGAGGAATATCTTGAACGCACGGGTAAAAGGTATAAAGTTAAATCAACAATAGATAAAAGAAATATTGTCGGAACTTTACAGCTTACTTTTGAAGGTTACGGATTTGTTGTACCGAACAAATCGAAAGCGGATGATATTTTTATTTCGGACAGGAACATGTTCACGGCTTTCAACGGGGATACTGTTGAGGTATCGTTATTTGCCAAACAAAAAGGGAAAAAGAAAAATCTTGAAGGACAAATTGTAAGAATTGTAAAAAGGAAATTCAACGAAATCGTAGGCACTCTTCATAAATCAAACGGGTTTTACCTTGTTAAACCGGACGCAGCAGATATTCATAAAGATTTTTATATCTCTCCGAATGATTTGAACAACGCAGCACCCGGTCAAAAAGTAATTGTAGGCGATATTGCATGGACAAATCCGAAGCATAATCCCGAAGGAAAAATTGTGGAGATTCTTGGCAAACGCGGGAACCTTGACACCGAACTTCTTTCAATTGCTAAGGAGTTTAATCTTCCCTTCAGGTTTACCGAAAAAGTGTTGTCGGAAGTTGAAAATATTACAGCCGGCATAGATGAAAAAGAAACCGGGAAAAGGGCAGACTTCAGGGGTGAAGTCGTTCTTACAATTGATCCCGAAGATGCAAAAGATTTTGACGATGCTCTTTCTATTGAAACGCTTGAGAACGGAAATTTCAAAGTGGGGATACACATTGCGGACGTAAGCCATTATGTGAAGCCGAATTCATATACGGATAACGAAGCCGAAAAGAGAGGTAACTCTGTTTACTGTGTCGGCAGCGTTATTCCAATGCTTCCCGAAAGACTCTCGAATAACATTTGCTCACTTGTTCCATTTGAAGACAGGTTGACATATTCTGTAATAGCGGAACTAACAGCGAGGGGAAAACTGGTCGACTATCAAATCAAGAAAAGTATAATCAACAGCAAGCGGAGATTTACTTATGACGAAGTTCAGGAGATAATCGAGACCGGTGAAGGAGATTTTAAAGATGAGGTTTTACTGCTGAATAAACTTGCGGGGACTCTTCGTAAAAAACGGCTTAAAGAAGGAAGTATCAACTTCTTTTCGCAGGAAATTAAATTTGTTTTGAATGAAGAAGGCGAACCGGTTCACATTATTAAAAAAGAAACAAAAGAAAGCAACAACCTTGTAGAAGAATTTATGCTTCTTGCAAATAAAATAGTTGCTCTGCATATCGGCTTTCCGAAAGCCCAAAATGAAGTAAAACCATTTCTTTATAGGGTACACGATTTACCGGACAAAGAGAAAATAGCAGAATTTTGCAGGTTTGTTAAATCCCTGGGGTATAATATTTCTTCCAATGATGTTTTAAAACCGACGAAGCTAAATAAACTGATGGAAACTATCCGCGGAAAAGAAGAAGAAACGGTAATAAATGATCTTGCTATCCGTACTATGGCTAAAGCTGTTTATTCACCTGATAATATCGGGCATTACGGGCTGGGATTCAAACATTATACCCACTTTACATCGCCGATAAGAAGATATTCCGATTTGCTTGTTCACAGGATGCTTTATTCTTATATTGAAGAAAAAGGAAGAAGGACGTATTCTCAAAACGACCTCGAAAAAATTTGCGAGCATTTATCTTTTTGTGAACGGAATTCAGTTGAAGCGGAAAGACTTTCGCTTAAACTTAAGAAAATCGAATACCTGCAAAAGCATCTCGGCGAAGAGTTCAGCGCTATTATAACCGGAGTAACAAATTTCGGCTTGTTTGTCGAAATTACCGAGTTCCTCGCAGAAGGCTTGGTTCATATAAGAGATATGGAGGGAGATTTTTATGTTTATGATGAGAAAAAATATTCTTTAATTGGGAAAAGAAACCGGAAAAATTACAGGCTTGGCGACAAAGTAAACGTCAAACTGATACGGGTTGATTATGAAAGAGCCGAAATAGACTTTCTAATTGTTGATTAATTTTGAACTGAAATAGTATAGTGCCATGAAGACAACATTTTTTTTATCGCTTTTTGTTTTATTGTTCCAGTTGAACTCCTTTGCCCAGTTCGGCAGGAATAAAGTCCAGTACAAAACTTTTGATTGGTATTATATTCAAACCACTCATTTTGATATTTACTTCTCACTGGAAGGAGATAAGCTTGCGGAGTTTGCCGCTAAGGCATCCGAAGATGCACTACGGGCTATCGAAAGAAAAATTAATTATAGAATTAACAACAGAATAACATTAATACTTTACTATTCGCAAAACGATTTCCAGGAAACAAATGTAATCGATCAATACCTTAGCGAAGGAATCGGCGGATTTACAGAGTTGTTCAAAAACCGCGTAGTGCTTCCGTTTACAGGCTCTTACAAAGATTTTAGACATGTTATTCATCACGAACTTGTTCACGCAGTAATGAACGATATGTTTTACGGCGGCTCTATTCAAAACGTGATAGCAAATAATATTTCTATCCGCTTCCCGATTTGGTTTAGCGAAGGAATGGCTGAATATCTTTCTCTTGGATGGGATACAAATACCGATATGTTTATTCGCGATGCGGCAACAAGTGAATACCTGCCGGACATTCCTAACCTTGATAACTATTTCGCCTACAGGGGCGGGCAATCGGTTATTCATTACATAGCCGGTAAATACGGTGAAGAAAAAATCGGCGAGTTGATGAATAGAATTAAAAGCAAAGGAAATGTAGAAGAAGGATTCAAAGCTTCTATCGGGCTGGACATTAAAGAGCTTAACGAAAGATGGAAAAAAGAAATTAAAAGAGAATACTGGCCCGAAATTGCCTTCAGGAAAGACCCGGACGAATTCGCTAAACGATTAACCGACCATAGAAAAGACGGAGGCTTCTACAATATTAACCCCGCTCTTTCTCCCTCCGGGGATAAAATAGCTTTCATTTCAAACAGGGATTTTTATTTCGATGTTTATTTAATGGATGCCTCGGACGGGAAAATTTTAAAGCGGCTGGTTAAAGGAAACCGGAGCGCCGACTTTGAAGAGTTAAACATTCTTACTCCCGGCTTAAGCTGGTCCCCCGATGGAAAACGGATCGCATTGTCCGCTAAAAGTTCAGGTGCGGATGTTCTTTATATTATTGATGCGGAATCGGGCAAATCGGAAACTATCCCTTTCAAGTTTGAAGGAATAACAAATGTCGCATGGTCTCCTTCGGGCAGATTTATTGCATTATCCGGGCATAATTCGTCTCAATCCGATATTTATGTTTATGATTTCGAAACTAAAACCATAGACAATATTACCGATGATATTTTTACAGACCTTGACCCGACGTGGAGTCCGGATGAATCAAGAATTTATTTTGCATCGGACAGGAAAGATATGCTGACGGAACAGATAGACGAATACTTTCGCATGGCGGAGCATGACTACACACAGAACGACATTTACTGCGTTGATATTAAAACAAAGATAAGGATTCGAGTAACCGATACCCCCCTTGCAGACGAAGCTTCGCCGGTGGTTAGTACCGACGGAAAAGAAATATTATTCGTCTCCGATGAAAACGGCATTAACAATATTTATAAGAAAAGAGTTTACCTAACGGAATCCGATACTGTAACCGGTATAGAAAACCTTAAAGCTGAACCAATTACAAATTCGCTGAACGGATTGAATCAAATTTCAATTTCAAAAGATGGAAAGAAACTCGCCTTCTCGTCAATGTACCAGGCGGCATATAATATTTTTATTATGAGCAATCCTTTTGAAAGCAAATCAGACCAGAAAGAATTAACACCAACACCATTCCGGGCGAGAACTTTATCGGCAGGAAGGAGCTATCTATCGGCAGATGTTTCAACCGGGCAAGATTCCATATTAAATGATACTACACACGAGGTTACAAAACCGCGGTTCTTTTCAGGTTCATACATTGATACGACAAAATCAAACGGAGACTCTTTAAGTGTAAGTTATAGTACATTTATTTTTGGGCAGAAAGATTACACACAAATCGATACCTCGGCTAAAGAAGATGAGGATTTCCTGTTGACGGACAACCTTGATTCAAGCGGCAACTTCCGGGTGAATAAGTATAAGATAACATTTTCGCCCGACCTTGTATATGCAAATGCGGGTTACAGCACTCTTTACGGGCTGCTGGGAACAACAGTAATCTCTTTCAGTGATGTACTCGGTAATCATAGGCTTGTAGGGGTAACAAGTTTACAAATAGATTTGAAAAACAGCGATTACGGGCTGGCATACTTTTACCTTCCTAAAAGATTCGGGTTGGGGGTTGAAGCTTTTCATACGGCTCGCTTCGTGTTTTTACAAAGAGGAAATTCACTTAACCTTTTCCGTTTTAGGAATTACGGTGCAATTGTTTCCGGGAATTATCCACTCAACAGGTTTTACAGATTTGAAGGCGGGTTGAGTCTTCTTAATGTTTCGGCCGAGAATCTTGACGACACAATTGAGGAATCGAGAAAAATTACATATCTCGTTCCCACAATAAGTTTTGTTCACGATAATTCAATTTGGGGTTATACTTCGCCGATAGACGGTACAAGATACCGTTTTGACTTTTTCGGTAATCCTCTTATCCAGGCAAACAAATTCGGGTTTTATTCCCTGCTTGGAGATTACAGAACATATTTTAAATTTTGGACTGATTATTCATTCGGACTCCGTTTGTCCGGCGGTTATTCATGGGGAAAAAATCCGCAAAGATTTTTCCTTGGCGGAGTAGAAAACTGGATAAACAGAAGATTCGCAACCGGTGAAATTCCAATTGATAGCCCGGCAGATTTTGCATTCCTTACATCTGCATTACCGATGCGGGGGTTTGATTACGCCGAACAAATCGGTACAAAATATGCACTCGCAAACTTTGAACTCAGGTTCCCGCTGATACGCTACCTGCTTACAGGCGCGCTGCCGATACTGTTCAGAGATGTACTCGGAGTTGCATTTATAGACCTTGGTTCTGCATGGAACAACAATAAACAGCTCCAGCTTTTCACAAAAAATGAATCGGGAAGCACGGTTTCGAAAGACCTTTTAATGGGAACGGGAGTCGGAGCAAGAATCTATTTCCTTTATTTCTTACTCCGGTTCGATGTTGCGTGGTCTTATAATGTTGATTCTTTCTCAAGACCGATATTTTATTTCTCACTTGGAGCCGATTTTTAATGTTTCAGGAGTTGAGAGTTTTACAATTTGAACAAACAAAAAAAATGAGTGTGTATAATGAAATTATTATCAACGTTGTCTTTCCTTTTAATAGCTGTTGTTTGTATGTTTGGGCAGTCCGTCAATCCTAACTACGACTCAACATTGGCACGGGAACTTGGTGCAGATGACTACGGCATGAAAAAATATATCTGGGTTATCTTAAAAACCGGTGAAAATAAAACAGCGGAAAAAGCCTTTATTGATAGTTGTTTCAGGGGGCATCTAGATAACATATCCCGGCTGGCTGATGAAGGAAAACTTGTTGTTGCCGGACCGCTCGGGAAAAATGATAACGCATACCGTGGGATTTTTATACTCAACGTATCAACCCTTGAAGAAGCGAACAAACTGCTTCTGACTGATCCCGCAATACAAGAAAACCTTCTTAAGGCAGAGCTTTATAACTGGTATGGTTCAGCAGCACTCCCTCAATATCTTGAAGCTGCGGATAAAATCTGGAAAAACAAACCATAGAATAAAAATTTGCTTCTTACCCAAATTAAAAATAACAATAAAAGAACATAGAAGTTCCCTCTTTTTTTATTGAAATTAGTGGAGAAAGTAAGTATCTTTGACCAGGTTAAATTTCCTAACAATTTAATTTTTAATCAACTTTTTTATTTACATACAAAAGGAGCGATTATGAAAAAATCTTTACTTTTCATGTTTATTGTCGGGCTTCTATTTGCTTCGACAAACCTTTATGCACAGGCTCTTAGTGGAAATTATTTTATTCCGCAAGGGGCTAATCCCCAAGGATTTGCGACTCTTTCAGATGCCGTTACTTCAATAAATACAAATGGAGCTGCTGGTCCGGTTACATTTTTATTGGATGCGGATACATTGAGAGAAAATTCTTTTACTCTTAATGCTGCTTTAAGTCCAGATAGCAATTTAGTTATTAAACCGGCTCCCGGGAGAAACGTTACACTGATTGTAAATTCAGCAACTGCCTCTGTAGGAAACGGACCTTTTCTTATCGGCTTTACCAAGGGCTATGTAACCTTTGACGGAAGTAATAACGGAACCGACAGCCGTAACCTGGTAGTTACTACGGAACAAATGACACCGGTTGTTGACGTTCCGTTTACAGTGAATCACGGGGACGCCGACAATGTTGTACTGAAGAATCTTATTATAAAAAACTTTGTTGACGGACAAACTAATTTCAGATATGGTGCGGTAATCAATGATTTAGGCGGAGTTACAGGATTCCGCGTTGAGAACTGCCAGATTGGAACACCCGAAAGACCGGTAAGACGCGACGCGCTTGCACCATGGGGCGGCGGGAGTGTTGCTAATCAGTTTTTCGTTATAAACAATGATATGTATTGCGGTGTACGTGGTATTGCAACAATCTATCTTTTTGATAGTGAAATAATTGGAAATACAATTAATATTCTTCCAACAACAGCAGCTGCTACAGATTCCTACAACCATGGTATTTATATCACTGGTAATACAGGAACTTTATCGATTCGCGATAATGTTATCAACTGTCTTGAAAAAACATCCAACGCTACAGCATACTTGATAGGGATTGCATTTGCAGGCAACGGCAATGCCGAAACGGATATTATAAGTGTAGTTAATAACATGATAAATGTAGGTGCAGCAGACGAAACCCGCAGCACTTATGGAATAGGATTCCGCTCGGCACAAGTCATGGGCAATCTAAAGGTTTACTTTAATACAATTGTTATTAATAACAATGCGTCAACCTTAACAAGCTATGGAATCGGTAACCATACAAACGGTACCGGTTCGGTTAGTATTGATTTGAAAAACAATATTATCATCAATAACCATTCAGGCAATACAGGGTCTTCGGCTATCGGCTTGGTTCCCGCAACCTCGGTTCTGACTTCAGACTACAACGTTCTTCAGTCAAATCAAAATCTTGTTAATTACCAAGGTACGCTGTATGCAGATCTTGCAGCATGGCAGGCTACAACCCAAGACATAAACTCGGTAAGCAAAGCAGTTAATTTTGCTTCAGCAACCGATTTACACCTTGCCGGCGCATCTGTTGGCGATCATGATTTAGCAGGAATACCAATCCCCGAAGTTACAACCGATATTGACGGAGATACCCGCAGTTTAACCTATCCATATAAAGGTGCAGACGAAGGAGCTATTTCTCTTGAACCTGTTGAACCATTAGTAATTGAAGAAAACTTTGATTATGGTACGGCGGCCAATCCCGATTTGTTAGCAGTAACTACTAATTGGGTAAGACACAGCGGCTCCGCAGGTCCGGCATACGTTACAGAAGGATTAGGATATTCAGATTATGGTGCATCTAACATTGGCGGTGCATTGAGATTTACTAACGGTGGTTCCGGAACAAACGATGGTGATGTTCATAGAACGTTTGATTCGTTAGCTGTATCAAGCGATTTATATGCAAGCTTTCTTCTAAAAGTTGATTCTGCCAGAGCTACAAAAGATTACTTCTTCCATCTGGGACAAAAAACAATCGGAACAACCTTTAGAGGAAGAGTATATGCCATTAGTAATGGAGCAGGCTTTAGTGTTAGTTTAAGTAAAACCGGAAATCCGGTTGTTGATGACGCCACAGTATTAAATTATGGACAAACCTACTTGTTCATCTTAAAATATACTTTAAATACAACTGCAACAGATGATGATCAGGTAACTCTGTATGTTTATGACAACGGTGTTCCTGCTTCCGAACCGGGCAGCCCGATTGTAACTATCGGTCCTATTGGTGCTGGTGTAAGTGATGGTGTTACAAATATAGGTGCTGTTTCTATAAGACAGGGATCCAATACCCCAACCGGAGTAATCGACGGAATTAGAATTACCAGAACATGGGAAGCTGCCGTTATTCCTGTTGAATTGACTTCATTTATAGCCAATGCAAGCGGTAACAATGTAAACCTTAGCTGGACTACAGCTTCCGAAATAAACAACTCCGGTTTTGAAGTAGAAAGAAAATCTTCCAATACCGGATGGGTAAAAGTCGGATTTGTTCAAGGTGCAGGAACAACTACTGAAACTCAGAAGTATGCGTTTACAGATAAAAATCTTGCAGTTGATACTTACAGCTATAGGTTAAAACAAATCGACTTTGACGGTACATTTGAATACTCAAACGTAGTTGAAGTCGGCGTTGAATCACCGGCTGTATTCGAATTGGCTCAAAACTATCCGAATCCGTTTAATCCTACAACCAATATAACTTACTTTATACCGGTTGAAACAAAAGTAAAACTTTCCGTTTATTCAATTAACGGTGAACTGGTTAGAGAATTGGTGAATGATATTCAGGGTGCCGGTAGTTATACTGTTAATTTTGATGCAAGTAATCTTGCCAGCGGTATGTATATTTATCGCATAGTTGCAGGTGATTTTATTCAATCACACAAGATGATGCTTCTAAAATAAATAGTAGTAACCGTAAAATTAAAAAGCCCATCCGAAAAGATGGGCTTTTTTTATGTCTTTAAATTGGAAATTATTACTTCAGCATCATCATTTTGCGGGTTTCTACAAAATCTCCACTTTGAAGTTTGT
>ERZ795056.6349-NODE-6349-length-11546-cov-4.075276_pt1 | contig 11546 bp, 17 predicted proteins | sample MGYA00375140_ERZ795056 | MGnify/ENA primary metagenome ERZ795056 (study PRJEB30185, sample SAMN05720227) | activated sludge metagenome | isolation source: Anaerobic digester | place: USA | collected 2015-03-09 ...
AACCAGAAAAATTAATTTCCGAGTCTTGACTCGGTAGAGCTTGTTCTCCTTTCCCTTTCCCTTTCCCTTGTACCGAAGGGGGTTCAGTACCCCCTTCACTACCCCCTTCCCAAGGGGTTAATTTTACTTTTGTTTTTGTCTCGTACCCAGTAACTTGCGAATCAATGTTGTGTTTTTGTCCTATGTATGCGAAGTTTGCTATACCAGAAAGATTAGGTTCAATCCCTTCAAACTGTTTTTGGCAAATTGCCCATAAAAATGCTGATCTATCTTTTTCAGATAGTTCTTTTGCGACTTCATAATAGCTTACAAAAAAACTGAACGCTTGGCGTTTACTCATAATTGATACACTTTTTTCTTGACACTGTTAAAATTAATGTGGAAAGGAGTGTCAACCTTTTACCCGTATGCCTACGGAACCACATTTGCAAATATAAAACTATTTTCGGTATTCCTTCAAGTTTTTGTTAAATTTTGAAATAACCGTGTTTAAATAGGTAGTAAACTATTTCAGCCTCATGGAAGGCATCATCAGCACCCCTGTGCCTTTCAATATATCCGGTGTTTTTACCGAAGAAGATGTCCCACGCCTCCTGAACTTTAGGCCATTTGTAGCCTTTTCCGCCTCTTTGGTGTGGTAGTTTGCAAAGCGGTGTTGAAAGAATCATTGGACATGGCAGTAATTTGCCAAACTTTACGCCCACGCTTTTCAAAAAACTTTCATCGAATATCCGGTTGAAAGCAGTAAAACCCAACGGATGTTCGTCAACTATTTTCTGAATCTCTGGAATACAATTTTTAATGTCCTCACCAGCCAAAATTTCCTCCAGGGTCATGTAGCCATTTTCGCAGATCCATTTTTTTGCCAGTTCATCACGAGTTAATCCAGGATTGAAAACCTTGTCGTAAAGAATTTCCTTTACTCCCGTATTCAGGTCAAGCGAAACCAAACCAACCTCAACAATTTTACCGCCTTCTGGAAGAAAACCTGTTGTTTCTAAATCTCCTATTAAAATCTTCATAATGTCTAATTTTGCTCTGTTAATTCTTTGCCTGCTTCAAGTACGCGGCTGGTTAATAATTCACGATCTGAGTTTGGGATAAAAAACCGCATCACGTTTATGTCGGTGTAGTACCCACCTCTTTTTAAATACGGCATCTCACCGTCTAATCCCATTGAAATCCAATAATACTGATGAATATCTGGGCCGTCTTGCTGATTTGCCAGTTCACGAATCTTTTCCAATTCATCTTCGTAAGGGCAGTAAACAATCAGTTCAGCAAAGAAAGCACCAAGTAAAATCGCATTACTCACAAGCTGCCAGTAGAATTTCTCACCGTCAGGGTGCTTTTTGATTTTGCGACCCGAAGGAAGTACAAATCCTTTTCTGATTGCATCCATGCCGCCCAACTTCCAGAGATCAACCAATTTGCAGAAAGATTTTAGAGTCATTGGACATTTGATGTCACACGCCGCATCTGTTTCAGCCTTTTTTCTGACAATCTTAAACTTTTCGCACTCTGGTGACCCCTTCCAAAATGGGATTGTTGGGTGTGACATTGTTTGAGTTGAACAAATTCTGTATTCCTTGCCCAATTTAGCCATTACCGTTTGCTCATTCAATTTTCCCCAAGAAAGCGGCTTAGCGGTTGTCTCGTTTGAAATTGATCGTTCTAAGCGCATTTCTGCAATTTTCTCTTCAATGTAGGTGTAGTATGGATCACCTTTACTGCCCTTTGTCACTCCATTTGTGGTTAGGGCGTATATCTCACTACTTGTAAAGTTTCCGTTTCTACTTTCGTTTAATTTGATACTTTTCATCTCACAGTTTTTTAATCTTCCATTGCAGCATCCTCCTTGGATTGCTGGTAATCTTCCCATTCGTCTTGATCGAAATCATTTTCCGGTTCGTCAAGGTCATGGTCTGAGATGTGGTCGTTAGGGTCTTGCATCTTTGATTTTTTTAAGTGATTCGAAAACCTTTTTGTATGACTCAGATTCCTTATTTTTCAAAATCCTTTCGATGTGAATTTTTTCTTCCTCTGGAATAAATTCTTCAGTCTCTATGAATAGTAACATCAACTCATCAAAATTCACCTCATTTATAACAACAGCATAACCCATGTCAATCACTTCATCTTCTGTGTGCATTCCCAACATTAATTCAGGCGTGAACAAACGGCCAAAGAAAGCGGCTGAACGGTATCGAAGCATAAGCGCCGGCATTGTTTTCCACTTTGAACCAGATTTATCAATCCATCCTTCTGCTTTTGCCATTACCATATTTACTTCCGGGCCTTCATACTTTTGCCCGTCTTTTCCAATTGCGTAGGCAACACATGAAGAATCATCCTTCATTTCAAAATTCAAAGGAGTAGAAAAGCGGCCAGATGAATTAATGGCAGCGATCACGTACGTAGAAGACCATGACGGCTTCCCTTGAATAATATGAAGGTTCTGCATTACCATAAGCACGTCCATGCCTGTGCGTGTTGCTAAATCAATCGCAATTACGCAGTTTCCTATTTTCTTTTGATACGCCTTTGGCACTAGATCGCTCTCAGAAAGTAAAAGCGCCTTTCTTTGAACTAATTGAAATGCACGTTCCGCATCCGTTGGAACCAATTTTGATTTTGACTCTGAAACCTCATTTGGTTTTTGGTCTGTTTTTGCCGGTAGGTTATCCGGTTTTTCTTCAATCGCTTCACTCATTTTTGTTGGTTGTTATTTAATTTATTAATAGCTTGATTGTATTGGTTGATTAACGCGTCAACCTTCGCGCAGTCGTTTAACTTGTCATGCTGAAAGTTTTTACAAAATTCACCATCTGCCTGCCTAACTGAAAGGATTCGGTCACGTTGTTTTAGCAAGTGATCCAAACGATCTTCAAGCAGTTCCAGAGGCGTTCTCATTTGCTAATTTTTCAGCGTATTTTGTCACAAGTTCTTTTGCAATTTTCTGTGTCTTTTTTTTGCCACCTATTATTACAACTTTTGACTCTTCTAATCCAAATTGAATTGGAAGTTTTGGGTCAGACCCTTCAGGCCGTCCAGCCCCTTTGCGTTCACCGCCGTGTTTTTTTGCTGTCATAATTTATATTGATTTTTAGTTTGGATGCATTTCTACCCGAAAAGCACATTTAGAAGCAATTGAATGCCCCACGTATTCCATTTCTGTGCAGAATTCAATTGATTGGAGTGGCTCACGTTTATTGCACTCAATGGCCAATTTTTCAATGAATTCATTTTTGGGAATCTCTATAATAAAACTGACAATTTCGATTTTGCCATTTTCAAAGATGGCTTTTACGTAGACTGTTTTAATCATGGCGGATCAGAATTTAGCGTTTGTGGTAAACGTTCTGTCTGGCTTGTCTAATTTTTCAATCAGAACTGATTTAGCGGCTTGGGTCGCTAGGTGCTTTTGGAGGCACTTGGTGCATACTTTTTTCATAGTTTTTTATGGTTTTAAGAATGATAAATTTTTAGCCACTTCAATTGCGTTTCCTGTGTGCTTTCTGCACCAGCATTTCCAGAACGGTGACCATCTGAAACCAGAAGTTTTTAATTCGTTGATCACTGATTGATCTGGTTTTGAATCGTGGTAAATCTTCACGCGGTCATCTTCAATTGTGATTTTACCACCATCAAATTCAATCGGTTCAAAATTTTCCTTTCTCGTAATTCTGTTACGCATGATGATGATTTTTTCTTCAGTGCGTTTGATAGTTGAATTATTATTGGTTAACATAAAGCGAGGGAATCCAATTCTACCAGCGTGGTCTGGTTTCATTGATTCAATTATTAATTCATCTGATAAACCAACTTCAGACATTTCAACCATTTTTTGTTGATCACTGATTTTTTTCTTCAGAATTTTGTTTGCCGATTTCATCATTTCTTGATTGATAATAAGTTTATCAAGTCGATTCAATGCAACGTCCAATTCTTCTTCAGGGGAAAGAGTGCGTTGACGGTTTACAGATTTAAAATATTTTTCACGCCATTGAAAAAATTCTTCTCCTTTACGCTGTTCTGAATTGTTTGCTTTGTTTGCTTTATTTACTGGAAAATTTGAAGGGCCAGCGATCATTGAACTAATACAATTTGATTTGGCGCGCATCCATTCAGAAAATTTTTCGATGTACTTCTGTTTATAATTGCCAGAATTTTCACCCAATGAATTTAAATCTTCTTGAAGTAATTCAGAATACTCCTTTATAGTGTTTGTTGCACGTTTTTCAGGACTAAAAGATGTGCCTGAATAAGCGCGATAACATAATTCCCAAAGTTCAAATAATAAAAGGCCAGCAACGTCATTTTTTGTATTCATAAATCCATTTTTTAAAGTTTCACAGGACAAATATACAAACGTTTTTGATTAATTACAAATAAAATCAAACTATTTTAAATAACTCAACGTTTTCGCGTGGTTCCAATATGTGCTTTTTAACTAAAAAACATAAAAAAACCTCCTTTTTAGGGGAGGTTAATACGGCTTATGTCGTGAAACTAAAAAACAGGACTATGAAACCCTGAAAAAATAGTACATAAGCCAGTTATTTTAAGATCAGGAAGGCTTCAAATATAACTCCAATTGCGAGTCCAACAACAGCCGTTCGAAGATTCTTTCGTTTTCGTTCAAGTTTGTCAATCTCTTTTTTCTGTGAGTTGATCAGGTTGCCTTGTTCCTCTATGAGATCTTCAGCAAGCAACAATTGATCTTCACGCAGAGTGATTTTACCTTCTTTGATTTCGATCTGAAGTTCATAGGCGCACACCAGTGAGTCTAATTTCTCACCAGCAGAGGCAAGTATCAGAATTTCTTTTAAATCAGCGTACGCTACCTTTACGCTGTCTTGCGACCATAGCATTGAAAATGGAATCAACATCAGAATTAGAAGCGTTGCGAATGACTTTTTCATCGGTTACGATTTGGAATTTGATTGAATTTATTATTGTGTCCTGTGCTACATCTTGGGAGTCCAGTGCATCAAAGCGGGTATTGATTTCTTCAAATTTGTATTTGTAAAGGTCGTAATTGATTTGTTGAGGCGGTGCAGTATTCTCATGGCGCAAAGATAAACCGCCAACGATTAGGATCAACACCAGAAAAAAAATATTAATTACCGTTTGTACTTTCATTTTGAACTGTTTTTGTTTCCATTGACTTTTGACCAACTTTTGCACCAAGTCCAAAAGCTATCACAACCTCACCCACTGACTCAGTTGGATAAACAAAGCATAGTGTTAAACCGCCAGTAACTAAAATAAACGATAATAGACGCATCATTGAGAGGCGGTCATTTGCTTCGGTAAAGAATTGCCTTATTTGAAATTTCATATTAATTTAAACATTATTACTTTTCCTGTCGAAACATCGATATCTCCAGCATGCTTATTATCCGTGCGTTTATCGCCTGTTTTCGGGTTAATTATTCGGATCTTATTTGGTTGGTGATTCGTCATTAACGTATCCCCGTGCAGCCACCCTCTCGTGTATTCGACGTTTTCAATCCGTCTTAACCCTAAATCGTAAAACTGTTTTGCGTTTTCGCAAATGATTCTAAAAAATTCTTTTTCGTCTCCTTTTGGATCTTTAGCCTTGCCTTGTTTATGTGCGGATTTTGCGGCTCCGATTTTACAAGATGGCGAACGGTATCCTGACCAAACTGGAATTTTCATTTTAATCATTAAATTCAAGAACGCTTCAGGATCAAACACCACCATATCAACTGGTAAATGCTTCCACCAACCATTAACTCCGATTGATCTACCATATTTATCTCTCAATAATTGAAAGATTGGAATTAGTTTTTTGTCGATCTTAGAAAGCCCATTATCAACCTCAGTAAAGTAAGTCAACGGGTCAACCAATTCGTCTAAAAAAAGATTTGCGCTTAATTGGATTCGTTTCATGCTACTTGCTGTTTTTTATTTTCCAATTGCTTTCTTATATCACGCAAATATTCAAGCGTTTCGTCCATTACTGATTTACGAATCTTAACGCAAACGTTGTCGCATTTCTGATCGTGCTTTTTGCTTTTTTTTACCAACATAAGACTACTTTTTTAAAATCATTTCCATTAAATTTTTCATCTCTTGATTCACTTTTATTTGATCCCGGCTGACATCAATTAGTTGTTCCGTAAGCTCGGAAATCCGATCATCTTTTTTATTCAATTCGGTTTTAAAATGCACCACAATCCACGCAAGTATCCCAAGCGCAGGGCAAACGGTTACCAAGTAACTTACTATGTCAAATGATTCTGGCATAGGTCTGGATTATTTCTTGTTGGGTCATTTTACTTCAATGCTTTTAATGTAGTTCTGAATTGCATTTTCAACATCCTCATCTGTCCAAGTTCCGTTTACATAAGGGGCAGACGTAAGCGTGTTTGCAATGCGTGTGCTTCCTGAAACAAAAACCACTGTAACGGTGAAAGTTTCATCGTTTGGATTATCTAAAGTAGAATGAACCTCATAAGTGAAGTCATCTAACTCTACGTTGTGTGATTCTATTTTTATCATAATTCTGATATATTACCGTAACGCATTACAAAAAATGCAATGACTAATGTTTTTGCCCGAGCCGCTTCAACAACTAATCCTTGAAAAGCAATAGCTGTTGTTGTTGCGCTTGGAACCGTTGTTGTTGTCCAAAGATTACTAGCCGTACCCGCAACCGTGTAATTAAACGGTGCGTAATTTAATGCAGATGCTAACCCAAAGTTATAAAGTTGCCCAATCTCTGTTGCATTTGGCAAATAACAATCAGCGAATCCACCAACATTATAAGGTTGTCCAGCTATTGCATTCGCCCAAGTAGCTCCAGTTTGTGCGGTTTTGTACCACATTATAAAATCACCAGTTACCTGATTCCACGTAGCCCAATCAATAACCCATCCACTTGTGTAAGTTTGACCACCTAAGTCATCTGTGAATCTGTTAGTATTCCCAAAATAGTTATTATGAGATAAGGCTGTAAAACTAACACCGTTCCCACGTTCTAAAGCACCGTCGTCATTTGCAACATAAGAAGTTGTTTGACCTGTCTTAAATGGATTAGATGTGTTTAAAGGATTAGGAACTTCACCAATAAAAACCGTTTCCGTATCTGTGATAGTGGTAACTGGAACTGGATCATTGTTTGCGTAACGTATTGTAATTGCCTTGCTTGTTTCGGCCTTATTGTTTGTGATCGCTACACCGTTTAATGTTTGGGTAACGTCTGCAATCTGCCAATTAGCCCCAACTTTAGAGCCCGTATTTGTTGTGCCGTCTGATTTCTTTACCAATAAATCAACGATACTTGCTGGTGGGGTTGACACCATTTCAACCGTGTTGATATTAATTGTAGAGTTGTCAATCTCAAACTTAGTCCCGTTCCAGTTTCCAGTTGGGCTGTCTGTTGAATCAACAATCTCAATATCTAAATTCGTTGTCTGATCTTCAAAAACTAAGTTACTATTTAAAGAAATATCTATTGAGGCTGAACCACCGCCACCAGCTGCCACCTCCAAAGTATCTGTTGTAGCATCATAAGTGTGTGCTGGGACATTTCCATCAGTATCAATCAAATTAAGATTAAATGTTTGTCCGCTCGGCAAAGTCTCTGCCAAAACACCTTCAATTTGGAATTTAACCGGCAAACAACTTACGGCTGGTGTATCTGTACAGCATTCATCTTGCGAATAAATATTCAAATCGAAGTTAACACCTACACCACTCAAAAACTCTTCAAAAATTCGCTCCTTTGCTCCCCAAATCGCCGGATCTCCAAAATCCATGAAATCATCTTGAAAAACTTCCTGAATCTCTTCAAACAAATCCAATCTTTCTTCGAACTTCTGGATAAAATACCTTACCAAAGCAGACATTGGATTCACAACGTTTTTCTGTTGAGTCGCTATTGTTGCATCTCCATTTTTATCAAAAGTGGTAAGACAGAAAAAACGAACTTTTCCACTAAACCCATACATTGAATCAATAGAAGGTCTAGTTTTTCCCTTTACAGGAAGTGCATAAATCATCGGCGTGATTATGCGTTTTGATGCTGCTTTTTTTACACGCTCACTGCTTACCCGTCTGTGCGTTCCATGTTCAAAAGTTGGCGCAGGCAATTGGAGATATAATTGAACAGGTGCTGATGGTCCGGTGACAATTAAATATTCATCCTGAACAAACGAAACAACCTTATAAACTACTCCATCAATGGTGATTTTATCATTTATTGTGACCCACTGAGTGTTGCAGGAAAATAATTTGTATTTCACAGGTGTACCCGCAATGGTTTCAATTGAAGTCAGTGTAATAACTGGCGTCATTTGACTTACAACGTGAGTTTGTATCAATGAATAAATATCCATACTTCAAATATATTACTAATCGTTGTACTTTTCGATATTTGATTGCGCTCTTCTGACTTTTACAACAAAAGATTTTCTACGCGCTGATCTTCCAGCCGTGAAATCATTGCTTGTTCTGTAAACTTTAAGTCTAGAATATTTTTCAAAATTGAAGAGATTGTAATCAGTTACAAAAACCGCATTGGAAAATAAGTCATCAAGCAGAACCGGGATAACTTGTTCCGCTGAAGCAAGAACAATTTTCAAATCGTACTCCATTTCCATTTTTTCAAACACCTGCAATGAGTCCTGAGTATTTCCGCTTAACATTAATCTAGTCGATTCAAGGGGTGCGCCTGACCACTCCAAAGATCCAGACAAACGAATTTGATTTCTGATGAATTTAAGAGTTGTTCCACCAGCCAATTCAAGATCAGAGTAATTATTTCCATGTCTCAGAATACCATTCTTATTTGTTTCAATGGTGATAGTGCCGTTTGCAGACTGATCAGAATATTTTATCAGTTGGCGCGGTGCTGAATTTAAGGTAGCAACAACAGCGCTTGAACCGTCGAAATTCTTAATTGTACAATAGAATTTCTTATATCCTATCTCATTAAATATTTTGAACGCTGTAAACTCATAACTAACCCATGTTGAGCCGGTGTAAAGCGTCCCGTAATCATCATTAGTAATCTCAATAGGCTCGTCATCTTCAACAGTGATATAAACTTTATGAGTTCCACCCGGAATAGACATTTGAAACAGACTAAAAAAGTCGTTTTTTGATGAATCAACACCTATTTCGTCTGTGAAAAATTTGAGAGCAGGAATACACTGCATACGACAAACACAAAAATCACCTTCCTCACTCCCGTTTGATGGTTCAAAGGTAGGAATGAAGGTTCTTTTTGTTGAATAATGCCTAGGATTTTGGGCTGTTGTAGATCCATTAAATAATTCTATCATGTCGTATCTTCTAAATGTGAGTAAACGTTATAAGATTTCGTTGGATCAACCAAATCTTTATCAATCAAAGATTCAATAATTATTAGGTTGTTTGCAACGTCCTGAGTCATTTTAACAGCTGTTTGTCCAACTAAAGGCTTTAGCATGTTTTGAGAGTAGTACCAATCTACATTTGAGTGTAAACGGAAGTTGTCACCAGTTGAATTGTATTCCTCAATAGTATGTTCAGCCATTACGCGAGCCATATTCAAACCGCCAGCCGTTGCCATGCTGAAAGTGGTTTTTATACGCATGTCTTGGCCTATTCTGATCTGGTCTACAGTAATTCCGTATTCGTCTATTAACTCAGTAGTTGCGGACCAATCAAAAGTAGGCGGGTCAACATCAAAATCTCTAACAATACAAGCTGTTGAAAGTATTCCGTATTGTGTATTTATACCCTGAGTGTTGACAGTAACTAACAGTCTGACACGGATCTCCCAATCGCTTCCAGAAACATTATAATTTGAAGTCCTGTAATTGAAATTATTCTGAGATTCTAAAGCGTCATAAAACTCAGCTGGTACATTTGGGTTGTATTGCCATTCTCTCCAATTGAACACAAAAGGCCATCTTACTATAAATTCCTGAGTTGTTTGATAAACACCAGGAAAATCAGTAACAATTGTAGATTTATTTGCTTGCGCCGTAGGATTTATTTTGAAATCTCTGTAATTAGTTTGATTTATTATCTGGTAATGACCACCACCAACAGATGCATCAAATTCAGACCAAGGCATATCATAATTATCTAGAACAAATGATTCGGTAGTGACTTTATTTCGTGCAATTACCTGTCCTTTCATACCAGTTACTTTTATATAGTCGCTTAGTTTTGGGCTTGATCCATTTTTAGTTAATAAGAAGTTGCATTTCGCGTGATGCAGTCGATTATTCCAGCTATTAGCGGAAGTTGTATAAGAGGCACCGTTTGGTGTTTTTTCACTAGAGTAAATTTCCATAGTATTACCCGTGATCAATCCTGTAATATCAGTATTTTTTGTAAACTGATTTACATCCATCCAAACAACCTTAGCGTCTGAAGTTGTAGCAGAACCAGAATCTTCACCAACAAGCATTCCAATCAGATAGTAATCACCATTTGAAATTAACGCCTGTTGTGTTGTGTTGTAAATAGTTTGGAAAGTAAAGTCTAAAAGTGTCGCATCACCACCATCAATATCAACATCAAGGTTTTGAATAATACCCGAATCCACTGTTGCTGCTCCCTCAGTTGTTGCTAAAGAATCAAACAGAAAATTTTGTTCAAGTGTATTTGATGCATTTGTATATTCTGTGCCTTCTGCAATTTTCATTACGATTAAAACAACCCGGTCACCAGCAACCCAATTTCCTGAACTCTTTTTTATTGAACCTGTAATGGTCATTGTTTCGGTTGCTTCAATTTGCGTGTCGGCACCTGCATTATATAAAAGAGAGTCTATGTAGTAACTACCATCACCAGAAGTATAATTTTTTCCAATCCAGCCAAAAGCACCATTTAACAAGTTGTCTTTATAAAGTCTGAATTCGTTTGGATCAGTTGGATTTGTACCAAATAAATATTCGCAAACGTATCTGTAATTTGGAGACGTAAAAATTGATGGTTCAGTCTCATTAATCAAATTTGTCAAAAATCCGTCATTATACCCAAAGGCTCTAAAAATATGAGTGATCTCATAGGTGAACTCCCAGTCATTTGCTACGGAAATATATTCGCAATCAATGGACTCAGTGACTTCGGTATAATCAGGCATTAGCCCAGTTAATGATACAGGTGTAGAAATCACCAAAGCCCCGGTTGAATATTTTTGAGTAACTGAACTGTCAAGCCATGAAGCGTATTGATTCGACGGTGTTAATCCAACACCCCCAACAGTATTTGGCACAATACCAAATTTGAATACAAGCGAAGTTGGAACGGTAGTATTTCTGAAGATCAAATCTGAATATTCTGTGCCGTCAACAAGGTTCATTGGCGCACCTGTGAATCCTGGATCATTACAGGTTAGTGTCGTGCCTACAATTGAGGCAATGGTAACGTCTTCCTCAGTAACACCACGCACAACCTTCATTGTGTCACCAACTTTAAAGCCTTCAGAAGCCCAATTCAAAAAAGGGTGAATAAAATAAGCCGTTGTGGTATCTGTCCCGAAAAGAACTTCAGCCGAAAGTGAAGCCGAAAGACTT
>ERZ795056.6351-NODE-6351-length-11543-cov-7.234506_pt1 | contig 11543 bp, 7 predicted proteins | sample MGYA00375140_ERZ795056 | MGnify/ENA primary metagenome ERZ795056 (study PRJEB30185, sample SAMN05720227) | activated sludge metagenome | isolation source: Anaerobic digester | place: USA | collected 2015-03-09 ...
GAACACTGTGCCATGCATTCCTCTCTCTACAAAACGGACGTGCAATGTTGGGTATTGTTCAGAGAGGCGGAGCAGATTCTCTAGGTTTACCTTGTGGTCGTGGGTTTCAATTCCATGGTTGAGTTTGTTGCGAAGGGCTTTTTCGGCGCAATGGGGATCGAGCAGTACTACTCGGAAGGTTACCCGTGCTTCGAGCCGAGCTTGAATCAATTTCCAATGACGAGTCACCGCGTGGTCCAGGTAGGACGCCCCTGAGTTTGCGCTCAGCAGCATAGTCTGAGCTTTGAGGATCTCTGTTCCGGTGTCTTTGTTTCGTTCATCTTTGTCAGATGGAAGCCACATGTTGTAAAATCGCTCGATGCCATATTTTGCTGCGCTGCGCGCCATTCGGGCGGCTGAGTCCTCGAAGGCGAAGTGCTCCAGAATGGCTGGAGCTGTATGCGTAATTCTGATGATCATGAATACAATGGTCGCTACGAGTGCCCAAATCCAGTACTCGTCCCATGCGCTCTTGGCGGAGAAGTAGCCAGTAGCGAAAGGGATCCAAGCAACGACGCACTCGAGGATGATGAGCGTAATCGAAATAAGGGGGCGCTTTGTGTGTCTCATGGTTGAGGGGGCCATTCTACCAGAGCGTTGACCGAGGGCAATGCCGAATGAGGTGGGCTTAAATGTCTGAAATGGCTTATTTATTTGACGAGGCGAGGAACTGCGCAGGGGTATGAGGGCGGCGAGCTACCCGTGCGATGGGGCGACGAGAGACAACAGCGTGCTCCATAAGCCAATGTCCTGCCAGCGCTTGTACCAACGCCAGCAAGTCGTTCCGGTGCCGTACTCCTTGGGGACTTTCTGCCAGGCGGCGTTGTGGTGGAGGACCCAGCGGATGCCGTCGAGGGTCTGGCGGAGGTGGGGCTGGGAGCGCTGGTTGCGGCCGGGGACGACGAGGGGGGCCACCTTGGCCCACTGGGCGTTGGTGTGGGGCTTGAAGGGGGGCGGTGCCGGGGTGGTGGGCTGGGCGGGCTGGGCGGCGTCGGTGATGCGGTTCGAGGTCTGCTCGATGGCATCGCGGACGACGCGGTCGGAGAGGTGGGCGTAGCGCTGGGTGGTGGTCGGCTGGCGGTGGCCGAGGATCTTGCCGATGATCGCCAGGGGGACGCCGCCCATGAGAGCGTCGCTGGCGAAGCTGTGGCGCAGGTCATGGAGGCGGACGTCGGGGATGCCGGCCATGACGCGGATGCGCTCCCAGGTCTTGTTGAGGCTCGTGAGGCGGCGGCCGGTGCGGCTGCGGATGACGTAGCCGGTGCGCGGCTGGCCGGTGTGCGCTTGAATTTCGCGGAGCAGGGTCATGACCTGGGAGGAGACGGGGACCGAGCGCTGGCCGGTCTTGGTGTCGGGGAGGTTGAAGACGGCGTTCTGCCAGTCGATCATCGGCCACTTGAGGCTGATGATCTCATCCTTGCGCAGGCCGGTGTGGGCCAGGAGCTGCAGGGCCCAGGCGCTCATGGGCTCGATGTAGCCGCGGCTGGCGACCTTCATGCGCACGCCTTCATGGAGGACGGCCTCGAGGGTGCGGCGCTCCTCGGGGGTCAGGAAGCGCTCGACGCGGCGCGAGCCGAAGCGCTTGGTGTTGCTGACCGGGTTGCGCATGTCGGCGAGCTCCCAGTCGCGGATGATACGGGTGTACATGCTGCCGATGACGCACAGGATGTAGTCGCCGGCGGCGGGGTGCTCGCGCAGGCTGGCGTGGAGGGACTGAATGCTGCTGCGGGTGACCTGCGTGAAGGGGCGGTCGCCGAGGGCGGGGAGGATGTACGTGTCGGGGTAATGGCGGTAGTTCGATGCGGTGCGGGGCTTGAGGTAGACGTCGATGTATTCGCTGCGGTAGCGCTCGGCGAGCTCGCGGAGCGTCGGCTGCGGGGTTGTGGTGCGGAGCTCCGCGCCAACACGACGGGACGGGGCGCGGGCGTCCAGGCCGGTGCGACGGGGTCGACGAGCGGAGCCCCGGTTGGTTCGACGGGGGCGACCCCGCGCCGGGCATCGCGGTCGTGGTCGCGTTCAAGGATGCTATCGTTCGGATGGAGGACGCATGCGCCGCGACATGTTCGACGACCCCCGCAGTCACGAGGCCGACGATCTGGCCTTGCAGGCCGAGCTGCTCGAGCGCCGCGGAGAGCAGGCTGGCGCGCGCGAGCTGTACCGCCGAGCGGCGGCGCTTGAGGAAGCCCTCGCACGCGAGGCGCCCGTCTCGTCGCCGCGGGTGCGCGGTGTCCTGGCGATCAGCGCGGTCTCGCTGTGGAGCGCGGCAGGGGCACTGCCCCGGGCGATTAGCCTCGCCGATGAATTCCTCTCCGATCACGCGTTGCTGGCAAGCGAAGGGGCCAGCCTGGCGAAGCTGGCCGAGGAACTTCGAGCCCGCGCCGCGCAGGAGCATCACCATGCCCTCCTGGCCGACTGATGGAGAACTGGCTGCGACGCGAGTCCAGTGGGCCCGACTTCGACCGGGCCGACGAATCGCTGGTGAGCCTCGGCTCACAGCTCGTGATCGATGTTAGCGATCGACGCGTCGGAGTGGCCCTGAGCCTACGTCAACGGGAGAGCGCCGAACTTTGCCAGCAACTCCTCGGCATCGATGCGACGGCGCAGCTCGCTGGGCACGGTGCGGGCCTGCAGCTCGGCCTGAAAGCGGTTCATCGCCACCAACTCGCGCAAGCGCTCGGCGGGCGTGCGCTCGAGGTTCGCAGCGAGCAGCGTCACGTCGACGCCGAAGTCGATCGCGGCCTGCCACGCGGAGGGCTCGGAGTGCGTGCGGTCGGGTTCCATGGGTCGCCAGGATAACGCAGCCGAGCGACTCGGTCGAATGGTCCTCCTCGGCCGGCCGACTCGGCCCCAGGGACGAACCTCGGACCCTCATGGCAGCCGCGATCGGCGCCACGGCCCCGCCCTGGGGGAGCTGGCGTCTCGCACGTTACGGGTCTGCAGCAACCGGTCCGACGCTCGCGCGGTGAACGGTGTCCACGCCGACCTGTCTGGCGCGGCGGTGTCAGTTGGCATCACCGCCAACGATGACGAACGCGATCCCCTGCTCGCACAGCCCGCAGCAGGCCCTCGAGATCAACGGGCGAGCGATGCCTGGCCCAGGCGCTCGAGGATGCTGGTGGCCCGTGCGCAAGCACGCAGGCGCTCAAGCGGCGTCAGGCCGAGCGACCAGCGGAGGAGCGTCTGGTCGACCTCGCGCGCTGCCTCGACGAGTTCGGGGTCCCGCAGCGCGACGGCCTGCTCGACCTCATCGGCGGTGGGTTCGAGGACCGTACTCATGGGGCGCAGCTTACAAGCCGCGCGGTTGGTCGACGCACGGTGATTCCGTTGCGCTGCCAGCGCTGCTCGTTCTGCCGAGCGACGCTGCGAGCCCCACGCGGCCGCTATCGACTCGGACGCGGTTCGTCCGGGGTGGCCGCGATCAGTCGGGTGACGATATCGCGGGCATGTGTCGCATGGCGCGACAGGTCGCGCAGCGGGGACCGCAGCGCCAGCGCGTCACCGTCCTCGTACGACACACCGGGCAGCTCCAGTGGATCACCGCCAGGCACGGGAGGCGCGCTCCGAGCACCCGCGCCAGACGCGAAGCGACCGCGGGGTCGCCGCCAGTTCGGGGCCCTCACGGGTGAGCTGTGCGGCGCCGTGGCGGAGGAGGTTGGCGAGGTCGAGCTGTACGGCGGACATTGCAAGCGGTCGGCCACAGCCACTCGAACGTTGCGCCCACTGCGGCGCCGGTGACGAGCACGCCATCGAGCGGCCACCCGTCGCCGCCGCTCGAAGTCGTCACCGGTCCCCGGTGTCGGCGGGCTCTCCGTCGGTGTCGGCCTCATCCTCATCGATTGTGTCGGCTGCGTCCGCTCGCAATGCTCCGCGCCGTACCAGCTCGATCAGCGCATCTGCTGACATTCGTCCCACCGTGTCCGTGCCTGCGAGCAGGCGCTCGGCAAGATCCCTCTTCTCCGCGTGCAGGGCGAGCACCGCCTCCTCGATGGTGCCTTGTGCGATCAGGCGAATGACCGTGACTGGGCGCGTCTGGCCGATCCGATGCGCGCGATCGGTGGCTTGATCCTCGACGGCAGGGTTCCACCACGGATCGAGGTGAATGACGTGATCGGCGGCCGTCAGGTTGAGCCCCGTGCCGCCGGCCTTCAGCGAGATCAAGAACAGGTCGGCGCCTCCGCGCTGGAACGCCTCGACGGTGCGGGCCCGCTGATCGACGGGCGTGGATCCATCGAGGTACGCGAGGGAGATTCCGCGGGCAGTGAGCGCCTCTCGAACGACCGCCAGGTGATCGGTGAATTGGCTGAACACCAGCGCGCGGTGCCCCGCCTCGCGCAGCTCATCGACGATCGCCAGGAAGGCCGCGAGCTTCGAGGATGGGCCGGTCCAGGTCTCGTCGAACAGGCGCGGGTGGCAGGATAGTCTCCGGAGGCGGGTGAGCCATCCGAGCACCGCGAAGCGCTCGCTCGGCTCGGTGGCCTCGGCGATGGCGACCGCGGCGGCGAGTCGCGCCGTCTCGTAGAGCTCACGTTCGGCGCTCGAGAGCGTCACGAGTCGGTCGAGCTCGATCCGCGGCGGGAGCTCCGGCAGCACGGCCTCCTTTGTTCTCCGGAGCAGGAATGGGCGCAACACCCGGGCGAGCGCGGCGCGTCGCTCGGCGCTCTGGTCGCGTTCGATGGGCGCCGCGAAGCGCTCGCGGAACTGCGGCCAGGTCCCGAGCAAGCCCGGTGATATGACCCTGAACAGGCTCCACAGCTCCCCGAGATGGTTCTCGATGGGGGTGCCGGTGAGCGCGACGCGGAAGTCGGCTTGCAGTCGCTGAACCGCCCTTGCTCTCCGCGTGACCGCGTTCTTGATCACTTGCGCCTCGTCGAGCACCAGCGTGGCGAAGTGCACGCTGGCGAGCGCGTCGTCGCGCGTGACGACCCCATAACCGGCGATGAACAGGTCCCCCGGTCGCGCATCGGTCAGCAGGGCCTCGCGGTTGGACCCGCGATAGGGACGTGCGCGCAGCTCCGGCGCGAAGCGTGCGCACTCCGAGAGCCAGCCCGGCGTGACTGAGATCGGCGCGAGCACCAGCGCCGGGCCGAGCGCGGCGCGGTGCACGAGCAGCGCGAGGGTTTGCAGGGTCTTGCCGAGTCCCATGTCGTCCGCGAGGCAAGCGCCTGCGCCCCATGTGGCAAGTCGAGTGAGCCAGCGGAAGCCGTCACGCTGATAGGGACGGAGATCGGCGCGCAGGCCGGCAGGGAGCGCCGAATCGAGGTTGTGGGCGAGGCTCGTCCGCTCGCGGAGCGCGTGCCAGGCAGCATCCGAGGAGGGCTGCTCGTCCATCAGTTCGGCGAGCACGGGCGCAGCGGCGAGGCCTGCCTCGAGCCCTCCGCGGCCGTCGAAGATCAGGTCCCGCGCGGCCTCGAGGCGCTCGCGCAGATCCGCCGCGAGGGCGACGAACATGTGCGGGCCGATGATCACATAGCGCCGGCCCTGGCGGATCGCTTCGAGCAGGAGCGCGAGGGCGACGCGATGGCCGTCGATCTCGATTCCACCCTCGATGCGCAGCAAGTCGCGTGTATGGGTGATGCGGACACGGAGCTCCTTGCGGGTCACCTTTCCGAGCCAGCGCCATGCTCGCGCATCCTTCGGCCACTCGACGATGACCTCGGCCCCAAGCTCGGCGAGCGCCTCAACGACGGCGAGGATGCGCTCCTCGCCGGTGAGACGATGGCGCCACCTCGCCTCTTTCGTCGTACCATCGAGCGGCAATCGGACCATGACGCGCTCCGCGGCCAGGTGCTCCGCGGCGTGATCGCGTCGCGCCGAGAGGCAGAGCCCGCCGGATGCTCCGACGACCAGGACGGACCCCTCACCAGGCGGCCCGAACACGGCGCCCGGCACTGGACGGACGCCGATCTCCACGAGCAATTCCGTGTCGTCGACCGGCGTGAGCCGCACGACCGGCCGGCTGTCGGCGTCACGGACTTCTCCGGAGAGCATATCAGGGAGGTGTAGATCGATCGTGTGCTGGATCGCGCCGAGTCGCTGGAGGAGCTCGTCGTGGCTCTCCGGGGGGAAGACCGGCTGGTGGCGCTCAAGCGCCTGGGCGAGGGCCTGTGCCATGCTTCCGAGCGGTGTCAGGGTGACGACGAGCCTATCGACGTCGACGTCGATCACCACGGAGGACTCGGCGTGTGCGAGCAACTCGGCCGCCGTCCAGCGGGCACCACCGATCAGGAAGCGCAGCACGAGGCCGCCGGCGTCGGCGACGAGCTCCACGCCGAGGCGCGCGCGCTGGACCTTCACCGGCTCGGCCGGGCGCTCGGCGAGGAAGACCCGTGGGTGTCCGACGAGGGTGTCGAGGAGTCGGCGTAGGCGGGCGCGCGACAACGATGGGCGTGAACGCGGCGACGGTGCGCCGCCCTCGGTGAGCACCGCGATGGCGGCTGCGTCCGCGTCGTCGGCGAACAGTTCGGGCGCTGCGAGCAGCTCCGCAACGTCAACGAGCTGGCCCGCCGAGAATCGACCATTGCGGAGCGATCGCTGAAACAACGGCTCGATCGCGTCGAGCTTACGAGCGGTATTGCGGATACGAAACGCCAGCCGGGCGGGTGCCCTGGGGGACTGCTCGAGCGCCATTGCGTCGAGGGCTGCATCGAGCTCTTGCAAGGCGAGCGACCAGGCGGGGGGTGCGAGGACTTGAGGCGGCTCGTCCGGTAGACCGAGCCGCTCGAGCCACGCCTGTGCGCGCCGCTCGACGTCGAGGAGTCGGTCGGTCGGCCAGCTCGTGCCTGGCAGAGGGAGCTCTTTGCGCAATCCGTGGCTCTTTCGCTGAGCGTCGAGGAAGCGGGCGAGCGCGAGCGCCTTGCGGAGCTTGCCGATGTCCGCGTCGGGCTCCGCCAGGAGCTGGGTGTCTGCGAGGCGCGCGAGCGACTGAACTTCCTGGCCCTGCCACACGATCCGTCGGTCGATCGCCGTGCGGGCCCCCGAGGGATCGCCGTGGAGCAGACATATGTCCGCGTCGCGAATGGCCACGCGGAGTTCGAGGGTCGATGAGCGCGTCTTCGCGTCGTCGGGATTTGAATGTATCGGCTCGACGACGACGAGCAGCTCGGCGAGGCGGCAGTCTCCCTGGCTCGCGCCGAGGCCCTCCTCGATGACGGCGGTGGCACGCTCGGGCGCCCCTTCACGGAGTGACGCGAAGGCGAGCAGATGATAGGCGTGTTGCCGGCGCTCCGGGATGATGGCGCGCAGGTCGATTCCTTCGAGCCGGTCGCGCACCTCGGCCCAGTGCTCGGCCTCGGCCAGCGCCTGAGCCTCCAGTAACATCAGGTGCGGATCCGAGGGCCAATTCTCCTTCAACCGCCGGAGGAGCTCGTCGGCGACCGTCGACTGGCCCGCGGAACAGAGCATGTCATATGCCACCAGGAGATTGACAATATCCGCATCATTTGCGGTGAGCCGTCGCTGCATCCACGTCATCGCCGACCGCTCGGGCTGGTCCTTCAGCTCTCGGACAGATTCGTAGTGTGTCTCGTCGAGCTTGGTGGAGCGCTTGCAGAGGTAACCGATATCCGGCACCTGCACGCGCTCGGGGTCCGGAGCGCAGTCCGGGAAGATGGGACATTCGGCTCCCAGCGGCACCGCATGCAGCCGCTCGTGATCCGGAATCAGCGCGAAGACGTGCTGAGAGGCGGGGTCGTGCGCGAGAAACGCGAACGTAGGGAGTTGCGTCTGGTAGAGCCGTTCAACCGGTCGGTCGAGTTGCCGGGTGCCCAATGCATGGAGTGAGATCTGGTCGTTGTCGTCGTAGGCGACCATGAAGCTGGTGCGGTGGGCCCGCGAGGTGGCGGCGGCCCACGGGCGCTCCCCATTCATGTCGTCGAGCCACACGGGCGCCGAAGCTCTCCCGGCGGCCTGGATCTCCATGAAGCCGACCCGCTCGCCGTTCTCGTCTTCCTCGCCGACAAACACGAGGATTCGTCCGTCCGAGGGGTGAACGATCGCACCGCGGACGCTTGCGGGCAGCTCAATTCTGCCGCCATTCACCAGCGCACCGCCGGGATGATGGAGCGTGAGGGTCGTATCGCGCCTGGAGTAGGCGATCGTGGGCTCGGGGGCCCCGAGGAGCGGCCGAAACCACCAGCCGTCCGACATCTCGCGCACCACGCGTCGTTGCTTCAGGTCCACGACCCGGGTGCGCGCCGGGCCGGTGCCGTGACGCGAGTGGATCCATACAAGGCGCGCATCCGCGATCTGCATCAGATCGACGATATCGCCGGATGCGATTTCGCGGCTCGATCGCCAGGACAGCGGATCCCAGGTCGCCAGGGAGAGCTCGAGCACCGCGCCCTGGTCGCCCGCGACAACGAGCGTGCCTGCGGGCGAGATCGCGGTCACGCAGTAGTCGAGCGGCTCGGGGGTTCGGATCACCACATGGGCGCGGACACGCCCGGCCGCGAGATCAATCGTGTGGAGGAATAGCCAGCGGTCGCAGCACTCGAGCAAAATGAGCGAGCTCGCGTCGGCATCGATCCAGGGGAGCACGTCTTCGTGGCCCGTCGAGATGGTCAACGGCACGCCCAGCTCGATGGTCCGGGGCGTCTCATGCTGTGCCTGCGCGTCGTCGCCCACCTCGTACACCCAGACGCCGAACGCGCGGCGGACTGCGGCCGTCGCCGCGGCGATCTGGTCCTGTCGACCGGGGCGCTCGGCCTCGCTGGCACGCGCGAGCAACTGCTCTGCCACCGCTCGCGCCGCGAGTGGATCTGCGGTCTGCAGGAGGCGCTCATAGGATGCTTCCATCTCCTTCGTCTCGAGCAGAGTCCGTGCGCTCGTGCGGAGCGCCTCGGCGGCCTCGCGGTCCGCTGGATCGAGCTCGCGGAGCCCGACCTTGCCGAGCACTTCCAGCGCGCCGGCGGCGTCGCCTCCCGCGAGCGCGCCATGGGCCTTCGCCAGCAGCCCGGCGAGTTCGCGCTGGCGTTCTTCGCGGAGTCGCTGCCGGAGCAGGGCCGCGAGCCGCGATGCCGCGGGGAGGCCCGCGAGCGCACGTTCGTGTGCCGACAGCTTGCGAAGCGCCTCCTCGGGCTCATCGTCCGCGTTCGCCGTTGCTTCGCCGAGGGCCAGGACCGCGCTCACAGCCTCCTCCGCGTCCGATCGCTTGCCGAGTATGTGCTCGACATCGTCGAGCATCGGCAGGCCAGTCCTCTCTCGCACACGACGTCGCGTCTCCGGTGACAGCGAGGCGTATCGCGTGAGGCCGGCTCTTTGGTCGCGGTCGGCGAAGTGACGCGCCACCTCGCTGACCTTGGCGTCGATATCGCGTGCCGCGGCCTCTTCCTCGAGGGCGGCGAGGCGGCCAGCGAGCTTCTCATTCGGAGGGGCAGCAGCGAGCGCGATTCGTGCGACGTGACACGATGCGCTCAGGACCTCCGGGTCCGCCTGCGTGAGCGCCTGTTCTGCTGCGTTCACCAGTCGCTCGGCCTCGCTGGCCCGCTGCTGCTCGACCGCCGCACGCACGGTGCGCCGGGCCACCGCGCTGTCGGGGAAGCGCGCGAGCAGGTGCTCGGCGAGGCGACGAGCCTCGTCGATCGCGCCCGTCGCGAGCACACGCGTGAGCTCCGCCTCGAGAGGCCGGCGCGCATCCTCGCGGGACCGTGCGATCTGGCGCGCCATCTCTTGCGCGCCGAGGTGCGCTGAATCGTGCGAGCGGGCCTCGTCGCAGAGGCGGGTCGCCTCGTCGAGCTCACCAGCCATCAGCGTCGCTCCTGCGAGCGCGACCAGCACCTCGGCCGCCGGGGTCCCTTCGGCCCGACCGAGCAGGGCCCGCGCACGTTGCCGCTCCCCGCAGCGCGCAGCCGCCAGCGCGAGCGGCAGTCGCACGTCGGGTGACGCGAGCACCTCGCGCGAGAGGTGCTCGCCGAGGTCGAGCGCCTCACGATCGGCCGCCAGATGATCGATCAGCAGGCCGAGGAGGGCGCGCGCGGCCGCCTCCGCGCCACCGGACAGCTCGAAGGCGTGCGTGAGGGCCGTGCGCGCGAGCTCGAAGTCGTACTCCTCGATGGCCTGGAGGCCTTGCCGGATCAGCACGTCGACGGGGGAAGCCGCGATCGGCGGGTCGGCCGCGGGAGCAGCAGGAGCGGGCGAGCCAGGTGGCGGGAGTTTGGCGTGCTTGCGTGCCATGCAGGGGCCTGGACCCGTCATGCCACACTGGGGCCGGCGCGTGGGCGTTTTTGCGCGGCAAAAGTGGGAGCGATGAGGGGGTGACGCCGCCCTGCCCGCGGTCCGAAGTTGGAAAGGTGCCCGGCGGAGTGCCGGCACACTCCTCGATGTCCGCCGTTGCCGGTCCATTGGAGGGATAGACCCGCAGGCTCAGCGATGGCAGCACAAGGGACGAGCGTGGCAAGACGTGGAGTTGCTCTCAGACGCCACAGGATTGCCCTGCGGGGCGAAAGCCGAGAATCGAGCGCCGCGTCGCCGGGAGAGCTCAGAGGACGTCGGTGGCAAGCTCGGTGGACGTCGGTGGCAAGCTCGGTGGACGTCGGTGGCAAGCTCAGTGGACGTCGGTGGCAAGCTCGGGGGACGTCAGTGGCAAGCTCAGGGGACGTCGGGTGGCAAGTTCAGGGGACACGTGAGTGGCAAGCTGAAGGGCGTAAACTACATACAATCGAGCGTGTCAGCGGGCGATAATGGCGGCTTGAGTAGTCAGGGGGCCAATAGTCCGTATGTGGTCGGCAATGCGCAGCGCAAAAGTAAGCCGAGGAAACCACCGGCAGTGGTCGAGTCCGCCGATTGCGGCGGCGGTGCAGACCGCTCGGCCGTCAGCGGCCGCCATTCGGCCGCCGCTGCCAACCACTCGGCCAACCCAGTCCGCTCAATTGTTCGTCCACTCAGCGCATCGGGCGCAACGTGCCGACTCGCGCCGACTCGCGCCAGGCGCGAGGTCGTCGACTTCTTCGATCGCGTTTCCGTTCGCCGCGGCGTCCCGCATAACCAGCGTGTGACCGCGCCGGCTCGCGTTCGCGCTCGCGCTCGCCCGCCTGAACATGCGCGCGAGTGGACGCGTTGCCGCTGGCCGCCTCGCGGTCAAGGTCGCCCGGCAGCACGGGCGCCGCGATCCGCGAGGCGACCGGCCGGCTTGTGCACTCATGGCCGGCGCCGCTGCGAGAACGGGCGCATCTTTGGTGGCTGGTAGCACCACCATCGCCACAGCGTGTCCCAGGGGGAGCCCTCAGGGACCCCGACGGAGTGCACTTCATTGTCGACGACGGTTCGAAGGATCCGTCCCTCACCTGCGCCGTCAATTCCCTCAACGTCGGCAAGCAGTACGTTGAAGAGAAAGGCGGCCCACGGCCAGGGCGCACCGTCCGGGAGATCCTCGGGCAATAGCACGCGCGGCGAGAGGGTCGCCAGAATGGCGAACGCGGAGATGATCTGTGCGGCCTGGTCGGAGGACCAGCGCGCGCGCCAGGAGCTTGAGCCCTGCCAGCCATGGCTCCGCAGTGCGGCGCGTTCGT
>ERZ795056.6352-NODE-6352-length-11542-cov-6.600070_pt1 | contig 11542 bp, 8 predicted proteins | sample MGYA00375140_ERZ795056 | MGnify/ENA primary metagenome ERZ795056 (study PRJEB30185, sample SAMN05720227) | activated sludge metagenome | isolation source: Anaerobic digester | place: USA | collected 2015-03-09 ...
GAATTGTGAACGATGCAGGGGCTTGTTCAGAAACAAGGGAAATTAGATTTAATAAAAAGGATAAAGGTGTAGTTTCTGTATTACTGACATGGCGAAAAATTGAATTGATTATGCCTGACGATAATGGCAATAGTAGATCCGTTAATGGCTTAATGCTTGAAAATTACCTTAATGGGGATAACAAACTTGGATCAGATGAGCGTAGAGCTTTGTATGTGGATTTTAAAAAAAGAAATCCCCGGCTTAAACCAAAAACAGATGAATTTAAAGAAACCCTCAAAACGGATCTGTATTTCAACTGTATACTTTTAAAATACGGCTATGCCGTAACATGCCACAAAGCGCAGGGTGGAGAATGGGATGCAACCTTTGTTTTTTGGGATAAAGGAGTTAAAGAAGGTTTAAATTTCTTTGATTCTCCACATACTCGTTCCGGAAAAGCGAACCCCGGTTTTTATCGCTGGGCCTATACCGCTGTAACAAGGGCTTCACAGAAGCTTTTTTGTATAAATCCTCCTTATTTTTCCTCATTTTCCGAGATGTCGGTTATTGATAATAATGTCAAAAAATCATTTGAAGAACTTAATGGTCAGACGATCGATCCTGCGGAAATAGTTTTCAATGATAATCATTTGAATTTATTAACACAGTTTAATCTGCAAGAAGCACCCCTGCCCATACAGAATCATTTTTTAAAAGTGCACCATGCGGTTAACGGGCATTACATAGAAATTGTCAACTGGATTCAGGATCATTTTGAAGTTCGTTATCACTTTCAGAGAGAAGATGATACTGCGGCAATTAAGTTCTGGATAAACAAGCAAAATGAATTCAATCCATCATTTCAGAAGTTGCCGGGAGGAACAAATTCAAATACACTGTATTTAAAAATCGAAGAATTATTAAAGAAAAATGCCCGGATTGTGGTTCATAGAAATACGATCAAAACAGTATTAAAAAAAATAGAATTTGATATTCAGATTGAGGAAGAAAAGCCATTTTTAAAAGTACTTTTCGATGCGTTGTTTTCGCTATTGAGTTCATCATATATTGAAATTTCCGATGTTGGACATCACGATTTTCGTGAAAGATACTATTTTGACAGGGGTGATGAAAAAGCTGTTGTTGATTTTGAATACAATAAGGATGGTTTCTTTGGAAGAGTTTTACCGTTGGATAAAAAATGCAACAGTGATAAACTACTTGTAGAAATTACGGAAGCTGTTTCTAAAATCAAATGTGGAGAGTATGTCATTTAAAGAAGTAAAAGAACTGAGAAATGCCGGTGAGCTCGAAAGGGCGCACGAGCTGGCACAGCAGGATTTAGCTGCAAATCCTGAAGATATATGGTGTAAGCGTTCGATAGCATGGGTTTATTATGATTATCTGAAAAAATATGCAAGTCATCAAACGTATGGCGAATTTGTCGGTTTTATCAGAAAACTTAAAGAGCTGGCATTGCCTTCAGAAGAGAATATGGTTTTTGATAAATGCGCATATCAGGTTGGTAAAATGGTTTATGATTTGGCAAGGGTTGACCCCGTTGATTATACAAAAATCAATGAGCTTTTTGATTTGATAGAAGGTTTTAAATTCACAAGGCCATCAGAACCGTTTTCCTTTTTACACAAAGCTTTTCTTAGAGTAAATAAAAACTGGCTGAATTATCTGGCGTTTGCCGAATGGTGGGGTTTAAAAAATTTTCGTTCAGAGGATTATCTGTATGAAGAGTTAAATGGTAAAAGAATCATTTCTCTTGCAGAACAGGCATATAATGCGTACGCTAAGAAACTTCTTGAAGGCGAATATGTCATTGCGGGTGAAGTAATTGGTGACAAGGTAATAAATAAAGAAAAAATATTGTCATTTATCCCTGAACTGGACACTCTGATAGCATCCTATCCCGATTTCCAGTATCCACCTTATTATAAAGCCAAATTATTATTAGCTGTTGGTGATCAGCAAAATATTTTCTCGGCTTTATTACCGTTTGCAAAGAAAAAGAAAAATGATTTCTGGGTTTGGGAAATAATGGGTGATTCCTTTTCGGATGATGAAGATAAAAAATTTGCCTGTTATTGCAGGGCCTTAAGTTGTAAAAGCCCCGAAGAAATGTTGGTTAATATAAGGCAAAAAATGGCGGCCATGTTTATTCAGCGGAAGTTATTTAATGAAGCCAAAACGGAAATTACATTGCTGGTGAAAACGAGAACTGATAAGGGTTATCGGATACCGCCAGCAGTGAATGAATGGATGAATCAGAATTGGTATAATGAAGCTCTGGAAGCAGAGAGTAATTCAGATTTTTATAAAAATTATTTTGAAGCAGCGGATGAAATATTGTTTTATGATATCCCCGAGGAATTAGTATTTGTCGAATTTGTAAATTCTGATAAAAAAATTCTGAATTTCATTGCTTCCGAGGAAAAATGGGGGTTTGTTAAGTATGACAGGTTTTTTAAAAACATCAAGGTGGGTGATGTTTTAAAAGTAAGATTTCAATCTGGAACCAATGATGGACCGTATAAAGTATATTCGATGTCAAAAACTGAAAATGAGGAATTCCGAAAGAAATTTTTTCATGAGGTCGAAGGCGTCCTGAGGATAAGAGAGGGCAGGTCTTTTGGTTTTTTAAATGATATTTATGTTCATCAAAAAACAATTTCAAAAAATCAATGGAAAGATGGCTCCTTGGTCAAGGGCTATGCGATTAAAACTTATAATGCTGAAAAGAAACAATGGGGCTGGAAACTTGTATAAGATTTGAATAAAATTACATCATCATTTTGCTAAATTGCCCATTATTATCTGGATCTATACTTTCGAATAAAACATTTATAAAATACCCCATAGAGTAACAGTTGCCGGATGTTGCAAGTAGGGACAAGCGACCACTCCATCGCGGCGGAAAAAACAGGACGACACCGAAAAGTTGACTATTCCGGAGCAAAGTATGCCACGATTCCGGAGTAAACTATGCCAGTGATTCCGGAGCAAAGTATGCCACTTTTTTGGGAGAAAAATCGAGCCAAAAAGAGGTAAAAATCTAGCTTCTGGATTAAAATAAGTTGGAAAATATCCGCCGGGCGGACTGACATTCCGGCGTAAAGTATGCCACTATAAATAGGACAACATGGGTTCGTATAAAGAAAAAAACTTTATACGATGGCCAATAAAACCATAACCATGTTGCAGATAAAACGGATTCTTCAATTAAAAAAACAGGACAAATCCAACCGGGAGATAGCCCGTGAACTAAAGGTATCACGTTTAACGGTAAATGTATATGTAAAGCGTATACAGGATCAAGGACGAGAAATAGATCAATTACTGAAAATGGGTGAAGAGGAATTATTATCACTTCTTCAAAGCGCCAATTCGCCTGTACAGGCGAATTGGCGCTTTGAAGACCTCATGAACCGCCTACCGACCTTAATCGATGAACTCAAAAAGCCACACGCCACGCGAATGATAATTTGGGAAGAATATCGTCAACAGGTTTCTGATGGTTATAGCTATACCCAGTTTTGTGAGCATCTGAGTCGCATTCTAAAGACACAAAAAGCGGTCATGCATTTTGAGCATGAACCCGCGGCCTGCATGATGTTTGATTTTGCAGGAGATAAAGTTACGCTGGTGGATGTTGATACCGGTGAAATTACCCGTCACCCTGTGCTTGTATGTGTGCTGCCCTTTTCGGCTTTTACTTACATAGAAGTGCTGCCTTCAGCTAAACGCGAACAACTTCTTAAAGCATTAAATAATGCTTTAAGTTATATAGGCGGAGTTCCCCTGTCTTTAAAAACCGACAATATGGGACAAGTTGTTAAAAAGAGCAGCAGATATGAACCAAGCTTTGATGTTTTGGCTGAACAATGGTCTGCTCATTACGGCTGCACATTGATGGCTGCTAGGGTTAGAAAACCTCGTGATAAAGCATCTGCCGAAAGTCACGTCAATGCCATATACAATCGGGTGTATGCTCCTTTACGCAATAATGTTTTTCATAGCATTGACCAGGCCAATGATGCTTTTTGGAAACAATTGGATATGTTCAATGCCCGCAATATGCAGCACTGTGATTACAGCCGTCGTGAACGCTTCACCCTGCATGAGAAATCACTGTTGCTGCCATTACCGGCTGAAGCCTTTGTTCCTAAAAACAGGATTACTGCAAAAGTCCAAAGAAATTATCATGTTACTCTTGGCGAGGACTGGCATCACTACAGTGTCCCCTACCAGCACATCGGCAAACAGGTACAGCTTGTGTACGATACAGACAGTGTTGAGATATATTTGGAGTCTTCACGTATTGCTTGCCATAGACGTAATTATCATAAAAACGGACATACTACCCTGGCAGACCACATGCCTGCGGAGCATAAACACTATACTCGTATCAAGGGCTGGAACCGTGAGTATTTTGTCGAGAAAGCTACTTTAGCAGGCCCTTGTACCGTTGCCGCTATCAATAAAATACTGGAACAGAAAATATTTATTGAACAAACTTATAACTCTTGTCTTGGGGTTCTGCGCCTGGGAGAGAAGTATGGGAATGACCGGCTTGAAGCAGCATGCAGACGTTCCCTTCAGGCATATAAAGTAACTTATACCATTATAAAAAATATCCTCGAACGAAATCTTGACAAGGTTCCCGAGCAAACCGACCTGTTTTCTGGTATTCCTGATCACGATAACATACGGGGCCCGGAATCTTATAAATAAACACTAATATCAATTTTAAAAACCAAACACATGATTAACACAAATCAAACATTAGAACAACTCATGCAGCTGAAGCTGCATGGTATGGCGCAGGCCTACAGCACAACCTTGGCTTTACCTTCGCACGAGCTCCCCTCGGCACACGAACTGATGGCCCTGATGGTAGTAGCTGAGCAAAACAGCCGTACACACCAGCGGACACAATTGTATCTTAAACTTAGCAACCTGCGATATGATGCCGTACTGGAAAACATAGAATGTTCTCCCTCCCGCAACCTCTCCCGTAATCAAATTATTGCACTGGCTGATTGTTCTTTTATCCTACGAGCAGAAAACATCCTTATTACCGGCCCTACCGGATGTGGTAAGAGCTATCTAGCCTGTGCCCTGGGGCGGCAGGCGTGTGCGATGGGATATAAAACTCTTTACCTGGGAATGAATCGCTTTGCTGAAAAATTAGGACTCTCTAAACTGGATGGATCGTATATAAAATTACTAAATCAGATTGAAAGAGTTCCTCTGGTTATCATAGATGACTTCGGACTTACACCCATGGAGAATCAGGTCAGAATAGCCCTTTTACAAGTCCTGGAAGACAGGTATGGTAAACGTTCTACAATCATCACCTCACAGCTCCCGGTAAATAAATGGTATCAATACATCAATGAGCCAACTTTGGCCGATGCGATTATGGACAGATTGTCAGGCTCTGCTCATCGTTTTGATCTGAAAGGTGAATCGTTAAGAAAAAGAAATATCGAAAAAAAATAGTATCTTTGATTATCCATTTGTCCTTTGATATAGTGGCATACTTTCGTCCGGAATCACTGGCATACTTTGCCCGGAATAATCAGAAAAGTCAAAAAAACGAGTAGGAAAAAAAATATAAAATATGAAATCATTTATAGAAACCTTTTTTGCCATGATATTGACAATGTTTACATTTTCTGTATCAGCGCAGCAAACGACAATTGCTAAATATATTATTACTGACGCTTCCGATAACGGTATTAATATCACACCCACGATATTAGACCAAGGTGCATATATAGACTTCTAAACAAGTGACAACGACGGCTTAGTATATATGGGAAACCATTGGCGAAAAAATGGAACACAAAGCATTGGACCAACGTATTCTACTCAAACTGCATTATATGATGAATTTTGAAAAACAATTTATAAGAAGTGGAAGGATATAAGTGAGAATATAAATGCAAAAATATTATGATTCTGAATTAAAGATATCGACTTTTTCAGGATAAATAAACACCTTTTCCTCCTCATAACCTATTTGGGGCCTATTGGTTATACTATCAATATATTTTAAAACCTCGGATAATTCAACTGTAAAATGCTGTAATTCCTTGGCATTAAAAATAAAGCCAAAACTAATATCATTTAATTCATCTTTGAATATGCCGGATTCTTTATAAATATCAAAGCTGTTATCTGCACAAATCCTCAAATAATTAGTAAATATCCGCCTTGGATGTTTGTCTTTTTTATCTGGTGGTTTGTTTACTATTGTCAACTTGAATTTAATTGTATTGTTTTTTTCTAATTGTCTTATTATTTTATTATAAAATTCTTTTATTTTTCTATGATTGGTTAATCTTGAAACAATAATAATATCAACATAATGACTAGATTGACTACAAAGTATTAGATTTTGCAACAAAGGGAGAATATTATTTTTTAAGTGAATATTATCTGGAGTGCCAAGGAAATATCTATCATGGATCAGAATCCATGAAAGAGGGTGCTTGTATTTGTTTAATATTTCCCAAGTAGTAAATCTATTTTCCTTTTCAACAATAGTGTTTGATGTTGTCTTTACAATACTATTTTCCCTCCTAATATGATATTGCAATTCCTTGTTATTAAAGTTATCGGGAGTTATATAATCAAACCCGAATATTTTTGAAATTTGGTCACAATTTTCACTTATAAAAAATAATTTTATCGGTGAGCTTTTCTGATAAAACTCTGGCTGTATAATTTCTTTATGAAGATTTGGTCGAAAATCAATTTCCGGTGCTCCAGTGTCAATAAGGTTATGTATAAAGGGATTGTTATTTTCGGCTTCATGGATTAACTCCTCAACTGATGAAAAATCTGTTATGATCTTATAGGGACTGCAACTCCTGAATATCTTCTTTAACTCAAGATGAAACTCATTTGAGCCATCAAAAATCTCAAATGCAAATCGCTTTAAAAATTCCTTATCAATAATTATTTCAACTTTTTTCATCGATTTAGCAATATTGCATTAGTTTGATAAATTTTTAAGTTTAAGTAATTCAAACTTCCAGTTCGTTGCTTCATCAAAAAATCCGGGGCCAAAATCATCAGATAAACTCCCGTCTTCATTAATTCTAATCTCTTTGATCTGTTTTTCGCCCTTAGGAATATTTTGAGGGTCATGAAAATAGTAAATAATGCTATCTTCAGGTTTAACTTGTTTTTTACCGGTTAAATACTGTAGCTTTCTTATCAGGTATTCACTATGTGTTTCTATTATAAGCCGTACCTCAAAATTTTCAACAACATCAATGAAAAAGTCGGCCAATATTGATTGGAATTTAGGGTGTAAGTTTGCCTCAGGTTCTTCAATAATTAGATTGGTATAAATCGGATCATATGTCATTTTATTTGAAAAAATCACTTTAAGTAACATTGGAAGGAGTTGATTGACACCATATCCCAGATCGCAAAGTTCTGTTCTTTTTTTGTTTTTTGTAATAAAAACTCTTTTAGCAATTCCTCCAACATTTTCTATAATAATATCATCTCCAATTTCAAAAATTCTTAACCATTTACGCAAAAAATCCTGTTTATGTGAGACTGCATCTTCAGTATAATTACTGGGTAGATTATAATACTCATCAATAATTTTGTTAAATGGCCATTTGTTGTCACTGTTAAAAATCCGAGTAGATGCGTTTCTGACAGCTTCCAAATATTCAAATCGAAAATCATCTATGTAAGATCTAAACATGGTAATAAAATATGGTATTATAATTTCTTTAAAAAAATCAAAAAAAATCGGATTGGTGATGTCTTTAATATTAAAGGATGATATTTTTTTGATATAATCTTTATATTCGAGGCCTTCAAAATTATGCTTGTCTAAATTAATTGCTTCAGTTTCAAAATTAGCCATTAAACCTATATAATTCTCTAGTATATAGCTTTCATCGGTCAAGTCTTTTTCAAAATACAGCGATAGAAGATCTTTATGATCACCTTTACTTTCGTTTTCAAAAGGTTTTATGAACCCCCAATACAAAAATGGATTCTGTACAATAGTTTTGGGTATTGAACAGCTAGTAAAAAAATCCAGTAAAGATTGATTGAGGATTTTATAGAATATTTTTAAATCTTTTGATTCATTCTTTTTTTCTTCGCTAAAAATTTCGTCTAATTTATTATAGTTAAGAATGTTCTCTCCGTTAAGATAAAAATCATCATTTTTATTAATTAAGGAATATCCCGATAATCCGAGTGAAAGTTCATCAAGTTTTCTTTTTTCTAATGGAATTTTTTTGTATTGATTCTTAATTTGATTTAAGATAAAAGAGAGATTAAAAAACAATGTAGTATCTTTTCCTTCTTTAGATGCATAAAAACTAAATAATAAGTGTTTTTTACCTTTCTCGTCGTATATGTCACAATAAAACTTATTTAAGAACCCAGTTGTAGTATTATTTGTTTTGTCATAAAATGTATTAAAATAAAACTCCTTCGGAAGATAAAGACCCCCAATTCGCAAATTTATATTAGGGGCTGTTACAACATGGAAACAAATATCATTTTTAATATTATTACGTATGAAATCGATTCCACCAAGATTGCTTTCATCATCACTAAATTCAATGCGGTCGAGTTTAATATTTTTCTTAGTATTCTCTTTTAAAAGCAATAGCGCTTTTGAAATGGAACTTTTTCCGGAGCTATTAGCACCCGTGAGTATTGTTATTTTGGAAAATTCAATCTCATCAGATAATTCTTTAAAAACACGATAATTACCAACAGCAAATTTTTTTATCATAATAATTCATTTAGAAATCTAGCAAACGGTTTTTACAAGTTCCAATAATATTACTTTTTTCAGCAGCAAGTACTATTTCTTTTAGCTGTTCAAGCATATCAATAAATATGTCTGATTGCTGCTTGCTAATAGTTCTCGGAGTTACTTTGAATTCAGTGAAACTAGGGGCAATGATTTTGTCATCTTTTGAGAAATAGCTAAAGCCATTTCCTGAGTTTAGTACATAATAATTAGTGAAAATGTACCGATCATGTGTTCCAGGTAATTCTGTTTTTACCATGGTTAAATTGAAAAAATCGTTACCTATTATATTTTTTATTTCTCTTGAAAGTCTGTCATGGACGCATTTTAATGATGTCTCTTTTAAACTACCATTTTCTTTATACAAAGATTTTGTAATAATTAAAATATCAATAGGAACTTCAAGTTCTTTCTTGATTAAAATGGTACTAAGCAATTTAAAAAGATTGTTTTCGACACTCCAATAATGTGAGCAAATATAATTATCGCAAATAACAACAGCATTCAATGGAAGAGTGTAATTGGATACTTGTTCCCAAGATGTTAATCTTTTTGACTTCCCTTGTTTTTTTGAAATAAATAATGGATGCTCCTCTTTTAACATACCCCATTGCTTAATGAAATCAGAGGTTTTTTTTATTATACATCCTGTATTATCTTCCTTAACTTTAAGTAATCGAGATGTGTTGCCAACGAAAAACTTCTGTTGGCTGTTATAAGAAACAAAATCATTTGGATTAATTTCATTTAAATCCTGCTCCTTGATCCTAATTGAATCATCACCTTGCCAGTAACGGTTCATTAGGGTTCTTAACAATGGATATTCCTGATAATTAATGTTAATAGATCTTGGATCTTCTTCATTGAATTGAAAAGCTGAATTTTCAGCAAAGAATCTGTAACAATGTCTCCAAACATCCATTTCTTCATTCAAAGGGTCGTCATCGTCAGGCTTTGCTCGAATGAATTCTTTAATACTTTCAAAATCAGAAAATGTACAAAAAATATGATTCATCTATTATATATTATATATCTTATTTCCACTGATTAATCCATTTAGCAATTTATCCGTTTCGTCAAAAAATCCAGTACCAAAAGGTTCACTAAGCCTGCCGTCTTCCCTGATTGAAATTTTCTTGATATGTTTTTCACCCTCCGGTATTTTATTTGGGTCGTGAAAATAATAAATAATTATATCCTCAGGTTTTAGTTCCTTTTGGGCTACAAGGTATTGAAATTTTCGGATAAGATATTCACTGTGTGTTTCTATAAGCAGATGGGAATGTATATTTTTATAAACTTCAGCAAATAAATCAGCGAGTTTTGACTGAAATGCCGGATGCAGATTACTTTCAGGTTCTTCAATAACGCAAAATCCCTCAAATAACTCACGTAACCCAATGATCAATGTTATAAGTCCGCCAACTCCTTGTCCAATATTATTTATTGATATTTTTTCTTTATGGTATCCCTTAATGACAATATTATAATTGGGGGCATTTAACTTTTCAATAATAATCTCTTTTCCAATTGAAAAATAATCAAGCCATTTTTTGTTGAACATATGCGTAGTGTCGTCAAATATGTTTTCTTTTGGGGCACGTCTAAAATTATATTCTGAAGTTTTAATTAAAAAATTGATGGTTCTTTCAATTAAGGTTTCAGCAGAATTATATTGAAATGTTGCCTTCATTGCACCGCGGTTAATCGGGAAATATCTTAATGAATTCGAATTATACCGAATATCCTCAAAGGATTTTAATGCAATCGCCAGGGTTTTGCGATACAATGCTTCCATCAATCTTATTATTTCATCATAATCTTTTTTGTGCGTTATTTGACTTTTTTGTTTTTCAATAAACTGTGAAAATAATTTTTTGTCCAAACGGGATTTATCATGCCGTTTTAAATAATTAATAACATCGTCTGTTAACGAAGAAAGATGGTTCCGGGTTTTAGTTCTTTCAAATGAATAATGTGGAAAATCAATATCAACTCCATATTTTTGAATTAATTTAAATAATTTATCGGCATCCTGGCACTTATTTTTTCTAAAATAATGCAAGATGTTCTCAAAATTAATAATTAATGTATATACAAAACTGCCAACAGTGTTCTCAATAAAAATAAGATTTTTTTTCTTATAAATAATCTCTAATTTGTGCATTTCTGCATATAAATCGAGCTCATTAAAATTTCTATATTGATCTCCTGGCCCAAAATGAAAACAAAATTCAAATGCTTTACTTTCACTTAGACAAATATTTATTTTAATATTATTATCCGTATTTCGAAAATTTTTGATTTGAGTTAAATCTCCAAGAGGAATCACAGGTGAAAAAAGATCAATTCCTCTAAAGATGTCTTCTTGGTGGGAATTTAACATAGCAGCTATGCCTTTTGTCAAAGAGCTTTTTCCTGAATTATTGGGCCCTGTTAAAAGTGTTATAGGGGCAAGTTCAAAATCCGTTCTTTCATTAAAAACCTTAAAATTTTCGATGCTGAATTTCTTTATCATTTCAGTTCATTTTATTAACAATGCAAATTAAAACATGTATTGTGCAGTCATTTTGCATAGAAAATTATTTATATTTTTTTAAGCATTCTTTCAATTTGTTTTTTACAAATTTTCTTATTTGTGGCGGGCTGATTATCTCCAGATCCGGTCCAAAAGAGAATACCTGCTGATAAAATTCATTGTTGGGAATCACTTCAATGGTAAAATAGTAGCCGGTTTCATCT
>ERZ795056.6356-NODE-6356-length-11536-cov-5.701071_pt1 | contig 11536 bp, 4 predicted proteins | sample MGYA00375140_ERZ795056 | MGnify/ENA primary metagenome ERZ795056 (study PRJEB30185, sample SAMN05720227) | activated sludge metagenome | isolation source: Anaerobic digester | place: USA | collected 2015-03-09 ...
AACACTCAGAGATAAAAATATTGTGGTTTCATCAGTGAATGCCATTGATAAACTAACAGATGCCCAACTTGTATTCTTACCAAAAGGATATGAGAAAAGATTTCCTGAGGTTTTCGATAAGATTGATGGGAATAATATTCTATTAATAACTGATGGCTATGAAGACAAAAGATTAATAATGATAAACTTTGTGGAGACGGAAGGGAAAACACTTCGATTCGAAATAAACAAAGCTAATATTATCAATCAGCATATTCGCATTAAGGAAGACCTGATACTACTTGGCGGAACCGAAATAGATGTGGCTGAATTGTACAGGGAAGGTCAACAGAGTTTAAGAAGATTACAAAAACACACCGAGTCGTTAGAAAAAAACCTATCTATACTTGAAAAAGATATAGAAACACATAAAAAGCAAATTGACAGACAACTGAAAGTTATTCAAGAACAGCAAAGAGTTGTTAAGGAAAAAATTCAACAATTGAAGGATAGGGAGAGCGAGCTTTTAACGCTTAATCAGAAAATTGCCGGTAGTGAAAGCAAACTGAATGAACAACTTAAAAAGATTAAACAACAGCAGAAGATATTGGATACTCAAGGTACTGACCTCGATCTGCAGGAGGAAAAGCTGAAACAGGGACTATTACAGCTTGAAGCACAGGAAAGAAAACTGGTTGAACAGGAGAAAACGATTTGGGAAAAAGGAGTTACAATTGAAAAGCAGCAGAATTTTCTTTACTTGCTTGGGATTATTCTTCTGTTAACTCTTCTTTTAATTTTTGCTGTTTACCACAGTTACAAGCAAAAGAGAAAATTGACGAGAGAACTTGAAAGAAAAGTAGAAGAGCGGACAATCGAACTGAACAACTCAAACGAACAATTAAAAAATGAATTGACTATTCGTAAGCGTACAGAAGAAGAGATGACGGCTTCAAGAAACTTGCTTAACAGAATTCTTGACAGTATTACAGATGCTTTTATTGCACTGGATAGAGACTGGAAAATCACATACATAAACCCTGAGGCAGCAAGGATAAACGAGAAAAACCCGGAAGAATTCCTTCGCAAAACACAATGGGAAGAATGGCCTGCATCTGTCGGTACTCAAGTAGAACAGCAATACAGGAAAGCAATGAATGAGCGTGTCCCGGTTCACTTTGAACATTGTTATATTCTTGGAAACGATCAAGAACTTTGGCTTGATTTTCACGCATATCCGCATGAAGACGGACTTGTTATATTTTACCGCAACATAACCGAACGGAAAAAAATCGAAGAGAAACTGCGTAGAAGCGAAGAGCAATTCAGGCTGATATCCGAAAGCGTTGCCGATATGATTGTTGTTCTGGACTTGAATGGGAAAAGAGTTTATAACAATCCATCCTACAAACCGATACTTGGGGATACAAATAAACTGCCGGGTACTGATTCTTTTCTTGATGTTCACCCGGAAGATCGTGAAAGGATCAAAGAGACTTTTCAAAAAACAGTTAATACCGGAGAAGGACAGCGGGCGGAATATAGACTTCTATCAAAGAGTGGCGAGATACATTATATTGAATCGCACAGCAGTGTAATCAGAGATACAAAAGGGAATAAAGTAAATGTAGTTGTTGTTTCGAGAGACATAACGGAGCGTAAGAAAACCGAAGCGGAGCTATTAAAGTACCAGGAAAAACTTGAAGAAATGGTAAGAGATAGAACCGCAGAACTTGAAATTGCAAAAGATAAAGCAGAAATTGCGGATAGATTGAAATCTGCTTTTCTTGCCACAATGTCTCATGAACTAAGAACACCATTAAATTCAATTATAGGATTCACTGGAATCCTATTGCGTGAAATTGCCGGTCCATTAAACCCGGAACAGAAAAAACAATTGATGATGGCAAAAGGAAGTGCTTCGCATCTTCTTGCACTAATTAACGACGTACTTGATATTTCCAAAATTGAAGCGGGCGAACTTACAGTATCAATGAAAGAATTCGATTTCAGTAAATCGGTAAATAAAGTTGTCAATCTTGTACGACCACTGGCAGAAAAAAAAGAATTAAGTTTGAATTTAATAATGCCGTTCGAATCTCTTACAGCTTTAAGCGACGAAAGGCGTATTGAGCAAGTATTATTGAACCTAATAAACAATTCAATTAAATTCACTGAGAAAGGCTCAGTTATAGTTGATTGCTCTATTCCGGACAAAAATATAGTAACTAAAATAATTGACACTGGAATAGGGATAAAACCTGAAGATTTGGATAAACTATTCAAACCTTTCAGTCAGGTTGATACGGGAATAACCCGTAACCATGAAGGAACCGGATTAGGATTATCAATAAGTAAAAAACTAACTGAAAAACTTGGGGGGACAATAAGCGTAGAAAGCGAATTCGGAAAAGGGAGTGTATTCACATTAACCTTACCGATAATAATTTAAAAACGGATGAAACTCTTTTCATCCTTTAACCCCATGCTTTAGCTTGGGGAACAAAACAATAATCTTGTGTTGGCTTTAGCCATGACTTTTAGGAGTATATATGTCTTACGTTAAAATATGGATTCATGCTGTCTGGGGGACAAAAAAACATGAACGGGTTTTAATTAAAGAAACCCGCATCCAGCTTTTTAAGCATATTCTTGAAAATGCACGAAAGAAAGAAGTATACGTAGATTTTATTAATGGAGATATGGAACACGTACATTGTCTTTTAGCATTAAGTGCTGATATGTCGATATCGAAGACTATACAACTATTAAAAGGTGAAGCAGCATATTGGGCGAATAAAAATAATTTAATAAATACGAAACTTGCATGGGCAGATGAATACTTTGCTGTTTCGGTTAGTGAATCTATGATAGAAAAAGTACGTGATTATATCAGAAACCAGGAAGATCATCACATAAGAATAAGTTTTAAGAATGAATGTGAAGAGTTTCTAAAGAGATATGGATTTCAGGGTCAGGGCTAAAGCCCTTACATTGTCAAATGCTTCAGACCCTCCGATAAATCGGAGGGTTAAAAGATAGAATGAAAGAACAACGTTATCCTCTAACCCCATGCTTTAGCTTGGGGAACAAAACAATTAATTTGTGTTTGGCTTTAGCCATGACTTTTAAGAATGACAGCATCCTCCAATTATTTGGAGAATGAAAAACGGATGAACTTCTATTCATCCTTTAACCCCATGCTTTAGCTTGGGGAACGAAACAATAAACTTGTGTTTGGCTTTAGCCATGACTTTTAAGAATGACAACATCCTCCAATAGTTTGGAGAATGAAAAACATTATAAAACTATACGTTCAGCGTAAAAAAGAGATTGAAAAAAATAAGGTAGCAAATGAAATCAAAAATCCTCATAATTGAAGACAACCAGCAGAATATGTATATGCTAACATTCCTGCTTGAAAGCTATAACTACAAAGTATTCCAGGCATATAACGGCTTGGCTGGAATCTCGGTGGCAAAAGATATTAAGCCCGACATCATTCTACTTGATATTCAACTGCCTGAAATGGACGGATACACAGTCGCCCGGAAACTTAAGGAAGACGAGCAGATGAAAGACATTCCCATTATAGCAGTTACTTCTTATGCAATGCCGGGTGACAGAGAAAAAGTTATGGAAGCCGGTGCCATCGGTTATATCGAAAAACCGATTGACCCTGATACATTCGTTACACAAATGCTTTCTTTTTTACCTCCAGAATATGAACCGGAAAGTGAAGGATAATTATGAAAATTATGATTGTCGATGATAAGTTCGATAATGTTTATATGCTTGAAACCCTATTGACTGGATCCGGGTACCAGATTCTCAAAGCTAAAAATGGAGCGGAAGCACTCGGCATAATTCAAACAGATAAACCGGATTTAATAATTTCTGATATACTTATGCCGCTAATGGATGGTTATACTTTATGCCGGGAAATAAAGCGTAATGAAAAATTTAAGAACATCCCGTTCATTTTTTACACGGCAACATATACCGACCCCAAAGACGAAGAATTTGCTCTTGGTCTTGGTGCAGATCGTTTTATTCTTAAACCGGCTGACCCCGATGTTTTTCTTGATATTATTCAGAACTTACTTGATGAAGTCATAGAAAAGAACTTTCAACCGGCAACACCGGAATTACAACCGGAAACAATTGTGTTAAAAGAATACAATGAGGTTCTCATCAGGAAACTTGAAGATAAAATGAGGCAGACTGAAGAGAATGAAAAAAAACTGAAAGAGTATATTGTAGAACTCGAAAAAAGTTTTGAAGCTCGTAAATCCGCCGAGGATGCATTGCGTAGAAGTGAAGAACTATTTAGAACATTATGCGTATATGCTCCGGTTGGTTTGTTCAGAACAGATAAAAATGGTTTTACAACTTACGTAAATCCAATCTGGTGTAAGATAGCTGATATGACTGCAGAAGAAGGACTTGGGAATGGCTGGCTCCATGGAGTTCATCCCGACGATAGGAAAAAAATTTCCGGCAATTGGGATAAAGCAACTGAAGCAAAATCAACATCGGATGCTGAATACCGCTTTGTTCATAAAGATGGTTCTATCGTTTGGGTTTCCGGTAGAGCAATGCCAGAAATTGATGATAAAGGAGAAATCATCGGTTATATTGGTGTAGTTAACGATATTACCAAGAGAAAACTTGCTGAACAAGCTTTGATTGAAAGCGAGGAAAACTTTCGCTCTTTTATCGAATCCGCCCCTATAGCTATTGTTATATCGGACATAAACCAGAAAACAAAGTATATTAATAAAAAATTCTTACAACTTTTTGGATATACTATTGATGAGCATCCAAACGTAAATGAATGGTGGGGTTTAGCATATCCCGACGAAACTTACAGAACTTTTTGCCGAAATAGGTGGGCTAAAGCCGTAGAAGAAGCAATGCAAACAAAATCGGAGATTACTCCCCAGGAATGTTTTATCAGCTGTAAGGATGGCGAAATAAAATTTGTTGAAATAAGTTTTGTTTCTCTTGGCGTACTGAACATTGTAACCTTTGTGGATTTGACCGACAGAAAAAAAGCAGAGAAACTTTTAGCGGAAGCAGAGGAAAGATATAGGACTGTATTTGAAAACACTGTTGTAGGGCTTTACCGTACTACGCTTGATGGAGAAATCATCCTCGCAAACCCGGCACTACTTAAAATGCTCGGGTTTTCATCATTTAAAGAAATGAAGAATCGAAGATTGGATAGAAATGGTTTTGATACAAAGTATCCACGGTCCGCTTTCCTGGAAATGATGCAAACTAAAAATGAAATAATTGGATTAGAATCTGCATGGAAAAAAGCCGATGGTTCAACCGTTTATGTAAAAGAAAGTGCCAAAGCAATTAAAAATGAAAATGGTGAAATTATTTATTTTGAAGGAGTAGTCGAAAACATCACTCAACAAAAGTTAACTGAACTCGAATTGAATGCTGTTGAATCAAAATATGAAACTATATTCATCAATGCAAATGATGCGATTCTTTTAATGGATAAAGACGCTTTTATTGAATGTAATCCGAGAGCAGAAATGATGTTTGGGTGTTCTTCGCAAGAACTACTAAGAGCAAAACCGATTGATTTTTCACCCCCAAAGCAACCTGATGGAAAAGAGTCTTCAATTAAATCTATAGAAAAAATAACCGCTGCTCTTTCCGGGATTCCACAGTTTTTTGAATGGCAGCATAAGAAGAAAGACGGAACTCTATTCGATGCAGAAGTTAGTCTTAATTCGGTTGTATTTAGAGAAAAAACGTATATCCAGGCTATGGTCCGGGACGTTAGCGACCGTAAAAAAGCTGAACAGGAACTTAGTAATTCGGAAAACCAATTCCGTTCGGTTTGGGAAAAATCTTTCGATGGAATGCGCCTTCTTAATGAAGAAGGAATAATTGTTCTTGTAAATTCTGCTTTTTGTGAAATCGTTGATATGCAAAAGAAAGATTTGATTGGGAAACCGGCTACTGTTGTCTACATCCAAAGTGAACAAAAACGGATTCAAAATATGATTGTGCGAAGAATTCAAGAAATTGATATTGAACCCAGTATCGAAAGAAATGTAACCTTGCATGATGGAAGAAAAATATGGCTTGAAATTTCAAATTCATTTATTGAGATCGGTTCTTCAAGATTACTACTAAGTGTTTTCCGTGATATTTCGCACCGTAAAAATTTAATTGCGGAATTATTTGCAGCCAAAGAAAAAGCTGAAGAAATGAACCGGGTTAAAACTTCATTCTTTGCCAATATGAGCCATGAGTTACGCACTCCATTAATTGGAATTCTTGGCTTCTCCGAGTTATTGAAGGATTATCTTGATCATAACTCTGAAACTTATAAAATGGCTCAAACTGTTCACTCAAGCGGAACAAGACTGCTTGAAACATTGAACAACATCCTTAGAATATCAAAAATTGAAGCTGAAAGAGTTGAATGCAAACTTGACAATTTTAATATAATCCCGTTAATAAAAGATGTAATTAAGTTATTCCAGCCGGCAGCTAAGTATTCAGGTATTGATTTGCTTTTTGATTGTGTTGAAGAAGAGATTCTTTGCTATACCGACGATAAACTATTTCACGAAATTATGAACAACCTTGTCCATAACGCAATTAAGTTTTCGGGCGAAGGATGTATTACTGTAGAAGTAAAAAAAGAAAAAGAATTTGCAGTTATTAATGTAATTGATAACGGAATCGGTATTCCGGCAGATAAACAAGATGTAATTTGGGAAGCATTCAGGCAGGTAAGCGAAGGAATAGGTAGAGGATTTGAAGGTACAGGTCTCGGGTTAACAATCTCAAAAAGATATACCGAACTTATAAAAGGGAAAATACATTTTGTAAGCGAGGAAGGGAAAGGTTCCACATTCACAGTAGAAGTGCCGCTTCAAGTTTAATAATTAAAACAAGCAGTAATAGTAATTAAGCATTTTTTGTCCAATAACTGTTTCTGTGATTGCTATTTTCTATTTAACTTACATAAAGAAAATTCGATAATTAAGCAGGTAGTTGAAAGTTGAATAAGGTTCAATATTTTATTAGAATAAAAGAATTATGATTGTAATCGAGTTAATCTACAATTTATCAATTTTGGTTGCGGTTAGTGTATTATCCGGCTTTGTAGATGCAAGGTTTAAAAGAACTTCTTTTAACGGGATAATTCTTCAAGGTATTCTATTCGGTGTTGTCTCGATAATCGGAATACTTTATCCTTTTGTTCTAACTGAAGGAATTATTTTCGACGGACGCTCAATTGTAATTAGTCTTTGTGCTTTTTTCTTTGGTCCAATCTCCGGTTTTATATCTGCTTTCATTGCTGCTGCTTTCAGGTTTTATATCGGGGGCGGTGGTATTACAATGGGATTTCTTGTAATATTTACTTCTTTTTTTATCGGATTCCTGTTTTACAGGTGGAGAAAGAGAAATGATTTATTAAAAGTAAAGAAAATTCATTTCTATCTTCTAGGCGTTCTTGTTCACCTATTCATGCTTCTCTACATACTTGCACTACCATCAAAAAATATTTTACAGACATATCAGACTGTTGCTATTACCGTAATCGGAATTTACCCAATTATTACCGTATTAATAGGAAAAATTCTTTTAGACCATCAGCTAAATGTTTCATATCTCGATGAACTATCCCGTAGCGAACAACTATTCAGAACTACTTTTTACAGTATCGGCGATGCTGTTATAACAACCGATAAATTCGGTAAAATAAATCAGATGAACAGCATTGCAGAAAAACTTACGGGTTGGACTGAAAAAGAAGCTAAACAGGAAGGATTTGAGACTGTTTTTAATATTATCGATGAACAAACCGGGGAAATAACCGAAAATCCTATCGAACAACTTATAAGTAAGGAAAAAGTAGTTGGACTTGCCAAGAATACAATTCTTATATCTAAAAGCGGTGAAAAAATTCCGATTGCCGACAGTGCCTCCCCTATCCTTGATGAAAAAGGAAACCTTACAGGTGCAGTTTTAATATTCAGAGACCAGACGGCAGAAAGAGAATCTGAAAGGCGATTGAGAGAGAGCAAAAGACAGCTTTCTACTTTGATGAGTAATTTACCGGGAATGGCGTACCGTTGCAAGAACGACAAATTTTGGACAATGGTTTTTGCAAGCGACGGATGTTATCCATTAACCGGTTATCACCGGAAAGAATTACTGCATAATCAAAAAATTTCTTATTCTGAAATAATCAACAACGAATTTAGAAACTATGTATGGGATAGTATTCAAGAGGCTCTTAAATTAAAAAACCCTTTTCGGCTTACCTACAAAATCACTGCATGTAACGGAGAAGAAAAATGGGTTTGGGAACAAGGAAGAGGCGTTTTTAACGATAATGGTGATTTACTGTTTTTAGAAGGATTTATTGCCGATATAACAGAGTCAAAAAGAATTGAAGAAGAACTGCGAATAAGTGAAAACCGCTTAAATGCTGCACTTGAAGGGGCAGAAATCGGTTTATGGGAACAAAATTTTTTAACCGGCAAAACTTTTCGAACTGAAAAATGGGCTTCAATGCTCGGTTATTCACTAGATGAAATAGACTCTACTTTGGATTTTTGGAAAAAAATTATTCATCCGGATGACCTTCCTGAAGCCGAAAGAATAGCCTCTCTTCATGAAAGCGGAAAAATACCGTTTTCGAAAATTCAACATAGATTGAGAAGTAAAGACGGAAGCTACAAATGGATTTTAAACTGGGGAAAAATTACTGAATTCGATAATGACGGGAAACCTTTGAAAGCCAGTGGTATTCATCTCAATATTGATGCGATTGTGAAGGTGCAGGAAGCCCTCAGAATAAGTGAGGAGAAATATAGGTTAATTGCCGAGAATACAGTTGATTGTATTACAATACTGGATTTAAATCTGAAAACAACATACGTTAGCCCTTCGGTACAAAGACTAAGAGGATTCACAGTTGAAGAAGCATCAACTCAAACACTTGCCGAAGTACTTACTCCGCCTTCTCATCAAAAAGTGATGAAAATGTTTGCACAGCAATTAGAGCTTGAAAAAGAAGGAAAAGTAGACCTTTATCGAAGCGTTTTATTTGAACTTGAAGAGTATTGTAAAGATGGCTCAACTATCTGGGTTGAGTTATCAGCTTCATTCTTGAGGGATGAGAATTTAAAACCTGTCGGCATTCTAACAATAACCCGTGATATTACAGAGAAAAAACGTTCCGAAGAAGAACGACTTGAACATGAAAGGATGCTAAGGATTACAGCAGAAGAAACAAATTCTGTTTTCTATAAACTTAATTTTTCCACAATGAAGTATGATTACATTCATCCTGCAATTTCAAAAATAACAGGATATACTCCGGATGAACTAAATAAAACTACATTGGCAGCTTTAGTCCAAAGAATTGTATCCGTTAAAGGAAAAGAAATCGTAAAAAGCGATTTAGTTGGAATAAGGAATTCAAAAGGTTTTAAAAATTTCTTCGCAGATTATCTTATAAAAACTAAATCGGGAGAACTAAAATGGCTTGGAGATAGGTCTTACTCTTTAGCAGATGAATCTGGATTAGTTACAGGTAGTGTAGGTATTTTAACAGACATTACAACTAGAAAAAAAGTTGAAGAGGAATTAAGAGAGGCAAAAGAGAAAGCGGAGGAAATGAGCCGCGTAAAATCTTTCTTCTTCGCCAATATGAGCCACGAATTAAGAACCCCTCTTATCGGTATAATGGGCTACTCGGAAATCTTGCAGGACGTTATCCGCGAAAATGAAGATGCTCTTGGTATGGCGAAAACCATCCATAAGAGCGGAACCCGTCTACTTGATACACTAAATAACATTTTAAGGATTTCGAAAATAGAATCCGAACGTGTGGAGTGTAAACCGGAGAATAAGGATATTATTACTCTACTCAAAGAGATTGTGAATCTTTATATCCCTACAGCAAAAAGCAGAAGCATTTCTCTAAACTTTGAATTCGTAGAGCAAGAAATTATCTGTTCAATCGATGAACGTTTATTCAGAGATGTATTAAATAACCTGATTAACAATGCAATCAAATATACCTTAAAAGGAAGCATTACTGTTAAAGTATATAGAGAAAATGGAAAAGTAATCATTAAAATAATTGATACTGGCATCGGAATTCCTAAAGAGAGACAGAAAGTTATCTGGGAAGCATTCAGGCAGGTAAGCGAAGGTATTGGAAGAGGCTTTGAAGGAACGGGACTGGGATTAACAATTTCAAAAAAATATATTGAAATGATGGGTGGAGATATTTCACTTAAAAGTGAAGAAGGAGTCGGTTCCGAATTTACTATTGAACTTCCGATGACCCTGGAGCAAAAGTTAATAGAAAATGAACAGGCGGTAATCGACCAACTTGAAACAATTACTCCACCAGTTACTTCCAAGGAGATTAAACACAGTGTACTTTACGTAGAAAATGAAGTTGTTTCAGCTACTTTTGTCAGGATGGTTTTAGCTTCCAAGTATGAAATTGAATTAGCTCCGAATGCAAAACTTGCCCTCGAAAAACTATCTGCCAGAAGATATGATGTTGTACTTATTGACATTAATCTCGGAAAAGGGATGAACGGACTTGAATTGAGTGCAGAAATCCGAAAAATCCCGGGTTACGTAAGAACCCCGCTTGTGGCAGTTACTGCTTACGCAATGGAAGAAGAAAGAATCGAATTTCTTAGTAAAGGACTGACCCATTATCTATCAAAACCTTTCGGGAAAAATGATTTGTTGAACTTAATGGATTCAATCCTATCATAGTCCAATCCGGGAGATATTCCCCTCCCCTTCTAATAGTTAGATTTTTAGAGAATAGACTCGGTATTTCTTATATACTTCACCATTCATAACCTGTGCACCGCGGTTCATCATTTCATTATCTTCAAGAACCCAGCTTGCTTCTCCCAACAGAATCCCTAGTTTTTTTGCACGGTTCACAATTTCCCAGTAGAAAACAGAATCCAATCCTTTTTTCTGATGTTCCGGGATTATACCCAGCGTAATGATTCTTGACCATTTGATTTTTTTTCTTTGAGTGAAAATTTTTATGAAATTAAACGGGAATAACCTGCCGTTCATTTTAATAAGTATTTCATTATAGTCCGGCATTACAAGTGCAAAACCTATTAACTCGCCTTCAATTTCACCAAATAGTACCAGAGAAGGTTCAACAAGTGATTTTAGTTCCTTTGCCATTGCATCAATTTCAGCATCTGTCATCGGTACAAATCCCCAGTTAGGTGCCCATGCTTTGTTATAAACATATTTTACGTTTTCAAGTTCGTGTTTGAAATCCTTCATATTCAGTGACCTGATTTTCAATTTATAACGGTCGCGGGCAATCTGTTGAACTCTTCTTAATTTGTCTGAAGAGAAAACTTTATCCGACTCCAGTTTATATGCGTAAAGGTCTTTAATTTTTCTAAACCCATAATTCTCGCAAAGGTCAAGATAATACTTAGGATTATACGGCATTAGAATTCTCGGAGGGTCGTCAAATCCTTCAAGATCGGAAGAGCACACG
>ERZ795056.6363-NODE-6363-length-11526-cov-13.479557_pt1 | contig 11526 bp, 5 predicted proteins | sample MGYA00375140_ERZ795056 | MGnify/ENA primary metagenome ERZ795056 (study PRJEB30185, sample SAMN05720227) | activated sludge metagenome | isolation source: Anaerobic digester | place: USA | collected 2015-03-09 ...
ATCACGTCATCGGCGATTCGGACAAAAAGGGAACTCATCCGCAGATGTGTACCCTAGCCATCGGCGCGGTGCGGGAAATGCAAGTCGGCAAAGAGCGGTGGCTGGAGCGGACCGCCCCCAACTTGGCTCTGGACCGCCAAGCCCTGCCGCGGCAGTTGCCACACCAAGCAGCATCACCGCTTGCTCTCCAGACCCGCCAGAAAATCACAGTGCGGCCGCAGTGCAGGTCTTAGGTTCGTTGTGGATTCGAACCACTACGGTCTTTGGAGCAAGGAGATCAGTGACCGAAAACGGGTTGTGAGTGACGCACTTCTGTTGAGTCCTAGCGCACTTGCCTGTCGGAGGCGCAGCCGGAGCTCGGCGGGTGCCGGGCAGGGCTACTCGATCTGTTGGTGCATCACCGCTTTCCTGACCGAGTGCCCGTCCCAGCGCAACGCTTGGGTGAATGTGAGCCGCGCCGATGCACTAGGTTTTTCCATACTGATCTTCTCACCGATAACGGTCCAGAAAAGGTCGTACCCGGCCCGCACCAAAAACTCTCCCAGGTAGTCCTCCTCGGCCACTAACGCCTCCGGCCCAGGGGCACTCAGTGAGGGATCGCAAAGAACGAGGCGGCCCGTCGTCGCGTCGGCATATCCGCTCCCTCCGTCCCAACGGAGCCTCCGCTCAGCGAAGAAAACGCGGGCAGGCAGACGGTATGCGACGTGGCCTTCCTGATAGGAGTCGTTGCTCTCCAAAAGCAGCCGGTTGCTTGTGGGAACGATGCGGTCGCGGCAGGGCACGTCCGCTCCGTATCCTCCCCGAGAAAAGTAGCTGTCCTCGTAGACGTTGAAGACCGTGGCGAATGGATACTCACCTGCGTATCCGTCGATGAACTCGGCACCGGCAGACATCTGCCCGTGTTCGAGGTGCGTTCGAGAAAGCCACTTCCAGAAAGCGTCGCTATCGTCCTTCGGAACGAGGTGGCTGAGGATCTCCAAGTTGGCGATCCGATAGGTGCCGGAGTCTCGTTTATCGGCGGAGTCCGACCATCGTGGGTACCCGGCGAGGAGCAGCCAGCGGCGTCCCTCTGACCCCGGTTTAGGTGCGAGCACCTTCGCGAGATCGAGTATGTCATCAACGGATGAAACCCATACTTTTCCATCCCCCCCGGTTTCGTTAAATTGGAAGCACTTCGGCAACCACCAGCATTGGGCCTCATCGTCCTGGCTGCTTTGCCGGACGAGGAGGCTAGGGTCGATGTCGCGACCGGCTTCAAAGCTCAGGGGCGAACGCTTCGGCAATGGGTCCCATCGATCCCTCTTGGGTGTCACATGGTCGGCTAGGCGTGCTGCTAGGCGCGCTAAAGAGATGCGCTGGTATTTCTTGCCGATGCGTTCTGCCCAAGTAACTCGTCCCCGACCCGCGCCGTATTTAGCCCACAAGTGGCGGTCGAAGCGAGCCAGTTCAGGGTTGTCGAGATATTCTAGGGCCGATGTGGCGTGCCCGAATACCCACCGGGCAGCGACGTTCTTGTCGAGCTCCCCAGCCAGGTACGGATCGAGCCGTCCAAGCGTGTAGTTGAAGAAGTCATCGGTGAAGCAGCTTGAGTACAGCCGCGGCGCCTGGTCATCGTCGCCCTCATACTGGTCAAGTTCGGCCTTGGGCGGGATTGCCAGGGGCCATTCGCTCTCATAGGGAGGCAAGAAGTCTGTTCGAGATATCTCGGTGGGAAGGCAGATGTAATGTTCCGCTAGCTCCAGGATGCACCGGGCATGGTCGCGTATCAGCGCATTTTGGAAGCGGTGACCGCTGGCGGAGAAGACGAAGCGGTGCGCCGCCTCCGCCGCGAGGCGGACGGCTTCCTCGTTCTGCGTCCGGAGCAGGGTGCCGTAGGCAGCGGCCAGGCAGCGTTCTATCACGTAGTCGTCGTTGACATCGACGGCCAGCTCTATCAGCCGTGCCCAGACAGCCGGTTCGGGTTCGGTGACCGCTACCAGAGCCTTCGTCGCGAAATCGCGCACTCGCAGGTCTGAGGCGGCGCAGAACCAGAGAAGGAGGGCGGCCCAACGCTGACGCACGGAGCTAGGAACGGCGGCAACGTCGGTGGCGAAGGCGGCGTGGATGAGCCGGTGGACTTGGCCGCGCTTTTCGTAGCTGCCGTACAGGTAGGGGCACCAAAAGCCATCGCGGGACGCCATGGGGTACTGGCGCAGTAAATCGTGGATCCATAGGGCGTCCACGGGCGAGGGCTGCAGTCCGACGGCCAGTGCGGCGTCGAATGCCTCCATGAAGTTGGTCATCCGATCGTGTAAGATGCCGCCAGTTCGCACGGTCAAGTGAGTGGGGTCTCGCCACGGCAAAGCGGTAATGGTCGAGCGCAAAATTACATCGCGCCGGTCCGAATTATCGCCCGTGGCAGACTCATCAAGACAGTCAATGAGTTCGATGCCGAAGCGCTCCGGCACTTGTATGGACAGAGCTTCAACCAGGCCCGCGTTCCTCATGGCATCCGGCTCGTTGGCCACATACGCGCAGAGCGCGCCGCCCGGCGCGAATGCGTTGCGGACGGCGTCCACCCCTCCTAGGCCGTCAAGAAGCCGGGCAGCCAGCAGGTGATCGCCCAGGCGCTCGAACGCTATCCGCACTTGCTCACCCCCATCGGGGCCAGCGTCTAGGATGAGGAGCCCTTCCCGTACCAGCCAATCTAGGAGGGGGCCAGTCAGGGAACGCTGCACCGCCTGTCCTGCGGAAGTGTCTACCGCCTCGGCTGCGTCGTCGAATGAGAGCGCCGAGGTTTGCCGCCGTTCCATGGCCGATAGAAGGGCTTGGAGCGCTCGCTCAGGCACTCGGTGCGACGCAAGCTGATCATTCTGCAGCGCGTACAACTCGTTCTTCTGAGTGACGAACGCCTTAATGACGGTGGACAGCCCCATCCATCCAGACGGCAGGCGATGTATGCTGGCCGCCTTCATTGCCTCGCAGAGCAGGCGCAAAAAGAGCGGGTTGGAGAATTCTTCGTGTACCGCCGGGAGCGGCGGTGGCTCTAGGCCGTAATGTTCAAAGAATGCTCGGCACGCCGTCGACTCCATATCGGCAAACCCGCGGTGGACTGCCCGCACCGCTCCGGTCGCTTCCTCGAAGGTACCGCGCGGCATGACGGATGCTTCGTATGCGCTACGGCAGGTGATGCAGAGCCTGAGCCATGGGTGGCGCGCTACCTGCGACGCCATCTCGGCAAGACGGGTTTGCCAATAAGTACGCGGCTTTGTCTCGTTGACGCCGTCGATGCAGATGAGCAGCGGCTTACCTGACGCTTCGCCCGCCGCGTCTAGCGCCGTCAGGAGCGCGTCTCGTCCAATTGTCGCCGGGAGCCCCAGCATCTGGCGCGCGTTTTCCCAAGGATCTGCCGCTGGGCTGAAGCGCTCGCCGAAGAGCACGACCGTGCGGAGTCCGTCCTTAGCCCTCAGGTATGCGGCGTCACAGGTGACGTGCGTCTTGCCAGCCCCTGCCGGCCCGAGCAGGACTAGGGTGGTCGCCCCCGGGAGCTTCGCCGTCGGCTCCTTGAACCATGCCGCGACATCTTCTAGCCCTTTCAGGACGTCGCGTGCGCAGTCAAGGTGGGCAGCGGGAAAGCTCATCTGATATGCGGCCTGAAACTGTCGAAAACCTGGCGAGTCGGCCCGCCCCTCTCCAAACCGGGTGTCGAGGTCCTGGGCGAGCAGAGTTTCGATGCTGCAGAACAGGCTCAAGGCTTCTGAAACCTGCCTGCCAAGGGCGTCGATCCCGGCCGGACTGACGGGTCGGGCTGCTGACGCCTCAACATCCTGCATCAGGCGATTGAGGCACTGGAGGCATTGCTGCCCGTCGGCGACGAGTGGCGCCGGAAAGGCGGGCACGGCTTGATCGTACTGTTTCGCCGAGACCGACCGGTGCCACTTGGCCACGACTTCTTTAAGGGCATCAGCTTTCTCGGATGACAGGCTCTGCCATCGGTGGGTCTGGCCGAGCGCGTCGAACACAGCAGCGGTGGGGGTGCCGATGCGCAGTTCCGGTGTGTATCGAGGCCGAGCGCTCCGCGTCGCGTCGCTCAAGTGGTCCGCGAACCACTCGCTTCCAAACAGAGTCGCGTCGAACCAGAAGCTGAGCCGCCCACCGTTCGGGTCGAATTGGAGCAGCCGGTCAAGCAGGGTACATGGCGTTTCGAGGCTGATCTTGAGCGGCACCCCTTGCGCGGCGGCGAATGCTTCCCAATCCCCACGGTATCCGTCGAACCGCTCCTTCTGGCTTGAGGAGGGGGTTCCGTCTTTTTTGGTCTTCCCCGTCGGCCCCGTGAGGTCGAAGGGCAGGCAGACGGCATACCGGCGCAGGCGGGGATGGATCTTGACAGCCGTCGCAATGGATTCGTCCAGAGCGGCCTTGGCTTTAGTGAGGTCGAACATGAACTTCGCCTGCCAGGCATACTCGTCGCCGGCCGCATCTCGCCAAAGACACTCCACCCCACCGTCTCCACCGGCTCCGTGGAAGCGAACGAACTCGCTGTCTGTGGGGACGGCGGGGTCACGGCGGGCAAGTTGGCAGCAGAACTCCTCGAAGGCGTCGTCTTGGCTGCCGTTCCGGGGGGCGATGTGGCGGAAATCGATCTTCCGCTTCATAGGGCAGTTCCAGAGATGGCTCGAATCATAACGTAAACATATGACTTGTCGCGTTGAGAGTGCCAGGGCTCCACTGTTGCTTTACGCTGTAGTATGGTTCGCATTAGCCGCATAGGCTTAACGCCTCCTTCTGCACAGACGCTGCTCTTTATGTAATTTTGGAACCTCGAAGGTAGTAACTTAGCGGCGCAGGACGACACCCCAACCAGCAGTGTGGTCTGATAAATACCGGGATCAGGAACCAGCGAACAGACTTCTGTGCGTCCGCCCACAGCATCAAAAGCCGATCTTATGCCCCGCCGATTAAGCTTTCTCGACGGGCCGAAGATATCTCTTGCCACGTCCGTGTCCAGAGTCGCTGTCCCAGCGATGGGATAGCTAGCTATTAATTAACTGCATGCCCACCGCCCCACCCTTGGCAAATCAAATGTGCGCCTGGTCACACCAAGGCGGCGGGCTTGGGTTGACGTGGCACAGGGTCGAGTTGTCGTCGGTGTACCGGCGGAAGGTCTGCGGACAGCTTGCTGTCAAGCTCGCGCGTTCTACGGTTATAGTTGGTCGGCAGGTTCCCAACTTGGTGCAGCCTGGGTCAACTGGTCGCGGTATTCGGTGGGGACTCTTAGCAGTGACTCTTCATCAAGCAGTGCGCCAAATAGCTGGGCGTTGAATGAGCTGCGGCGGTTGTGCAGGACATTCGCCTGATACTCGTCGTAGGTGCCGCGGAAGACCAGCGACTCGACTTCGATGCGTGGATAAGTGTCGATATGCTGCGACGTCGCCGCATGCAGCTGCTGCCACGCCGCTGCATGCTCGGTCCACAGGCTCTTTATGCGATCGACGCGACCGATCTGCTGCTCCATAACCCCTGGGTTCCATTCTGGATGGAACAGGAAGACGCGACGACAGGCCATGTGCAGATTTAGGCCCTCGCGACCGACTTGGCTCTGTGCAACCAGGACATATGGGCCTGTATTCCGTCGATTGAAGCCGGCCTGGATAGCGCGACGGGTTTCGTGCCGATCCTCACCGTTGAGCAGACGACAGAACGGACTGCGCGGCTCTTTTAGATATCGATCCAAGTAGCATGGCAGTGCATCCCAGGTCCGGTCGCGATTGACCTCTGTGACCGGCGAGTCGTTCGATTGATCGTCATCGCTGCCGTCGACCTTTGCATCCACCTCGCGATTGAAGATGCAGGTAACATGGTCGCGGACCACTCGTCCAACAAGCGCTGAAAAGGCATCGTCGGTAACCGGTCGCTTATCGGTATGTCCTTCATGCAGCAGCATGTCGAAGACGTCCGAACGGATGATCTGCACCAAGCTCTGCCAGTTCTCTGGCGCTGCATCCCTAATCTGAATCAGCCACTTACCGTGGGACAGCGAAGCCAACCAATCTTCGCGGTCGGCGCGAATGCGTCTCAGTAGGTTTTCACGACGCGCTTCGTAACGGCTGCGCGCCTCTGCGAGCAGTTTGACCAAGGAGCTAGCGGTCTGCCGCTGGTCCCTAAGCACACCGTCAAGGGGTTGTGGGGCAAACGACTGATCGTAAACGTGTTTTAGCAGGACACCTTCATCTGCATCAATGTGCCAGGCTGGCATGAATGCAGTCCCTTTTCGATCCAACACGCGGAGAATATGGCGCGCATTCAGGATGTCGCGCAGTGCGCGCATCGGTTCGTTGAAGCGCCCAAAGACCAGGACCTTTTCTTGAGGAACCCATCCGTCATACCGGCACAGCGCTTCGATGCGGTCTGCGGCTTGGACGATGCGTGGATGAGTCCATAGCCACGACTTGGCGGTTTGCTCTGGGCTATTCGACAGTCGTTGCTGGGTTATGGCCCAGGCGCGCATGCGCCGTTCTTTCCGACTGGGCGTTGTGCCTTCCTCGATCGCTGGCAGCTCGAACTCGACACGCAGCCCGGACGAGTATCGGATATCCGTCTGCCGCTGTCGGTGCTCTAGCTCGGACGGGCCCCCCTTCGAAGCAAGACCTTGTCCCTCCAGCGCCAATACCATCTTTCGCCAAGTGTCATCGAGCTGCTTGATCTGGATTCCGTGGGTTTTCATCTGGCGGTGGGGATGTGCCCCACTCAACTCTGGCAGCAAGAGCACCTGCATCTCTTCTTGGCTAATCCTACGGCGCCGAGTGACATAGGGCCGTAAGGCGTTTGCGAAGTCCCTACTCGCTTTTGCCAGGGCGTCGAGCGCATCCGGTTGGTCCACGTAACTTCGTGTTCGCTGTAGCGCAGCAGCGAACGACTTGATCGCGCATTCGATCGTACCCAATGCGACCGGATCTTTGTCGATACCTGTACGCTTCAGCAACGCCATCCATTGCTCAGCCGTTAGCTCGATCGGCGTCGCGGTCATGCTGACATGCCGTGCCTCTGATGCCCGTTGCAGTGTATTCGCCAGCAAGTATCCGAGTCTGGTATGAGGGTGTTCGTCGTCCTCGCGGCTCTTGTGCGCTTCATCAATGACCAGCAGATCTAGTGGACCCATGAGGCGCCCCATTAGATGTCGGAGTAGCTGACGACCTCCTCCCTTCTCTTTGAAAAACGCTGTGCAGGCGGAGTTGCTCTCCTCGTCATCACCACGATTGGGGCGAAGCCGCTCATCTTGCAGCAACTGATCGATTTGCTGCGGGTATCGCAGGCCAGCTAAATACTTCGCTGCCGTCTCTTGGTTACGCCACCAAGTCCTATCGCGATCGGCCACATGCAGGCGTTCGCGCTTGTTCCTGTACAAAAGCCAACGGTTGTTGCCGCTCTGCGTTCCGTCGTCCTCGCGAATCGCACGGATCAGCGCAGGAAGTTCCAATCGCCACGCCTGCGCATTGCCCTTGACCATGTACATGTCGAACGTCTGGCTGATAAGAAGCCACCGACCCTGCCTGTTGGCGGCGATCGGATAGCGGCTCCCCGTTCCCAGCGCTGCCGCGTCGAACAGATCTGCGTAGGTATGAAGCGGAACCACACGCCATTGCTTCGACAGTGGAATTCCAAAATGTTGCAGTGCAGTGACCAGCTGATCAATCTCTTGCTGCCACTGAAATATCAGACCGGGCGGGACGACGGCCGCGACGTTTCCCCCCTCTTCCAAGACGGCGAACAGGACAAGCAGCGCAATGCGCGTCTTTCCCAGCCCCACTTCATCGGCGACGATGACGCCGTGCTGCTGGATCTGCTTGGCGACCCAGCGAAGCGAGTGCTGCTGCCCATAGCAAAACAGCGCGTTGGGACGTGACCACTCTTGCAGCCGCTGGCCAACCCGCTGCCAAAGTCCGGGCTTTGATGTATTCCTGATCATGGGGTCACCTCCAACGGCGGACAGGACGCTAAACCCCAGGCGCTGGCGACCGCGTCGATCAGCGCATTGTACTTGTCCCGGCACTTCCAATCTGGTGCGAATCCCTCAGGTGACTGGAGAGCACGCAGGAAGTTTACCCGCAGGTCCTGCCAGCCCGTCACCCAAGCAGGCGGCACATTTTGAAGCATGTGTCCCAGGTAGTGCAGCCAGTCGGCGGCCTGCGCTTCGCTTACTTCTCCGTTCCGTTCGGCGATTTCCTCGACCAGCATCATGGCGGTGCGGGCGGGAAAGTCGCGGCTCAGCGACGGATCGTCCATGCGTGCTGCTGCCACGGCAGCGATGTCATCAGTTCCGTCTCCATCCCCGTCATCATCCTGTAGATCTTCCTCAGCGGGGTCGGGGTCGCTCCACCGTCGCAGTTGTTCCAGCCAGCTGGCGAACGAAGCGATGGGCGCGACCTGCCGCAGATATTGGCCCGATTCGTCCAGGTAGGGGATCTTGCATGCGTGATCATCCCAGCGCACTTCTAGGCAGCGTGGAATCGGTTCAGCCCAGCGCAGGTTGGCCTGCCCCGGAGCAAGGACCGTGCGCTCTCCTGCGGGACCCAGGGTTTCTATCGAAGTGCTGACTGGTACCTCTGGATCCCAGTGAACTCGCAGTAGCCCACCAGACAGCACGGAAAAGGCCACAACTGGACAGGCTGGAGCATCTGACTCTTGCGGGGGCTCTTCGGACAACTCGCCGTCGAGTGGTGCCAGATCCTTCGGCTTGAGTAGCGGGCCGACGGGCAGATAGCGGCTCTGCTCTCGCATGTGCTCGATCTGAGGAGCCGGGATCAGCACGCCCGCTTCCACGTTTCCTGTCGGCGGGTCACTCAAGAATCCAGGGTGGGTGAGGTTGCTGGATCCAAGGTAAAGCCAAGGATTGCGCAGCGAGTCCTGATACCGCTTGGCGATAAACAGGAACTTGGCATGCAGCTGCGTGCGGTCGTGCGCGACATCTTTGGGAATGTGCAGCTCCCAATCGGATCGCGTGCCGTTTCGGTAGCTGGCGATGACCTGATCTTTGCTGCCGGGATTCACCACCAGTTGAAGCATCGGAGACTGCGTCAGCCCACCCTTTTCCTTCAGCTCTGTGATGATGCGAGTCAGCACTTCTGGCGGCTTGCTCGGATCCGTGAGCCGTTCATAAGAGCCAGAGCCACAAATCAGGTAGTTACTAGCATCAGCGTCGTCGGAAAGACGTTGCCGCAGCTGCTTCCAAACACTCATCGCCTTGCCGCCATCGCGCCACGGTAGGGTCGAAAGAAAGCGCACAGGCTGGCTCCGCTTTGGCTGTAGGGCGTGCGTCAGTGCCTGTCCGATTAACCGATGGGCCTGTGTTGCCGCTGGAGACTGCGACTGATAACACGTCAGCAGCGTTCTCAGAAAGGCCGCAGCAGCGTGAATCTCGCCCAGATCAGCTAGGGAGGAAACGCCGGGCACTACGTCGACCGACCATACCATCTCGATTAAATGACGCGCCGATGCACGGGTCCAGTTGCCCGTGCTGACAATCAGGCGATAGTGCGTCGGGGAGCCGAGCCGCGCCGGCCCAAAGGCCAGCAGGGCCACCTTGGCATGCATGGCGGCGAAGCGGTGCGGTCGTTTGTTGTCATCGCGCGGACGGAGCACCATCAGCCCCGCGACAGCCTCGGGCCCGAGCGTCAGATGTTTAGGGTCGAGCAGTAGCGTAAAGTCGACGCTGCCGCGAGCCAGCCGCGAGCCAGCCGGTACGCGCGTGAAACGCAGCAGCGCGTGCTCAAGGAACTGGGCATCCGCGGAATATGCGCACAGCACGCCGCCGATGCCGTGCAGTTCTGGCTCACTACCATCGCTCGCTGCGGCAGGAGGCGCAAACAGAGCGCTCAGCGTGGGGTTGGGCTTAGCCACGGCAGTCCCTCCACAGCTCGATGAATTGGTACAAGCGAACCGGGCGTCCTCTTAGGTCTCGCTCCTCCTCTGCGTCGTCCGTTGCCGGCTCTGTGGGCGGTGCTGTAGCTCGCCCGGCTGGCTGCGGTTCGTCAACCGGAAAGACCGGGCCGCGCCAAATCGCATCGTCGCACACCTCCAGCACGCGACCATCGCGGCGGACCAAGGCGGTCAGGGTTTCCACGTCACTGTGCTTCGTTTCTTCGGCGAACCTGCGGACGTCGGCGTGTCCGTTTTTCCCTGCGTCGACTGCCTCTTGATACTTCGCAACGGCCGAACGGTGCGCCAGAATCGCTGCTCGCACGGATGGTTCAGCAGCGCAGCGGGCGACCGCCAACTTGGTTCCGGCCTGCTGAAGACGGGCCACCACTGCGTCCAGTACGCCGACGCTCGCGAGACGAAGATCCTCGAAGGCAAGCGCGGTACGGATATCGTGCGCGTGCGCAGCGCCCCCAGGAAACTCAGCCAAGCGGGGCAATAGCGAATCGGTGTCGTGCTGTTGCGCCAAGCGGTCGATTCCCTTGCTTTGCAAGAAGCGAATCAGGCGCGATCTCCGCTGCGAATCGTTGCCGACGGCCCAAGAAGAGTCGCTGTGCAGCCGGCCTCGCACGATCACGCGTTCTTCTTCCGTGGGGGATCGAGGACCCAGTAGCGCAGCGAGACGCTCGCGTTTGGGTTCGAGCACGAGCGTTCCCTGCATCCAAGCCTTCAGGTTTTTTAGAAGCGCCGGGCTCCCTTGCCCCACGCCGCGCTGTGTCAGCAGAGCCTCGGCCAGGTGCCTGCCAATATCGGTCAGCGCCATGCCGTTGAACCGACTGGAGCCCCACGCCATTCCGAGGCCCGTATCGGGCGGCAGGGCGCGCGTCATTTGCTGCCGGTGCGTGACCTGGACGTAGTATCGTCGCTGACATAGCTCACGAAACGTCCAAGCATTGGGGTGGCGAGCAAACGCGCGGCGACCACGCAGGCCATTCGGCTGGCTCTGCTGTTCCGGCGGAAGCATCGCCCACTGTACCTTGCTGCCCAGCGCCTCGACGGCGTGCGCCAGCGTAACAGCACTGAACTTACCATCGACCTGTCCGTGCAAATACAGCCCCGCGACCGCCCAGCTTAGGTGTCGCACGCGCGATGCCCCCCCGATACCCGGAGCGACCAGTTCATTGTAGAAACGCGCCGCGCGCCGCAAACCCAAGCTGCGGTCGGCACGCTGCACATCGAAATCATCCGGACTGGGAACCAGAAACTCCGAATCCACGCATCGCCTCCTCGCGTCGGCCAGTGTCCATGCCGCCGTTAGCTTGTCCTCGACATCGCCTCTACAGCTGACTGCGACGCCCGCAAAAGCATCTGTTCCCGCTGTTGGGCAACAAAGGCCCCTCGCTGTAACGCGCCAGCAGCTTGGCGAACATGTCGCCCGAACTTCAATTCAGCGCCTTTGCTCATGATATCGCCCTGCTTAACACAGACCAGCCAAGCACGGACAGAGGAGCCAGCGGTCCAAGGCCCGGCGGCTAAGCGAATCGGAGCGACAACGTTGGCGCACTTTTGCACTCTTAGAGATGGATACGGCAGCGTTTGAGACGGAGTGAATCGGCACTTCCAAGATGCCAA
>ERZ795056.6364-NODE-6364-length-11526-cov-6.165722_pt1 | contig 11526 bp, 7 predicted proteins | sample MGYA00375140_ERZ795056 | MGnify/ENA primary metagenome ERZ795056 (study PRJEB30185, sample SAMN05720227) | activated sludge metagenome | isolation source: Anaerobic digester | place: USA | collected 2015-03-09 ...
CAGCGCGATAAAGAACCAATCCGCACTGCCGGTCAACCACGTGAACGCGCCCTCGCCGTACCGCGGATTGCCTGGTCCAATCGTGTATTCCGGAAAAACATAGGGTTCCGTCTTGTAAACCTCAATATCCTTTTCCCGCCCGTTGGGCAGCAGTTCCCTCATGGTGGCGTATGCCTCGGTTGCCCGCCCGAGTTCGTAGTCCATCATGATCTTGAACGCGCCGCCGTGGATGAACACCGCGGCGTTCTCCTTCGTGCCGGGCGCGAACGCCGTGATGCGGCCGATGTCGCCGTTGTACTCCAGGTACGGCGGTGCAAAGAGCACCTGTCCATACGGGGTGTGAAGCGTGTGATCGATGTGATGCAGCACTTTCTTGAGCTGATCGGCATCGGGGATGCCGGCCATCACCGCCCACGTCTGCGAGTTCAACTGGCAACTGCCTTCGCGGTTGACGGGCGAGCCGATGGGCTCGCCTTTGTCGTTGAACGCATACACGTAGCGGTCCCCTGCCCACGCGTACTGATTGATCAGCGATTTCATGGACTCATAGCGCGTGCGGCATTCACGCACCGTATCCTGGTCATTGATGAACTCCGCGAGCTCCTCCAACAGCTTGAGGCCGACGCACAGCCCCATGCCGAGCCAGACGCTTTCGCCCTTGCCGCCGATGCCGGTGCGGTCAAACGCATCGTTCCAATCCTGTGTACCCATCAGCGGAAGACCACGCTCACTCTTTGCGCGATCCTGCAGGAACTGCATCGCCTTGCAGACATGTTTGTAAAGCGTGTCGGACCCGCCATCGTAGTACGGGATGTCCTTCTCCAGCACCTTGACGTCACCCGTTTCCTTGACGTAGGCGGAGACAAGGAGCGGCAGCCACACCGGGAAGTCAGCCGGAGCCTTGCCCTCGTTTGTACCGCTGACGTAGGACCAACCCGCCATCGGCTGCCCTGTGTTGCGCTGATGCCGCGCAAGTTGGAACATGCGCTCGCGGGAGTAATCCGCGTCCAACGGCAACATCGCCCACGCATCCTGCGCGGTGTTGCGGTAACCAAATTCACCGTGCCCCTCGTGATAATAGGTCGCCGACCGGCCCCAGTGGTTGTTCATCGCCACCTGATACTTCAGCCAGACGTTGCCGAAGTCGTTGAGATCCGTGTCCGGTGTTTCGATCAAGACCCGGTCGGTAAAGACACGCCACTTGCGACGGACTTCGCGAAGCGCGGCCTCGCAGTTGCTCCAGTCGCGGAACTTCTCCAACTTGGCGGCGGCTTCATCCTCCGTTTCCGCAAGACCCATGATCACGGGGAAGCAACGCGTCTCGCCGGGATTCAACGTGAGGCGATGCTGCAGCACGCCGACCATGTTGTTGCCGCGGACGCGCGAGTTGGTGCAACCTTCGCCCATCAACGCCACCGGCCGGGCATAGTCACCCGCAGCGCCGATGAAGTGCTCGTAATCCACATCCCACGCTTCGGCCGGGAGACCCGAAGCAATGAACGCGTGGAACGGCCACGGCTTGTTGCCCCAGGGAAACTTTGTTGCCCAGACGGCCTGAAGACGTTCGTTGAAGAACCCTTCATTCATCAGCACGGTAAGATTGCGTACCGCGAGTTCCGACTCCCAGTGACCAAGGTGCCATTCAATGAACGGGAACAACTCAATCTCCCGCTGCTCGCGCGACGTGTTCTTCACCTCAATCATCCAGATCTCAAGTCGCTCTCTCTCAGGAACGAAGAATGTCGTCACCGTCTGGATGCTGTCATATCGGTTCTTGATGCGCGTGTAGCCGGGCCCATGCCGACACTCGAAGCGATCACTTGCGCCCACCGGGGCACCCATGCCGCTGAGCAACATCTTCGTCTTCGGGTCGCGGATGTAGAGGTAGCGCCCCGGACGATCGCAGAGGTAGTTCGCCGGCGCCCAACGCGTGATGCGATGATGTGCGGGATCAAGGTAGAAACTGAACCCGCCCGCTGCCTGCGAGATGATCGCGCAGTACTCTCCGTTGGACAGATAGTTGATCCATGGTCGCGGAGTAACCTGACTCGTAATCACAAACTCATGCGTCGAGCTGTCGAACCGTCCGTATTCAGTGTACTTCTTCATACATCACCAAGTGTGAAACCGCTTTCTATTTGTAGTTAATCATTGTGGGAACGATCACAGTGATCAAATAATGGCAAAAATGGCATGTCTGGCAAGAAGAATTGACCTTCATTCGAAAAATGGGCCTGAAATGGCCTTCAAACGACGAAAATAGTCGGATTTGGCCTCAAATAGTACCTCGATGAGACGACATTGGCCTTTAGATTCATGTTTCGCCGCACTAGAATGCGATTATGCGGTCCGGATACGCTACCCTGCCTCTGCACAACGGCCGTGCCCCTGAATGGCTCACACGCCGCATGGCACGCCTTGGACGAGCTGTGGTCGAGGTTATGGTCACCGAGTTCGGCACGCGCCATTTCCTGGAACGGCTTTCGGACCCCTTCTGGTTCCAAGCTTTCGGATGTGCGCTCGGATTCGATTGGCATTCCAGCGGCGTGACCACCACGGTTTGCGGTGCCCTTAAGGAAGGACTTCAGGACGCCGGGCCATCCATCGGAATCTTTGTCTGTGGAGGCAAGGGCGGCCGCTCACGAAAAACACCCGATGAGATTGCACATTTCTGCGAGGGCATCGGCACCGACCCGGTTCCCCTCGCCCACGCGAGCCGAATGTCCGCGAAGATCGACAGTGCTGCCGTACAGGACGGATACCAGCTCTATCACCACTCGTTCTTTTTCGAGCGCGACGGCCACTGGTCTGTCGTTCAGCAAGGCATGGCGGATGAACGTGACCCTTTGGGCGCCGCACATCGGGGCATGGCTCGCCGTTATCACTGGATGGGATCCCGCGTTAACTCGTGGGACGTCGACCCGCACGCGGCGATCTGCTGTGATGCGCGCGGGCAACTCGCGCTGAACCTGGTGGCTGCCGAGGGTGCCGCCAATCGCGACGCTGCGGTCCGCGTTTTCGATCTGCCTGCGGATTCACTGCTTCGCGAAGTCCGACGCCTGCCCGAACTGCGGATGGATCGTCGGCACCAAGTTCTGCTCAGCGATGTTCACCCGGACCGCATTCAGACGATTCTCCTCCAGACGTACGATCGCCCTCCCTCATCATTCCTTGATCTCTTGGGTCGTCCCAAAGTCGGGGCCAAGACGATGCGCGCCCTTTCGCTGATTGGTGAAATCGTGTACGGGGCATCACCGAGTTTCACAGATCCCGCGCGCTTCAGCTTCGCGCATGGTGGCAAGGACGGCACGCCCTACCCCGTGGACCGCACGGTCTATGGTGAAACCATCGAAACACTGCGCGAAATTCTCGACAGTTCAGGAATCGACCGGCAGGAAAAGCTGTCGGGGCTCAAGCGGTTGGCGAAGTTTGAGAGGGCCGTTGGCCATACCGATAGGCAGATGCAGCGAGACGCTTACCAGGCCAGCGCGCCCGTGACGAACGCAACCAGCAGCAGCACGCAGAGTCCCACCAGCAGAAACGAGTAAATCGGTAGCGGGCTCTTGTCGATCTTCCGTCGCTCCATCTTCGAGAACACTGCCAGCACGGCCAGGGCGAGGGAGAGCAGCAAAACGCCTGTAAAAGCCATGCGGTTCTGCGGAAGCTGCGGAGCTGGGCCCGCACCCGGGGAGCCTGACCCGTGCGTCGCGGCAGGCCCCACAAGCGGCAGGATCATGCAGAGGAAGAGGAATGATACGCCCGAGGCGATCGTGAATACGCTCCCCACCCACGGCAACGCGAGGAACCCTGTCTTCTGTTCTTCCTTCATAACGGCTTCCTTTTCGCTTTTAGACCCAAGTCCCGGAAAGACGTTCAGAACCTAATTGTTCCTCGGCTGCGGGACAAGGCAAATGCAACGACTTCGCGCATCGTCATCCCGCGCCTGGCGTCGGGGTCTGGGGCGGGAGAACCGTCCGCCACCGCCGATGAATCCATATCCATTGTTCCGGATGCTCGCGCACGAAATCTTCGATGACCTTGGTGTAGAGCTGTGTATATTGCCGAATTGTCTCCGGCTCGCGGTTGGGCGGCGGGTCGATGGGCGGCAGGATGTGCATGCGGTGACGTCCTCCCTGCAAACGTTCGGCAAACACCGGCACCACCGGTGCGCCTGACTGGGCGGACATGTAGGCCAGACCGGGCGATGTGCAGGCCGGCTTGTTGAAGAAATCCACGAAGATGCCCTCGACGTCGATCATGTTCTGATCGAGCACAAACCCCACCACCTCGTTACGCTTCAGCGCTGTGAGACAAAGCCGGTAAGAGTTGTGGGCCGGCACAAACTGGAGTCCGAACCGTCTGCGTATGTCCATCCAGTACTCGTTCACCGATCTGGCCTTGATGTCCTTCGTGATGATGGTGAGCGGGAACCCGATGTGCGGCGCCAGCGAGCAAAGAAGGTCCCAGTTACCCGTGTGCGCCGACAGGACCAGTAATCCCTTCCCCTTCTTCAAAGTGTCGTGCAGATGAGACAACTCGCCCCATTCAACATACGTCTTGTAGTATTCATCGCTGGCCCGCTTCATGCGCAGCAATTCGGCCACGTTCATGCCCAGGTAGCCGTACATACGCGCAAGAATCGTACGCCGCTCCGCAAGCGTGATTTCCGGGAACGCGCGCGCGAGTGCCTCAAGCGCCTGCGGCCGATGGTAGCGAAGGATGTTGCCATAAAACCAACCAAGCCCGCGGCCGATGGCCAGCGCCACGGAGAGCGGCAGGGCCGACATCATGGCAGAGACAGCGTCGTAGAGCAGTTTCACGCGGGCCCCTGCTGTTGCGCTCTGGGTTGCGTCCTCCATCGCCGGTGACACCATATCCATTGCTCGGGATGCTGACGGACGACGTCCTCGATGATCTTCGTGTACTGTTGCGTGAACTGCCTGATGGTCTCTGGTTGATGGTCCGTCGGCGGTTCGATGGGCTCCATCACCCGAATATCATGGCGACCATCCTCACGCCTCAAGGTGAACGCAGGCAACACCGGCGCCCCGGAACGGGCGGCCATGTAGGCGAGGCCGGGCGATGTCGACGCCGGCAGACCGAAGAAATCGACGAACACGCCCTCCTTCCGGGTCATGTTCTGATCGAGAATGAATCCCACAAGCCCATTGTTCTTGAGCGTCTTCAGGCAGGGCCGGAATGCGTTCTTCGGCGGCAACACATTTACGCCAAACCGACTTCGGACGGTGTTCCAGAAATCGTTCACCGTGGCGCCCTTGAGCTCCTTGGCGATTACGGTCAGGGAATAACCCCACAGCGGAGTCACGGACACCATCATCTCCCAGTTGCCCACGTGGCCGCCCAGGATGATCGCCCCCTTGCCCCTCCCCAAGGCCTTCTTCACGATCTCCTCGCCCTCCACGACCATTTGAGACCGGAGTGAGTCATTGGAGAGATACGGAAGCCGCACTGTTTCGACGATGTTGATACCGAGATGGGCATACATCCGGTCGGCGATGGCCCTCACCTCGCTGGGGCTCTTTTCGGGGAAACTCCGCTGCAGGGCGCGCAAGGCATCGCCACGATGGTAACGGACAACGTGTCCGTAGACCCACCCCAGCGCACGACCAATACGCGTCACCGTCTTCAGAGGAAGACGCGACAGGAGCATAGAAAACCGCTTGAGAAGAAACCTCATCATCGACCGTAAAGCCCTGACCAGCCCGCCGGGTTCAATGCATCAGCGTCACGCGAATGCGGACCGGCTCGTTGCGGCTGGCGACACGGGCGTTACAGAAGGAATGCCCAGATTTGACCGTTCCTGCAAGACATTCCTTGGCGACCCGGAAAGGCACTTCCTTCCATGAACCGCTGCCCACTTGCGCCTTCACGTCCTGAACGCGTGCACCTCGCGGAAGACGGATGCAAACGCCGTAGTCTCTTCGAGCCGGCATGCCCTTGTAGCTTCCCACCGGCTTGGCAATCTGCAACTCGATCCCGGTTTCGCTCGCGCGACCCCGCACGACGGTCTTCGCGAAGCGTCCCTTCTCGTATTCCTTCGACTCGCCGTCGTCCTCGTACAGAGTGAAGGACGACGTCTTCAGCTTGCTTGGGAAGTAATCGAATTCAATACGCTCCGGCACGCGGGTCCCCACGTTCTCCCCCACCTCTTGACATGGGATGATGGCTCCCTCGCGCACGTAGACCGGGATACGTTCCACCGGGATGTCAACATGGCCGTCCAGCATGCCGGTGAGGATCTCGTCGGTCTCGAGACCGTACCACGTTGCGTTTGGGAAGTAGGCGCGCTTGCGGTAGACGCCGCTCTTCTTGTCGACGGGCCCTTCGGCGGGAATGACCAGCAAATCGCTGCCAATGCCATACTGATGCTTGCGACCCAACGCACCGCCATCGTTGTCGTTATACTCGAGGTACAGCGGCCGTATGATCGGGAGCCCTGTGTCATGAGCTTCGCGGGCCAGCGTGTAAAAATACGGCGCCAGCGCGCAGCGGATGCGCGTCTGTTTCCGGAAGAGCGCCTGGGTTTTCTTGCTGTACATCCAGGGCTCGCGCATGCCGTGATCGCTGTGCGTGCGGAAGATCGGACTCATCGCCCCAAACTGGGCCCAGCGGATGAACAGTTCCTCGTCCACCTTCTTGCCGAAGAAGCCGCCGATGTCATGCGACCAGTATGCCGCACCCAATCCGCCCGACCGCGAGGTGAACTCAATCTGGTACTGCAGCATGCTCCACTCCGACGGTGTATCGCCGGAGAACTGCACCGGGTAGCGGTGCGATCCCACGCCGCCCCAGCGCGCAAGGATCAACCCACGCTTGTTCGTCTTCTCCTCGGCCAGATCGAAATATAGTCGGTTGGCCCAGAGCTGGCTGTCGGTGTTTGCAAACGGCGGCTTGATCCATCCATCGATCCACCAGAAGTCCATCCCCTCGTCGAACTTCGGACCCAGCAGGATGTCCTTCCACGCGGCAACCGCTTCCTTGTTCGACCAATCACATGCCCACTGCCCCTGGTGCGGCAGCGCGCCCAAGCGCTTCCGGATGGCCGGGATATGGCTGTCGTTGGCAGGCAGCCCGTCATAGTTGTCGTAGCCGGGATGATCGTTCAGCGATGTGCGAACGCCCATGTCGTGAAGCTTCTTCATAGCTTCAAGCGGCTTCGGGAAGTACTTCGGATTCCAATCGTACCCACCCCAACTGCCACGCCCGCCGCGCCAGTCCGTATCGATGATCATTACGTCGATCGGCACGTCTTCCTTGCGGTAGCGCTTGATGAGATTGATGATCTCCTTGTCGGTATACGCGTACCAACGCGAGTACCAGAACCCGAACGCCCAGCGCGGTACCATCGGAATGTTCCCGAACACGTTGACGAAGTCTTTTAGCGCACCCTTGAAATCGTTACCGTAGGCAAAGAGGTAGCCGTCAAACCACACCGCCTGCGAGCGACACTCCGGCCAGTCGTGCTCCTCGTTCCAGTAGACGCGCGGTTCGTCCTGCACGAAGTGTGCGCCATCTGTGCTGAGGATGCTTTCAAGGGGATAGTGTCCCGGCCCGCCGCACCACTTCCACTGATCCAGCGAGCGAGTCACGGTGCCCAGATTCCCTTGGTCGCGCTTGCCGGGCGCCCACACCATCGAGTTGTTCGTGTGATTCTTGTGGAATACCTTCAGATTCGCTGCAGAAAAATTCTCGCCGTTGTCCTCATACACGAGTTCGAACTTCGCCGTCTTGATCGTCAGCTTCTTGCCCTTGACGACCACATCAGCCTTGATGGCCGTCGCCAGCTTCCGGCCGACCAGCAAAGACGGATATGGGGAGAAAGCTCCGCCGGGCGCATATTCCATGCGGACGCAACCGGCCGCATAGACGGTGAAACGGGCGTTACCAAGAACAACAGGCGTCTTCTTCAGCATCGGGTTTCTCCCAGGAATTGTTAAAACCTTTTACCAATAATCATCACAGACTACGGGCCGCGCGCGTAAATGCAAGTGATTACTTTGCCCATATCTGTAACGATTTAGATTAGAGCCTCTTACAGAAGGAGGGGCCCGTGAAAATCTACGGGCGCGTGGGGAATACCAACACGGAGTCCGGCAATTCGTTTACGGCATCTGTGGCAGGCATCTTCTCCGCCAGCGGCCCTTCCAGGCAAGAGATGGCGGCGATGAACGTCTCCTCTCTCTTTCCCTCCCGCAAGCACACCAGCGCTGCATCGCGTGCCGCATCCAAACCCGCCTGCCCAATAACCTTCAGTGCGTTCTCGTCGGCCAGGACCACCACCCGCCGCTCGCTGAGCGACACGTAAACCAACACCCCCGCCCCACCTTGTGTCGCGCGCAGACGTCCCAGCCCAAACACATAAGCCGCCGCCCTGTCGACCTCGGATGCCATCTCTGCCCGACTCACCAGCAGCATGCGCAGCGGGTGAACAAAGCTCGCCACGATTGACCCAACCATGAATCCGGCGATGACCGCAAATCCCTGGAGGCTCGACGCAAAATACGCACCCCGCGACCAACTGCCCGTTCCCTGCAGCGTTGCGACATCCATCCCCGACACCAACGCCATTGCGCCCAATCCAAACAGCAGCCCCCAGACCGACTCCGCCCGGTCATAGCGACCCGACTCTGTGGCCACAGCACATACAAATTCGGCCGAGGTGCGATGCTCTGCCTGCGCAATGGCACCCCGCACCCTCTCCACTCCGTCCTTCGTTAGGAATCGTTTAGCATTCATACATTTCGCCGTGGCGCTCTCACCAACCTCCCGATGCGCCTCCACCACCCGAGGAACCGCCACCAAACCCACCGCCGGAAGAGAATCCGCCCCCACTCCCTCCCCGCCCACGGAACAAAACAAAGATGCCAAGCAACACAAGCCACAGGAACCACGTTAACGCAATGATAGCCACGCCGAGGAATATAAGCGTTTTCCGCTCCTCAGTCGGGCAGAAGAACGACACGAGAATGAGGATAACCCCCAGCACGGTCAGGATCAGAGCGATGTCCGTTCGTACGGGACTGTACTTCGGGTGGCCGTTGGCTGCCTTCCGCAGCTCTTTCCGGAGTTTCTCCAGCATCGAAGCACTGGGTGGTTGCGAGTTCGGTCCGAGTTTTGCCATCCCCGCCAGAGCAGCTACGCCCTTCTGAATGCCCTCGCCATAGCGCCCGGCCTTGAATTCGGGCACAAGCACGCCGTCCATGATCTCTTCGCAGTAAGCATCCCATCGGCGTCCCCAGTCGGCGCCAAGTTCAATGCGGGCCCTCCTGTCACCAACGCTGACCAGCAGAAGGATGCCTTGGTTGTAGAGCTTCCCGTCTGTTCCGACCTTGCCGATACCCCACCGGTTGAACCATTCGAAGGCAAGCCGTTCAATCGATACTCCCGACCTGTTGTACTCACCCATCGAGCGGATCGTCACCACCACGATCGGCGTGTTGGACTTCTCGAACGATTCCTTCTGGAGGATGCCCACCTGGGCTTCGATGGCAGGGCTGATGATGTCGGCATAGTCCTGAATGAAATTACGATCCGCGGGCAACGGAGGAATATCGGATGCAGAGGAGGCCTTCGCCGCGAAGAAACACAGTCCCAAGACGAGCCCTACCACACCAACATGACGGAAAGAAGTCTTCATGGCCTCCTTGTCACGCCGCAGGCGAACCCCCCGGGGATCCGCTTCCCAACTAGCTGGTACCGGCCAGTTGTTCGAACTTCAGGCGATCCTCGACCGCCGTCACTTCGATAACTTCGGACCGGCTGATATTGCCGCGGAGCAATTCCTCGGCGAGAGGATCCTCGAGGTATCTCTCCACCGCTCGGCGCATCGGACGCGCCCCGAACAAAGGATCAAATCCCTTGGACACCAGGAACTGACGCGCAGATTCTGTGATATGAAGCTCAATGTTCTTCGCCGCAAGCCGGCTCTTGATCTTGGCAATCTCCAACTCAAGAATGTTTACCACATCCTCGCGCAAGAGCTGGCGGAAGACGATCACCTCATCCACGCGGTTCAATAATTCGGGCCGGAAGACCTTCTTGGACTCGTCGAGCATCTGGCTCTTGAGCGCATCGTAGTTGGCCGCGGCGTCAGCCTTGCCAAACCCGAGGCTCCCACCCTTGCGGATGAAGTCGGCACCCAGGTTCGACGTCATGATGACCACGGTGTTTCTGAAATCGACCGTGCGACCCAGGCTGTCCGTCAGCTTTCCCTCCTCCAGTATCTGAAGCAGGATATGCATGACATCCGGGTGCGCCTTCTCAATCTCGTCGAACAACACCACGCTGTACGGCCGGCGGCGAACCTTCTCGGTCAACTGGCCGCCTTCCTCGTAGCCAACATAGCCGGGAGGTGATCCCACCATCCGCGACACGGCGAACTTCTCCATGTACTCGGACATGTCGATCTGAATCAGCGCGTCCGGATTGTCGAACATGAACACGGCCAGCGCCTTGGCCAGCAGTGTCTTCCCGACGCCCGTGGGCCCCAGGAAGATGAACGAGCCAATCGGGCGGCGCGGATCCTTGAGATCTGCGCGCGACCGCCGCAGCGCCTTGGAGATACCTACCACGGCCTCGTTCTGTCCGATGACCGTCTTCTCGATCTCCTTCTCCATGTTCAGCAGCCGGGCCATCTCCACCTGTTCCATCTTCGTCAGCGGAACGCCCGTCCACTTCGAGACGATCACCATGATGTCTTCACCGGTGACCGTAACCACGGTCTCGTCGCGCGACTTGCGCCACGCTTCGAGCGTCTTCTCCATCTCCTCGCGCGCTTGCCGTTCCTGGTCGCGGAACGACGCGGCCTCTTCAAAATGCTGTGCCCGAATGGCCTCTTCCTTCTGCTTCCGTATCTCCTCGATACGATGCTCCTGCTCCTTCACCTCGGGCGGCCGCGTCATCGCGCCAATACGCGCCCGCGCGCCGGCCTCATCGATCAAGTCGATGGCCTTGTCCGGCAGGAAGCGGTCCGTCACATATCGCGACGCCAGGACCGCCGCGTCGCGCAAGGCCTCGTCCGTAATCTTCGCGTGATGATGCTCTTCGTAGCGGGAACGCAGACCCTTGAGTATCTCCACGGTCTCTTCAACAGTCGGCTCGCGCACTTTCACGGACTGGAACCGACGCTCGAGGGCGGAATCCTTCTCGATGAACTTGCGGTACTCAGCGAGCGTCGTGGCCCCTATGCACTGCAACTCCCCGCGCGACAGCGCCGGCTTGATGATGTTCGATGCATCCATCGCACCTTCCGCCGAGCCCGCGCCAACAATCGTGTGCAACTCGTCGATGAAAAGGATGACGTTCTTTGAGCGCTTGATCTCGTCCATCACGGCCTTGATACGCTCTTCGAACTGGCCGCGATATTTCGTCCCGGCGACCATCAGCGCCAGGTCCAACGTAACCACGCGCTTGTCGCGCAGAAGCTCGGGCACTTCATTGTGCGCGATCGCCTGGGCCAACCCTTCAACAATCGCTGTCTTGCCGACACCCGCCTCGCCCAGCAGG
>ERZ795056.6365-NODE-6365-length-11526-cov-4.886409_pt1 | contig 11526 bp, 10 predicted proteins | sample MGYA00375140_ERZ795056 | MGnify/ENA primary metagenome ERZ795056 (study PRJEB30185, sample SAMN05720227) | activated sludge metagenome | isolation source: Anaerobic digester | place: USA | collected 2015-03-09 ...
GAGCATTTGGTTACAACGCCAACATGCTGGTTACTTCCGGGTACTATTCGGCCGATGTTACGTTGAATAAATATTTGACCTTGAGCCACACGGGCCGGGTTGACCGCATTTCTACACTACCTACGGAAAACCAAACGTTCTTTTACCCATCACTTGGCTTTAACTCCATTGTAACCGAGTATGTCAAGTTGGGGCCGATTTCTTTGTTGAAACTACGCGGTGCTTACGCCAATGTGAAAGATGGTTTGACTCAATCAACCATTGGTGCTGCAGGTGCTTCGGTTTTAGGTTATGGCGAGAATTACAGCTCTGTGTACAATGGACCAAGTTATGCCAATGCCGAACCCTATTCTACACCATTGGGCTACAACAACGCACCCGCCGCTTATTACACCAATACCTTGAGCAATGCTGCCCTGGACCGGAACTCTCGTGAGGAATTTGAATTGGGCGCCGATATCGGCCTCTTCAAAAACATGGTGAATGTTGAGTTTACTTACTTCAATGTGAAAGAAGGGCCACTGATTTTTGCCCGGCCAATTTCTGAAACTTCTGGTTATACTGCCCAACAGGTGAATGGCATCGTTACGCGCCGCAAAGGGGTAGAAATTACCCTGAGCGCTGATCCATTCAAAAACAAAACTGGCTTGAGATGGAACCCAATGATCAACTTTTCAACCCTGCGTGAGCGTTGGGTGAAATTTTACACCGACGAAAACGGCAATGAATTGACCCAATTGGATCCCTGGAGACAAATTGGTGACCGGGTAGATGAAATAAATAACGTGGGTTACCTGTACTCCCAAGATGGTCAAATCATCAACGACGCAGGTGGTCGCCCAATTCGTTTGGCTTCCGTAAATGGCAACGCCCGCAAATTGCTGGGACACATGGATCCAGATTTTGTGTGGAGTTTTATCAACCGCTTCAGTGTTAAAAACTGGACCCTCCAGTTCCAGTTTGATGGCCGGGTGGGTGGTGTAATTGCCAACTACATCCAGCGCCAAACATTCCGCGGTGGTCGTCACATTGAAACCACCGAAGGTGCCATGGGCATCGCGCGTTTGGAAGATACCAAAGGCAACCGGACCTGGGTAGGTGAAGGCGTGCAACTGGTGAGTGGCACCATCAAAACGGATGATTATGGCAACATCACCAACTACAATGAATTGGTATTTAAACAAAACGACACCAAAACCTTCCTTCAAGACTGGATCAGCCGCTACTATCAGGACGATGAAACCAATTTGATGAGCCGTACTTTTGCCAAGTTGCGCGAAATCACGCTTACCTACAAGGTGCCCCTGAAGTCGAATAGTTTTTTCAACCAAATGACTGTGTCGCTGGTTGCCCGCAACCTTCTGTATTTCGCCGAGAAGAAAGACGTTGATTTGGATCGTTACATCGGTCGTCAAGGCAGTTCCGATTTTGACACCCCGACCACCAAGCGTTACGGAGTAAACTTCAATTTTACATTTTAAAAAAGGTTCTTGAGTTCGGGGGTTCGAAGGTTCGGGGGTTTCGGTAACCCTCGAACTTTCGAATCCCCGAACCCTCGAACCCCTAAACTTTCAACCATGAAATTCAATAAATTTTATACTCTCGCAGCCCTTTCCATCGCCTTAGTGTTGGGTAGCTGCACATTTGACGGCCTGGACGAAGATCCAAACCGCCCAACCAGTGCACCCGCCAGCTTGATCCTGAATGGCGTATTGAGCAACCTCACAACTGGAGCCTGGAGCCTGGAGCAACGTTGGAACCAATATTGGTGCATCAACTACAACTACTACGGAACCAATGAATATTGGTCAGGCGGTGCTACGCTGGATTTTACCCGTTTGAAGAACGTGATCAAAATGGAGGAAGAAGCTAAAAAAGCAGGTGCTGCCGATGTCAACCCTTATGCTGCATTGGGCAAGTTTTTCCGTGCTTACCATTTCGTCAACATGACCCAAAAAGTGGGTGATTTGCCCCTCAGCGACGCACTACAAGGATTGGGGGATGCTGCGCCAAAATACAACACCCAAAAGGAGATTTACGTACAAGTATTGAACTGGTTGGAGGAAGCCAATACTGACCTGGCAGCTTTGATTGCCAAAGGTGGTCAAAAAGCAGACGGCGACTGGTACTACGGCGGTGACCTTAGCAAATGGCAAAAACTGGTCAACAGCTACAAGTTGCGCGTCCTGATCAGCTTGAGCAAAAAAGAAGCAGATGCGGACCTGAAATTGAAGGCTCGTTTTGCTGAAATCTTGAGCACTCCGGCCAAGTTCCCGATCTTCGCCAGCAACGCGGACAACTTTACCTATCGTCCAATCGGTTCGATTCCGGCCAACTATTATCCAAAAAATCCAAATACCTATGGTTTTGACGCCCTGCGTGAAAACACCTCCAAGTTGTACATTGATCTATTGAAAGAATTCCAGGATCCTCGTTTGTTCCTCGTTGCCGAGCCAGCAGAAGCGAAGGTAAAAGCAGGTGTAAGCCCTACTTCTTTCGACGCTTTTGAAGGTGCCAGTTCTGGTGAAAACCTGGATGACATGGCGTTTAAAGCGCAGCAAGGCGTTTACTCTTTGATCAACCGCAAGCGTTTTTATTCCACCTATACTGGCGAACCGATCACTCAGGTCGGATATTCCGAGATGTGTTTCAACATTGCTGAAGGCATCAACCGTGGTTGGGCTACAGGCAATGCAGAAAATTTCTACAACCAAGGTATCCAGGCATCCATGGATTTTTATGGCCTCAAGGCTGGTGCCAATGCCGTAGATTTCCAAAAAAGCGGTGCTAAATTGGGCGAGTTCAACAGCTACTCCATCAACGTTGATTTTACAGCATATTTGGCCCAAACAAAAGTGAAATACGCAGGAAACAATACCACTGGCTTGGAGCAAATTTTAAAGCAAAAATACCTGACTTTGGCGCAAAATTCAGGTCAGGAAGCGTATCTGAACTGGCGCCGCACGGGCATTCCTGCTTTCCTGACAGGAGTAGGCGTTGGAAATCAGGGCAAAATTCCTATGCGTTTTAAATATCCTTCTGCGGAGTTTACCACCAATAACGCGAATGTTTCTGAGGCGCTGACCCGCCAATACACGGGCTCCGACAACCTATTCGGCAAAATGTGGATCATCCAATAACAAAAAACACCTAAACTACCCAAACAGCCCAACATTTTATCATACCATTGAATATACTGACGCCGTGGGCAGCAATGCTCACGGTGTTTTTTTATCCTGTTCGGTACAAATTTCACCCCGTCCGAATAAAATCCAGATGCGCCGGCTTCTGCGGATAATAATCCAGATAACGCCCCGATTCAATCAATGTCAGTTTTTTTGAGGGTTGATTGAAATGGTAAAACCAGGTATCGACCATGCGGTTTTCATCTTCCAAAAATGCGGGAATCAACTTGCGTACATACTCCCCCGCTGCGGGAAACTGGGGGTCAATCCCTTCGTATTCATCTAAATGTACGAGCAAAAACTCGGGGTCTTCCAATAAAAAAATCTGGCCATATACCTTTTGAGGATGCCCGGGTATCCACTGCGCACCGGGGTAGCGCCCCAGGTCGTAAAGCAAACCGGGAATGCAGGCCGAACCCAGCCATTTGCTGTTGCGTTGGAGCAAACCAGCCATTCTGGACTCTACCCCAATCATCAGGGTTCCATATACAAATAGATGCGATTCCATTAATACTTGATTATACTTGGCAAAATAAAGAAAAAGATACCAATCGAGGGAACCTATTGATTCGAAATCACGCTTAAAGGATTAACTTATTCGCCGGAGATTTGTTAATTCTTCGTGAAGCCAAAATTAAGTTTTGGTTCAACACAGTTTATCCTGCGATGATTTACTAAATTACCCAATAAATCCAATAAACATGAGTTGGCGTAAATTTGATGGTCAACGAATCGAACTTCCGATCAAAGACGCAGTTGAAAAAACGATCATTCGTGAGAAAGAACTGGGCCACAAACTCAAAGTGTGCATTGGTTCTGATTCCCAGGTACGTGGCGGCACCGTAGAATATGCAACGGTCATCGTCTTTTTACGGGAAAAAAAAGGCGGCTTCATGTACATCCAAAACAGCCGCGAAACCCGCCGCATGAGCTTGCGCGAGCGGATGATTTTTGAAGTATCCAAATCCATTGAGGTGGCTTATGCCCTTTGTGACTTGCTGGACAAGTACAACGTGGAACTGGAAGTACACGCAGACATCAACACCGATCCACACTTTGAATCCAATGTGGCGCTGAAAGAAGCCATGGGCTACATTGTGTCGATGGGTTTTGAATTCAAAGCAAAACCGGATGCCTTTGCGAGCTCTAGCTGCGCGGATAAAGTAGCGTAAATTTAGGGTTCGAGGGTTCGGGAGTTCGTAGGTTCGAGGGTCCGCACCAACTGAACCTTGTCATTCCGACGTTTAAACCCACGAACTTTCGAACTCCCGAACCCTCCCTTCCTTTCTTTTGTCGATATTCCCCCAATTTTTTATCCAAGAATTTTCACCAACTGCGTTCTATTGTCAACATTTGACCTGCTTAGCTGCTTTATTATACAGCAATGCATTTATTCTTCCATTAAACTATAATCTTATGCGCATTTGGTGTTCCCTGCTGTTGTGCTTTCTGGGGATTCCGTTCTTGGCTGAGGCCCAGATGAATCCCGTGAAATTCGAACGTTACACCCTGAGCAATGGCCTCAAGGTAATTCTACACGAAGACCATTCCACCCCAATCGTTGTGGTGTCTGTACTTTACCACGTAGGATCAAAGAATGAGAACCCGGAACGAACCGGTTTTGCCCATTTTTTTGAACACCTGCTTTTTGAAGGATCAGAAAATGTTCCGAGGGGGCAGTTTGACAAATACATGTCGAATGCTGGGGCAAACAATAATGCCTTTACGTCCCAGGATAAAACCTATTATTATGAGGTCTTACCCTCCAACCAAGTTCCCTTGGCCTTGTGGCTGGAATCCGAACGCATGTTACACGCCAAAGTAGAAACCAAGGGCATCGAAACCCAAAGACAAGTCGTGAAGGAAGAGCGGCGCATGCGCATCGACAATCAGCCTTACCAGCGTTTTCAAGAAGAAATCCCGGCACGCCTTTTTAAAGCCCACCCTTACCGCTGGGCTCCCATTGGCTCGATGGCGCACCTGGACAATGCTACCGAGTCTGACTACGTCAATTTTTACAAAGACTTCTATGTGCCCGACAATGCCGTGTTGACCATTGCCGGAGATTTCAACCCGGCGCAGATAAAGCCGATGATTGAAAAGTATTTTGCGACCATTCCCAAAAGCAAAAAACCAATTTACCGCCCCAACATCGTAGAACCACCACTTGGTAGGGAACTGAGGGACACTTTTTATGATAAGGTGCAATTGCCCGCAGTCTTTATGGCTTACCGCACTCCTGCGCAGAGCGATCCTGATTTTTACGCGCTGGAAATGCTCAATCGTTTGCTTTCTGGCGGGCAAAGTTCGCGCATCTATCGCTCATTGGTAGATGAAAAACAACTGGCAGTGGCTGCACAATCATTTTCGTACCCACTTGAGCAACCGGGGGCACTCATCGTGCTGGGCATCAGCAATTTGGGCGTCGATCCGGCCAAAGTGCAGGAAGCACTCGATGTTGAAATTGAAAAGGTCAAAACGACTTTGGTGCCTGAACTGGAATTCCAAAAACTACGCAATCAGTTGGAAGCCGAATTGGTGGACGACAACAGTACTTTGGAAGGAATTGCCCTTAATTTGGCCAATTTTGAAGCCCTCTTTGGCGACGCCAACCTGATCAATACCAACATTAACCGCTATCTGAAGGTTACCCGGGAAGACTTACAGCGGGTAGCAAAGAAATACCTGGACAAAAACAATCGGGTGCTCTTGTATTGGTTGCCAGAACAAAAACAATAATTGTCGAATCCAAAGAATAGTGATAACATGAAAAAATACATCATTTGGTTCATCTGTTTTGTAGCAGGACTCGGTCTTAGTTTGAGCTTAAAAGCCCAGGAAGACTTTCGGAAAACAGCTCCAGCGGCCCTTCCTGCGCCCAAAATCCAATTGGGCAATTATGTACAAAATGTACTGCCCAACGGACTTAAAGTCATTGTGGTAGAAAACCACAAATTGCCCAAAGTTTCTTTCCAAATCTTTGTAGATGCGCCCATCCATCTGGAGGGAGAATTTGCAGGAGTAGGCGACATGGCGGGTTCTTTGCTGGGCAATGGCACCAAAACCAAGACCAAAGCCCAATTGGACGAAGCCATTGATTTTATTGGGGCAAACATTGGCTCCAGCGCCAGTGGTTTGTTTGGTTCTGGTTTGACCAAGCACCAGGATAAAATTTTGGCCTTGATGAGTGACATGCTGTTCAATTCCACCTTCCCGGAGGAAGAATTTGAGAAGTTGAAAAAGCAGACCTTGTCCGGGTTGGCCGACGCTAAAGAAAAACCAGAAGCCATTGCCAGCAATGTATCAAGCGTAGTTCGATATGGGAAAAACCATCCTTATGGTGAGTTGACTACAGAGAAAACGGTCAACAAAATTACCGTGGAGCAATGCCGCAACTACTACCAAACTTACTTTAAGCCCAATATCTCTTATTTGATTATTGTAGGAGACATCACACCTGCAGCTGCTTTAGCCAAGGCAACCCAATATTTTGGGAAGTGGCAAAAAGGTACCGTAGCAAAAACTGCTTTTACCGTGCCAGTCCCGCCTAAACCCACCCAGGTTGACTTGGTCAACCGCGATGGTTCAGTGCAATCCGTAATCGACATTACTTACCCGGTACAACTCAAGCTCAGCCAGCCAGATTATTTAGCGGTGATCGTGATGAATACCCTGCTGGGTACAGACTTTACCAGTCGCTTGACCCAAAATCTGCGCGAAGATAAAGCGTATACCTATGGAGTGGGCTCAAACCTGAGTCCTGATTTGGAAGTGGGTTATTTTACTGCTTCCGGAAGTTTCCGCAACAGTGTAACCGACAGTGCCATTGTTGAATTCATGAACGAGTTCAAAAGGATGCGCGATACAAAGGCCAGTACCGAGGAATTGAACCGCATCAAAGCAGTCATGGCAGGCAACTTTGCGATGGGGCTGGAAAGGCCACAAACCATCGCGCGATTTGCACTCTATACGGCCCGGTATGGACTTCCACAAGACTATTACCGGACTTATCTTGAACGGCTCAGCAAAATCACTGCCGAAGAAGTACAAGCCGCTGCGCAAAAGTACCTCATGCCCGAAAATGCTCATATCGTAGTCGTCGGTAGTCAAGACGACGTGGCCGAAAAACTCAAGGCTTTTGGCCCCCTTAACTATTATGACAGCTATGGCAACCCCATAAAAGCACCCAGCGCGGCAACCAATCCCGGAGGCATTACCGCCGAACAGGTGATCGACAAGTACGTCCAGGCTATTGGGGGCAAAGAAAAACTCATGACCATCAAGGACGAGGCCGTCACGATGGAAGCCACAGTACAGGGCATGCCCCTCGAAATGGTTTCCCTGAAAAAAGAACCGGGCAAACTCTCGATCTCGGTCAGTGTAGGCGGCAACGTGATGCAATCCACGGTGTACGATGGCAAAAAAGGCCAGGTGACCCAACAAGGACAAGCCGCAGCCATGAGCGAAAATGACTTGGTCAAAAGCTCCTACGATGCCGCCATTTTCCCCGAATTGCACTACAGCAAAACGGGACACAAGCTAAGCTACAAAGGCATCGAGGCAATCAATGGTGCGGATGCCCACAAAATTGTCATCGAAGATCCGAAAGGGAACAAAGAAACTACCTTTTTCGACGTCAAAACGGGTTATATGGTGAAAAACGTGGAGGCCACCGAGGCAGGAGCCACAACCCTGGAATTTGGAGATTACCAGGCCAAGGATGGAATTTATTTCCCCCGTAAAGTCACCATCACTGGCGCGCTGCCTTTTCCACTGGAATTCAGCGTGAAGTCAGTAGAATGGAATAAGGGCATTGATGACACAAAATTTAAGGTAGAATAAGCTAATTTTGCGGGATTCATCATGTAGAGACGCGATGCAATATCGCGTCTCTACCCAGTTTTATTAAATAATGGTTCAAATCTTCGTAACTGGCGGTACTTTTGACAAAGAGTACAATTACATTGAAGGGAAATTGTATTTCCAGGATACCCACCTGCCCAAGATGTTGGTCACCGGGCGTTGTACCATTGACGCCGACGTCAAAACCCTGATGATGGTCGACAGCCTGGAAATGACCGATGCCGACCGCTCCATCATTGCCCACAATTGTCAGCGTAACGAGCATGCGCGGATTTTGATTACCCACGGCACCGACACGATTGTACAAACGGCAACCTATCTGGCCAATGCCAATATTGAAAACAAAACCATCGTCCTCACCGGGGCGATGATTCCCTACGCTTTTGGCACTTCTTCGGATGGATTTTTCAACATGGGCAGTGCCCTGGCCTTTGTACAACTGTTGCCTCCGGGCATTTACGTGGTGATGAATGGCCGCTTTTTCAATTGGGATAACGTGCGCAAAAACCGGAAAACGGGAAATTTCGAGACGATTCATCCAGAGTAAAATGAACACGCAATCAAAGCACGTTGATTTCCACTTCCAAATCAATCCCGAATTTTGTTTGTACAGATTCCCTGATTTCTTGCGCCAAATTCCAGATCTCCGCCCCAGTGGCACCACCTAGATTGACCAGCACCAGCGCCTGCTTTTCATAACAGCCCGCATTGCCTCGGCGTTGCCCTTTCCAGCCACATTGCTCGATCAACCAACCGGCGGGAACCTTGATTTTTCCAGCGCTGCCAGGGTAATTCGGCATTTGTGGATGGCTCCCTTGCAACTGGGCGAAAAGTGCAGGTTCTATCTCCGGGTTTTTAAAAAAGCTCCCCCCATTGCCCAACACAGCCGGATCGGGAAGTTTCGAGCTGCGGATTTTCACTACGGCATCACTCACATCCTTTACGGTGGGATGCTCAATTTGAGCTGCTTGCAATACCTCCTGAATGGCCCCATAAGCCGTATTGACCTGAGGGTGCTTTTGTAGGTTAAAATATACCTGGGTAATAAAGTATTTGCCTTTACCCTCACGTTTGAAATAGCTATCGCGGTAACCAAACGCACAATCTTCCGCTGAAAAAACCTGTTCTTCACCCGAACTCAACTCAAGGGCTTCAAGTCCCACAAATGAATCTTTGAGTTCGACTCCATAAGCCCCGATGTTTTGAATGGGCGCTGCGCCCACGGTACCGGGAATCAGCGAGAGGTTTTCCAGGCCACCCCAATTGTTTTCCAAAGTCCAAAGCACCAACTCATGCCAGTTTTCGCCACCGCCTACGCAGATGGTCACGGTGTCTTCATCGGCTTCTATTACCTGTTTGCCCTTGATGCGATTGAGCAAAACTGTAGCGGCTAAATCTTGCCGAAACAGGACATTGCTTCCTCCACCCAGGATGAAAAAAGGCCGCTTGGGTTGGGTTTGAATGAACTCCAGCAGTGTATCGACCGTATCAATTTCGATTAGCGCCTCAGCGCTGGCGTCCACTCCAAAAGTATGGTAAGCTTGTAGTGAAATCATCAGGTAAACTATGGTTGTTTGCGGTGTACGCCGGGTGTATATTCCTGAAAAATCAGGTCTTTGACCTGCTGATACGCCGCTGCTTCGTTGGCAAAATCCAGGTCTTCCAATTCAATGATCAAAACGGGTATGGCGGTTTCGGTTCGAAAAAATTCGAGATACGAGGCCTGAATCTGCTCCAGATAAGTTCCTGTAATGTCTTGCTCAAAAGCCCGCCCTCTTTTGCGGATATGGTGCAAGAGACGTTCAACCGGGCGGTGCAAATAGACCAGTAAATCGGGCCGGGGAAAGGTCGAATTCAAGACGTTGAACAAACGCTGAAACAATCGGTACTCTTCTTCTTTAAGGTTGTTTTTCGCAAAAAGCAGGGTCTTGATGAAGAAATAATCGGCAATGATCGATTGCTGAAAAAGGTCGGTTTGCGACAATTCTTCTTGCAACTGCTTGTGGCGTTCGGTCATAAAAAACAGTTCCACCGGGAATGAATACCGCTCAGGATTGTCGTAAAACAGGGGGAGGAAAGGATTGTCGGTAAACTGTTCCAAAATGAGGCGGCACCCATACTCTTCCGCCAATTGATTGGAGAGGGTGGTTTTTCCTGCGCCAATGTTTCCTTCAATGGCAATGAATTGATACGGAAAAGTGTTGGTCATGGTGCTCAGATTCGTTCCACTTTAAGCGGGTCAGGAGATGCCGCGGCGAGTTCACGGATGGTTTTTCGCAATACAGGATGCACCAAATCCGGGGCAATTTCCAACAGCGGCTGCAACACGAAATTGCGTTCCTGGATAAAGGGGTGAGGAATGGTCAAACGTTGCGATTGTGCCACCAGCGCTCCATAAAACAGGATATCGATGTCGATCAGTCGTTCTCCCCAGCGAATCCGACGTTCCCGGCCCATTTGGCGTTCGATTTCCATCACGGCCACCAACAAGGTTTCCGATTCAAGGTTGGTATCTACCGCCATCACCTGATTGTAAAATTCTGGTTGGTCTTCAATTCCCCAAGCTTCGGTACGGTAAAGACCAGAGACCGCCACCAGATCCCCGATGTAGATTTCGATCAAATCCAGTGCCGCCTGGAGATTAGCTGCTTTGTCGCCCAGGTTGCTGCCTGTGGCCAGATATACTCTTTCCATACCTCAGCGCTTATTAGACTTGTTGCGACGGGAGACTGCTTGGCTCAACCACTCCCGTCGCAACAAGTCTATTCTTCAAATAGCCCTTCAATCTCTTTTTCCACGTTCCTGAGTTTTTCTCGGCAAAAACGAATCAATTCTGCGGCGCGTTGCAATTGTGCCGCGAGTTCATCAATGCCAATTTTCCCCTCTTGCAAATCCTGCGTGATGGTTTGCAATTCCTGCATGGCTTTTTCGTAAGTTAATTCCATAGCGAGCAAAGATAATAGACCTTATATTGTACCCAAAAATATTTATACACCGGAAATTAGTAAACCCGATGAAAGAATACAAAATGGCCAAGGGTTGGGCAATTTTCATCTACGTTGCCGCACTTCCTTTGTTTGTACTTTTCAGCCTGCCTATTTTGCTTTTGCTCATTCCAGCAATGAACAAGGGAGAAACACCTCCTCCCGCTTTTTTTTGGATTGGCATCCCCATTGCATTGACCTTTATGGGCCTAACAGTTGCAGCAGTGATTGATACAGCGATCGGAAAAGTCAGTATTGACAAAAAGCAAATCCGCGCAAAAAATGTTTTTTCCACCCGCTGGATTGCGCTTGATGATGTAAAAGGTTTTCGCATCCATGAACATTACATTTTTATCGAACCAAAAACGGAGTGGAAGAAGCGTATAAAAATCCAAAAGTACTATGGCAACCTGGAAGAACTTGTTGCCTGGTTAGAAAAGAAATACCCCGATCTGGATAAAATAGAGGAGGAACAGAGATATCAGGCAATGTTA
>ERZ795056.6367-NODE-6367-length-11525-cov-12.566347_pt1 | contig 11525 bp, 9 predicted proteins | sample MGYA00375140_ERZ795056 | MGnify/ENA primary metagenome ERZ795056 (study PRJEB30185, sample SAMN05720227) | activated sludge metagenome | isolation source: Anaerobic digester | place: USA | collected 2015-03-09 ...
ATTCCTTGCTGCAGATGTTGAGCCGGGAGAGCATCCGCCGGAGGGCGGCGCCCATATCGGCGGGGACGGAAGCGGAAGCGGGCGCCGCCGCCGGCGCAGTTATTGATGATGAAGTCGCAGCTTCAGTAGCCGCCGTGAGTGCAGATCCGGATGCCGCCGCCGCCGTGGACGCCCCTGCTGCCACCGTGTTTGTAAGTGTCGGGGCCGCCGCCGGTGTTGCCGCTGCTTCCGTTGCCCCTCCCGCTACTGCTCCTGCTGATTCCACCGCCTCCGCTGTCGGGGCCGCCGTTCCCCCTGCGGCTAATCTTGCTCCCGCGGCGATCGCCGCCGGTGATGGGGCTGCCGCTTCTCCCGCTGCCCCCGCTGCCGGTGATGGGGACGGCACGGGCAGATCCGGTTCGGGGCGGCGGGGCCGCTCCCACCGGGCCCGGAGCCGCATCTGGGGGAGGCCGTCATGGAGGAAATCCATACGCAGGAAGGCGACGGTTTCCTCGCCGTAGCGGACGTGGAACATCCCCGTATCTGTGTAGGTCCCCAGGACCGTGGCCTCGACGTCCATCCTGGCGGCCAGGGCCAGGAAGGCGTCGCGCTGCTCCGGGGCGACGGCGAGGGTCATCCGCTCCTGGGATTCGGAGATGAGGATCTCCCAGGGATTCAGGCCGGGGTACTTCAGGGGGGCCCGCCGGAGATCCAGATTGCAGCCCCCGGAGAGTTGCGCCGTCTCGCCCACGGAGGAGGAGAGGCCGCCGGCGCCGTTATCGGTGATGCACCGGTAGAGCCCCAGATCCCGGGCCTTGAGGAGGAAGTCCGTCATCTTCTTCTGGGTGATGGGGTCGCCGATCTGAACGGCCGTGACGGGCGAGCCTTCATGCAGCTCTTCGGAGGAGAAGGTGGCGCCGTGGATTCCGTCCTTGCCGATCCGCCCCCCGGTCATGACGATGAGGTCGCCGGGGACGATTTCCTTGGTGTGGGTGGGCTTGCCGTGGAGGCGGGCGGGCATGATGCCGCCGGTGCCGCAATAGACCAGGGGCTTGCCGAGGTAGCGCTCGTCGAAGACCAGGCAGCCGTTGACGGTGGGGATGCCGCTCTTGTTGCCGCCGTGCTCCACGCCTTCGCGGACGCCCTCGTAGATCCGCCGGGGGTGGAGGATCCGCTTCGGGAGGGGGCGGTTGTAGTCCGGCGGGGCGAAACAGAAGACATCGGTGTTGAAGATCAGCTTGGCCCCCATGCCCGTGCCGAAGGGGTCGCGGTTGACGCCCACGATGCCGGTGAGGGCGCCGCCGTAGGGATCCAGGGCGGATGGGGAATTGTGGGTCTCCACCTTGAAGACGAGGCTGTAGTCGTCGTTGAAGCGGATGACGCCGGCGTTGTCCACGAAGACGGAGAGGCAGAAATCACCGGTGGCGCGGGCGCGGCGTTCGGCGCGGATCCGTTCCGTCGACCCCTTGATGTAGGTCTTGAAGAGGGAGTCGATCTCGGTGATCCGGCCGGTCCCGTCGTCATAGGCGATGCGGCTGTTGAAGATCTTGTGCTTGCAGTGCTCCGACCAGGTCTGGGCCAGGCACTCCAGCTCCGCGTCGGTGATCCGGGCGGTGGCGGGGAGGCCGACCCGGGCGCGCTCCGCCTGGACGGCGGGGTCGCGGAAGTAATCCCGGAGGATCCGCATCTCCTCCAGGGTCAGGGCGAGGACCCGCTCGTTGCTGATGGCGAGGAGGGCGTCCTCGCTGACGTCGAGGTCGATCAGCTCCGTGGCGGGGCGCTCCGTGCCGGTGACACGGGGTACGTAGGGGGCGATGCCCCGGACGGGGTCCCAGTCGGCCCGGGCGATCACCTCGTAGCGTTCGATGAGCTCATTGGCGAGGAGTTGGGAGGCGATGCGCTCTGCTTCAGGGCGGTTGATGGCCCCCCGGAGGAGATACTGCCGGGAGGTGTGGACCCGGAAGGGGCGAGGAGCGCCTCCGGCAATTGCCGCCGGCTGGTCTGCGGAAGATCGTTCAACGGTTGCGGCCGATACCGCGCCGGATATATTAATGTAATCTGCATCTCCCGATAAGGAATCGGGATAATTAACGGAGATCGACCTGCCGGCCGTGCCGGCCGTGGCGGGCGTGGCGGCACCGGTCGGGATACCGAGGAGGATGGCGACGGCCTCTTGGGCGGTCTTGCCCACGTTGTCCGTGACGCCGGGCCGGAAGCCTACCTCGATGAGCCAATCGAAATCCCAGGCGGCCGCGGCCACGGCGCCGTCGATGGCGTAGTGCTGGATCACCGCGTCGGACAGGGGGCCGGCGGCTGCCCGTGCCAGCTCCTCCCGGGAGAATTCGCCGTCCAGGGTGTAAACCTCCACGGTCCGCACCGTTTCCACGGGGATATGGAGGTGCTCGTTGATGCGGCGTTTGATCTTTTCTCCCAGGGCGTCCCGGATGCCTTCCCGGAAGCCGATTTCGATGCGGTGGGCCATTGTTCCTCGCAAGGCGATTTTTGGCGGCGAGTATAGGTAATGGGCGGCGGCCTGTCAAGCAAAGATGACGACATCGTAAAAAGTCCATATGCGGCGAAAGCGCTTCATCCTTCGTCACTGCGACGTACGCCCGAGTACGTCTCATTCCTCAGGATTCGCGCGCCTTGCCTCTGGAGCTTTTTACTTCGTCGTCAAGATGGTGACTTTTTGCGAATTCATCAAAGATGACGACATCGTAAAAAGTCCATATGCGGCGAAAGCGCTTCATCCTTCGTCACTGCGACGTACGCCCGAGTACGTCTCATTCCTCAGGATTCGCGCGCCTTGCCTCTGGAGCTTTTTACTTCGTCGTCAAGATGGTGACTTTTTGCGAATTCATCAAAGATGACGACATCGTAAAAGTCCATATGCGGCGAAAGCGCTTCATCCTTCGTCACCGCGATATTAGGCGCCGGCGAGCCGGCGCTGGAAACCTCCTTTCCAATTGACTTTCCCGCTTTAATGGCATATAGAGGCGCCGCCGGCGCCGGGTATTGTCGCCCGGCGCCGTGGCGGAGCTTATATCAGGGCCTTTAAGGACTGAAATACCATATGGGAGTAGGTGGAGGTCAATTCATGAAAAAAGCAGTCAGTTCCAAGATCAAGAAGGTTTCCAGTCTTAAGTACGACCAGCAACTTGCGGAATCCCCCTTCGAGTGGTGGGGCCCTTCGCCCGATGAGGCCCGCCGGGTCATGTCGGCAAAATCCAAGGGCATGCACGACAAGCGCACGAACCTCAAAGATGCCGTGGCCAAATACGTCAAGGACGGGATCAACATCGGCATCGGCGGCTTCGTCAACACCCGCGTCCCCGTGGCGGCGGTGCACGAGGTCATCCGGCACGGCGCCCGGGATCTCACCCTGTCCTTCCAGTCCAACTCCATTTGCGCGGAGTTGCTGGCCGGGGCGATGGTCCTCGATCCGGACCGGGTGTCGATCAAGCGCGTCGAGCTCGCCTGGTGGGGCTACGAGGTCATCGGCATCGCCCCGCTGCTGCGGCACCTGACGTCGAAGGGGATGATCCAGCTTGACGATTATACGAACTACGGCATGTCGGCCCGCTTCAAGGCGGCGGCGATGGGCATCCCCTTCGTGCCGACCCGGGATCACGGCGGCTCCGACATGGAGCTCGTCAATCGCGGGAAGATGGTCTCCTGTCCCTTCTCGGGGAAGAACGTCTATCTGGTGCCGGCCTGCCATCCCGACGTGGCCCTCGTCCACGTGACGGCGGCGGACATGTACGGCAACTGCCGGATCTTCGGCGCCCACTGCACCTGCCCGGAGATCACCATGGCGGCGGCGCACAGCATCGTCACCACGGAAAAGATCATCCCCAACGAAAACATCCGCACCTATCCGAACCTGACGGAGATCCCCTACGCCGCCGTGGACGCCCTGATCGAGCAGCCCTACGGCGCCTATCCGGGGGCTTCCTACGGCTTCCACTGGTTCGATATGGATCACATCAAGATGTTCCGGTGCCTCTGCGACGAATTCCGGAAGACCGGCAAGAAGGACGGCCTGAAGAAATACTATGACGAATACATCTTCGGTTGCGAGACCTACGACGACTTCCTGGAGAAGATCTCCTTCAAGACGCTGCGGAAGCTCCGCGATCTGGACGGCGGCCAGCCGATAATCCTTTCGTAGGCGCGTCGGCATCCCGCACGCAGCGGGCATGCGGCGACCTTTTATACGACATGAAGCAAATCGCGGCGACGCGCGCCGGCCACGGCGGCGGCCCCGCAAGCGTAAACTCAAACAAACCAAGGAGGATTGAACATGCCTGAATATACACCTTTTGAAATGATCGCCTTCACGGGCTCCCGGGTCCTGGAGGACGAAAAGATAGTCTTTGTCGGCACCGGTCTGCCCATCATCGCGTCCATGCACGCCCAGTTGACCCACGCGCCGAACCTGTCGATGATCTTCGAATCGGGACCCCTGAGCCCCATCCTGGAGATGGGGATGCCCCTGTCCGTGGGCGACACCCGGGCCTGCCGCAAGGCCTGCTACCTCAAGGGGCTGAGCGCGGTATTCGAGCTGACCCAGCGGGGCTATTCGGACTACGCCTTTATCGGCGGGGCCCAGATCGACATGTACGGCAACGTCTGCTCCACCTTCGAGGGCGGGACGTATAACACCCCCCAGACCCGCTTCCCCGGCAGCGGCGGCGCGGGCGCCATGGCGGCGAACTGCGAAAAATCCATTATTATCATGGCGTTAGAGAAGCGCCGCTTTACCGAGAAGGTGGAGTTCCTGACGAGCATCGGGTTTGGCGACGGATCGGCGGATTACCGGGAAAAGGCGGGCGTCATGGGCGCCGGGCCCTACCGGGTCATCACCAACCAGGCCCTCTTCGGATTCGACGCCAAGACGCGGCGCATGGTGCTCCTGGAAGTCCTCCCCGGGAAGACGGCGAAGGACATCCAGGACCTGGTGAGCTTCGAGCTGCTGGTAGCCAAGGATCTCAAGGAGATGGCGGAGCCCACGGCGGAGGATCTGCGGCTGCTCCGGGAGGTGTGCGATCCCGAGGGCTATTTCCTGAACCGGAAGGTAAAGTGAGACCATAACCCCATCCCCCTGCCGAACCGGAAGGCGGAGTGTGACCATAACCCCATCCCCCTCCTGACCTCCCCCTTGTAAGGGGGAGGAACAGGATTACTCTTGAAGCCGGAGGGCCGGGAGTGTAGACAAGAGCCATGCGCTTTCCCTGTAGCGCCCTCCCTTTCAAGGGGCGCCCCGGGCTGAGGTGGGCGATACGGTTCTATCTCCCCGCGGATCCCTCCCCTTCAAGGGGAGGGCCGGGGTGGGGATGGGTTTCAAGAACCAGACCGGTCCAAAAGGACGGAAAATTAAGGGACAGAAGCCACTATTTGAAGAGAATAGCGGCGCTGTCCCCTTTTTATTTCCTGCTCTGTCGTCCGGCCGGTCTTCTGCCCGCGTCCTACCTGATACAAACCATCATGCCCGTTCCGAGCACGACGAAAGATGAAAATATCCGGCTATTTGTGGACATTTTCATATAAATTGTCATTTTATCCAACAACCACGAACGAAGAAAAATGTTTAGGTGAGATCGTGCGGATGTCTTATTATTCTTAGGGAATACGAAGATCGCTCTAATTGTTCAGTCGTTCCCGCACCCACATTCTGACCAGGCTGGAAACGCCTAAGCCTTTTTGTGCGGCGATCTTCTTTAAATCGGAGATTGTCGAATCATCGAGTCTGAGGGTGACAATACGATCTTTCTTCAGAACAAGCTCTTCCGGCGCGGGAAGAAAGTCTTCCATGATGCGGGCATTATCCAGATCAACATCTTTCGGCTCATCGGTGTATGTTATTTTCTTCTTCATAACGCTTCTTTCCTTTACGCCAATAAGCGGCGCCAAATATTCTGATCTTGCCGTTTCGATATGTGAATCTGACGGTCATTATTTCACCATGAACCTTACCCAGACAAAAGAATCGCTGCTCGTCTTCGCTATGTCGAACGTCTGCGAGGATGATGCGTTTTTTGTCCCGGAAAGCCTGTTGTGCCTCATAAAATGATACTCCATGCCTGAAAATATTTTCCAGATGTTTTGTTTCATCCCACTCGAAACTCGGCTTGTTCATGTTTCTTATGTAATACAAAAGATGACGAAAGACAAGCTTGATGATCTTGAGGACAGGAAATTTATTTATACTTGACGGCTCGGCAGGATTACTCTTGAAGCCGGAGGGCCGGGAGTGTAGACAAGAGCCATGCGCTTTCCCTGTAGCGCCCTCCCTTTCAAGGGGCGCCCCGGGCTGAGGTGGGCGATACGGTTCTATCTCCCCGCGGATCCCTCCCCTTCAAGGGGAGGGCCGGGGTGGGGATGGGTCAACGGCCGGCGAAGGCGGCGACGTGGCGGATGGCGCGCATCGCCTCGGCGAGGCCGTCGAAGACGGGGACGCCCCGGGCCAGGAAGGACTGCCGGGCCTTGCGGAGCACCTCCTCCACGTCCATGTCGTCGATGCGGCGCCGGGGATTGGGGAGGACCACCGCGACGGGCTTGCCGGAGGCCTCGGCGACCTCCCGGGCGACGGCGGCCAACTCTTCGTAGGGGGTGATCGCCGGGAAGGAGGCGCCGCCCATCATGGCGCTCAGGGCCTTGAAGTGGTAGAGCAGGGGGGCCTGGATCTGGAGGTCCACCCGGGGATCCCGGGCGGCGTGGAGCAGGGCCTCCTTGATCATCTTCGGCGGGACGTAGGGGTTGGCGATGTCGATGGGGTTGGCGGCGCTGGAGCCCGGTTTCGGCAGGCAGGCCAGGACGGAAGCGTAGATATCGCCTTCCAGATGGGGGAGGGAAAGGCCGTAGGCTTCCGCCATGTCGCAGGCGGCCACCCCCAGGGCGCCGCCGCCGCCGGCGACGGTGATCCCCCGGTAGGGGCGGCGGGGCAGAAGGGAAAAGGCCAGACAGGCCTGGGCCATCTCCTCCAGGCTGTGCACCTGGATCGCCCCGGCCTGGCGGAGAGCCGCCTCCCAGATGATCCGGCTGCCGCCCAGGGAGGCGGTATGGCTCGTCACGGCCCGCTGCCCCGCTTCCGAGAGGCCGCCCTTGTAAACGATGACCGGCTTTATGGCGGCGGCGGCCTTCAGGGCGCGGAGAAATTCCCCGCCGTCGGCCACGCCTTCCACGTAAAGGGCGATGATCCCCGTTTCCGGGTCGGTGCGGAAGTAGTCCAGCAGTTCCGTCTCCCGGAGATCGGCGCCGTTGCCGAAGCTCACCATCTTGCTGAAGCGGACGCCCAGCCAGGGGCCCATAAAGGCGAAATCGATGGCCATGCCGCCGCTCTGGGAGATGAAGGCCACGGGGCCGCTCTGACGGGAGAGGTCGGGGCCGGGAAGCATGGTGAGACCGCTTTTCGGGCAGTAGATTCCGAAGCAGTTGGGGCCGATGACCCGGATGCCCCGGCGGGCGATGGCGATGACATCGTTTTCCAGTGCGATCCCCTCCGCCGTCCCCAGTTCCCGGAATCCTGACGAGATGATCTCCGCCCCGGCGGCGCCTTTTTTACGGCAGCCCTCCAGAGTCTCCGGTACGTGGGCCGCGCCGACGGAGATGACGGCGAAGTCGATGTCGCCGGGAATCTCCTCGACGCAGCGGTAGATCTTGCGGCCGCGGATCTCGCCGCCCCGGGGATTGACGGGGAGCAACTCGCCGTCGAAGTTCATGGCCAGCAGGGAGAGAAAGATTCCCCGGCCAAAACCGAAACCCTCCGCGGAGACGCCGGCCACGGCGACGCGGCGGGGATGAAAGATGCGTTCGAAATCCGTCTGACTCATATCCGATCACCTCGTTAAGATGCGCTGCATATAGCGGAGCGACGCCGATAGTTCAAGGAAAAACCGGGCGGGCGGGGTAAAGTTTACAAGGCGAAAAATGAGGACCGTCCCCATTTTTCCTTGATCTTCAAGATGAATTATTGCAGATACACAATCTGATCCGGGGAGAGATATGAGTAAGTGCCACATAAAAGATGAGATGGCATTCATGAAACCATTTGCCCTCGATATTGGCAAGACGATGGCTGTTATGTTGGAATACTTGTAGATATTCCAGGCGTCTTCAGTCAGAGAGAAGCATTTGAATAAGAAATAAAAAAATTGGTAGCAAGCGGCCTTTTCATAAAGTCCGGGGAAAGCAGAGGAATGCGATGATGGATAGAAAGATAGCGGTGGTGGGAGCGGGAAACGTGGGGGCGACGGCGGCGCAGCGGCTGGCGGAGAAGGTTTTGGGCGACGTGGTCCTCATCGATGTGATTGAAGGCGTTCCTCAGGGCAAGGCCCTGGATCTGGCGGAGGCGGCGCCTATCGAGAAGCACGACGCGGCGGTGGTCGGGACGAACGGTTATGAGGCGGCGGCGGGGGCGGACATCGTCATCATCACGGCGGGGATTCCCCGGAAGCCCGGGATGAGCCGGGACGACCTGCTGGCTACGAATGCCCGGATCATGAAGTCCGTCGTGACGGAGGTGGTGCGGCAGGCCCCGGAGGCGATCCTCATCGTGGTCAGCAACCCGCTGGATGCCATGTGCCACGTGGCCTACGAGGCGAGCGGTTTTCCCCGGGCGCGGGTCATCGGCATGGCGGGCGTCCTGGACGCGGCGCGCTTCCGGGCCTTCATCGCCGCGGAGCTGCGGGTTTCCGTGGAGAACGTCCACGCCACCGTCCTGGGCGGCCACGGTGACACCATGGTTCCCCTGCCGCGCTACACCACGGTGGCCGGCATTCCCCTGCCGGAGCTCCTGGCGCCGGAGCGGATCGCCGCGCTGGTGGAGCGGACCCGGAACGGCGGGGCGGAGATCGTGAGCCTCCTCAAGACCGGCAGCGCCTTTTACGCCCCGGCGTCGGCGGCGGTGGAGATGGCGGAGGCCATCCTCCGGGACCGGAAGAAGATCCTGCCCTGCGCCGCTTATCTCCAGGGTGAATACGGCATCGACGGCCTGTTCGTCGGGGTGCCGGTGAAGCTGGGGAAGGGGGGCGTGGAGGAGATCATCCGCCTGAACCTCACGGACGGGGAGCTGGCATCCCTGCATAAATCAGCCGCCGCCGTGGGCGAGCTGGTGGCGGCCGTCAAGCGCTTAAATTGAGAGCTTTGAAAAATGGCTTCGCCGCGACTCAGAAATCTTTTTCGCTTCTGAATGGGTAGCGTATAAATCTTATTCATTACAGAAAGCCATATTCGCCGACCTCGTAAATAATCCTGTTAAACGTCGATATTGGACGAAGACAGCCGGTGTGGGGCATGGGTCCCGAAGCGGGTGTAAATGACGGCTCCCAGACCCATCATGAGGGCCAGGACCTTGATCATCCAGCCGATGTAGGGGATCCAGCCGATGATCCACAGGACGACGAGCCCCCAGAACGTCTCCCGGCAGATGTGCTGGCCGGGCCGTTTGAAGAGGGCGTAGAGCTTGCGGCCCACAAGCTGGGAGACGGCGATAAAGCCCAGGAGACCCGCCACGACCACAAGAATCATCTCCAGGGGGATGAGGACGATGCCGATGACGGAGACGGTGAGGAGGATCGCCAGGGGGACCACGAGGACCAGCCCCAAGAGCCCCCAGAGGGTGATCTTCATCGTTTCCTCCCGGATGGACGCGGCAATGACCTGGATGGGTTTGGGGATCAGGAGGACCATGAGGATGGCGATGATCAGGATGCTGAAAAAGATCGTCAGGGAAAATATCGCGAAGACCCAGGACCACCCTTCCCACTCGTCGCTCAGGACATGGGTTATCACTTCGGAGATGTTCGAGGAGTTGATCTCCGTTATGGTCCCCTGGACATCCGCCCCCTTGGCCTTGACGAGGACGCCTCCCAGTACGACCACATTTCCCTTCACCAGGGCCTTTCTGGTCAACACCACCGAATTGCCCATGGCGATGACATTCCCCTCCACGACGCCGGTGACGGTGATCTGACCGTTGATGGTCAGGACATGGTTCACCCGCGAGCCTGCTTCGATCAAGACGTCTTCGCCGATTTTGAAGATCGTGGCGTTTTCCGCCGCCGCGCCGGCCGCGAAACTCACGACAAATATCACCACAATCGCCATTATAGTTTTCTTCATATTGTTTCCGTATTATCTTTCTTCATGGCGGTCCCGTAAACATGGCCGTTAGTATCGGAAAGGTCACCCGCTGTCAATGACTAAATGACGGCATTATTCCGATATTATATTAAAAAATACTTTTAGCCCCCGTCTTGATAATTGCCGCAAAAAACGCTTGCATTTCTTGCCTCGTTTCGATATTAGTACCAACAGATTATGGCTGATATAAAATGCATGTTATCAGAAAGATTATATACAATTCAGCTCGTAATCGCCTCTGTCGCTGGATGAATGCCATTAACAGCATTGTTGTAAATAATAGGAGGAGGGTAAAAATGCGTAAAGGACAGGAAGAAGTGGAAAAGAGGCCGGAAGAGAAAGTGGCGGAACTGATCAAGATCAACAAGCTGCTGGAACAGGAAAACGCGGAGAAGAAAGTGGCGGAGGAGGCCCTGAAGAAGCGGGAAGCGGAGCTTGAATCGACTGCCAAATCTCTGGAAGAACTCAATGCCGCCCTCAAGGTCCTGCTGAAACACCGTGAAGACGACAAGAATGAAGTCGGGGTCAAGGTTATCGCCAATGTCAAGGAGCTGGTGCTGCCTTATCTGGAAAAACTCAAGACGACGCCGCTGAACGATACCCAGGCGATCCTCGTGGATATACTCGAAATGCACCTCAACGAGATCACCTCCCCCTTCCTCATGAAGCTGACCTCCACCTATCTGGGCTTCACCCCCAAGGAGATTCAGGTGGCCAGCCTCATCCGCGACGGTAAGAAAACCAAGGAAATAGCCAAGATAATGAACGTTTCCAAAAGCGCCATCGATCTGCACCGCAATCACATCCGCAACAAGCTGGGGTTGAACAACAAAAAGGTCAACCTGCGGTCCTATCTGTCGGCGCTGCCTTAGCATCATCACCGCCCGAGTATAATGACGGATTTCCGCGGCAGGCACCCCTCCGGGAGTGCCTGCCGGCAGGAGATGCCCTCCCCCGTCGGCCCGGGGAATTTCCCGAGGGATTTCCTGTTGACGGCCGCGCGAAAAGGGGATAGCTTGGCCCACCACTTGGGTGAGGTGAGGTCTGAATAAATCCCTGATCAAGTTCATCGCCACCGGGTGTGGCAGCGGATATTTTCCCTTCGCTCCGGGGACCGCGGGAACCTTCGCCGCCATCCCCCTCTATCTGGCGCTGTCGCCGCTGTCCGGGGCTCTGTTCCTGCTGACGGCGGCCGCCTTCACCTTTCTGGCCGTTTACGCCGCCCAGGAGGCGGAGGTGATCTTCGGCCAGCATGATTCCCCCCGCATCGTTGTGGATGAATGGGCCGGATTCCTCTGGACGATGCTCTTCATTCCCCCGACGCTTCTTCATGTCGTGGCGGGGTTGCTGCTGTTTCGTTTTTTCGACATCGTGAAGCTCTTTCCCGCCAATGTCTTCCAGGA
>ERZ795056.6368-NODE-6368-length-11521-cov-14.103087_pt1 | contig 11521 bp, 8 predicted proteins | sample MGYA00375140_ERZ795056 | MGnify/ENA primary metagenome ERZ795056 (study PRJEB30185, sample SAMN05720227) | activated sludge metagenome | isolation source: Anaerobic digester | place: USA | collected 2015-03-09 ...
TATATGACAGCTGGCCGGGTTTAGGGAAGCCTTCGCTTGGGTCTGCGCGCCAGCGAGCCTCGCGGCGTGATGCCAGTGCTCCTGTTTGGGGGTGAAAACTTCACCCCAGATCGACCCTACAGAGCTTTGCCCTAGAAAAGAACGCTGCCCCAAAATCCGATGTGCTGCCTCAAAAAGGCAGCTAGCGGACTAACTCGCGTCAGCCTTCCATCCGGCAGGCGCTACCCCATCACCAAACACAAGCCAGCACGCTGGAACTTTAAGAGCTACGGCTAGGCGCTCTAGTGTGTCGGCCCGTGGTATTCGGCCACCTTTCTCAATCTCAGATATTGCCGAGAAGGCAACGCCAGCCACATCGGCGAGATCACGCACTGTCATTTCTGCGTGAGCGCGCGCCCACTTCAGGCGATCACCTAAGCCGGTGTGTTTTGAGACGAGACTATCGGGGAGGCGGGTTGACACGAAGCCGATCTAGCACCGGCGCGTGCTTTTTCCAGAACACAATCTTGCTCTGTGCTGAATTCAGAACAAAGATGGCTAATCTCAACGGGAGGTCATCAATGAACCGAAACAACACAGGCACTCAGAAACCACGCAAGACCGTCGCTGCGCCGCTGGAAGCGCTCGCCACATTGGACCTGCACGATGACAAACAGCGAGCACTTCATGACCTGATAAGGAGGCTACACACAGGGCGCTGGCCGCTATTCCGTGCCGTCGCTATGCGCCAGATCGATGGGGTTATTTTTGAGGTCGTGCAGTGGTGCGGGAAGCACGATTCTAGTTACAGCGTTGTGCGCTGGCGACCAGATGGAGCAGGCATGTCATGGCAGGACGCAGCGACAAGAGAAGAGGCTGTAAAAATGATAAACAGAAAGTAGAAAGTGACTATTGGAATGTGTGAAAAAGAACTTGCAAACTGCAAACGTGAATTGTTACAATTAAGGCCCCGCTAGTTATCTGCTCGATTTCCTTGCAAAACAATCTGGGATCACGATAGAACTCTGTCTCCACTACCCCGGAGAACGTGCTCTATGAGCGATCTAAAACCCCAGAAATGAAAAAGGTCTAACCAGAGTTCCCGCTCTGATTAGACCTTGAACCACACCGAGGTGTAGCCAACCGACATATAACAATCGGCAAGCTACATCCTCAACCGTTACGCACGCAAGATAAATCGCGCAGCGACGGTGAACTGTTATCAAAAACAGGAGGAAGCATGCTCGCTTCTTTTAAGGTCCGCCGCTGGCGGGCCGTAGCTCTGCCAATTCACTAAGCAATGCGCGCGCAGCCCTGCATTCACTTGGCAGGGCTGCGCCTAGCTTTCTCTAAGGCAACGGAGCGCACCCAGGTTGAAAGGGTCATGCTTGCTACATCTGCGGCGTGCTGCAGTTCGGCAAGCTCCGCTTCGTTTGTTAGAACCTTGACTAGCTTTGTTCTCCTGTCCGCAGCAGCGACGGGAGGGCGTCCGATTTTAGGTTTTTCATCAGGATTCATAGTTGCCTAAAGATGGCCAGAAAAAATAGTTTGTCAATGGTCTTGACTCAAGGACTAATAAAGGCCATGTTTAGTACATGGAAACAAGCGCAGCACAAAGCACCGTCGCCAACTACCTACCACTGCCGACGACGCGCGAGGAGCGCGGGCGACAGATTGCAAAGCTGGGTGGTATTCGCAAGGTTGGTGCATGTTTTGCGGTTCCGGCGCAGTCGCCGGGCGTCTCCTCCTATCTCGTTGATCTGGCAGACGACACTTGCACCTGTCCTGACTACGAGCTGCGCCGCTCACGCTGTAAGCACCAAGAGGCCGCTTGGTTTTGGGTTGCATGGGAGAACACCGTGACTGAGCCCGTGCAAGTTGAAGCACCAGCCAAGCGCAAGACCTACGCTCAAAACTGGCGCGCATACAACGCAGCACAGACGACCGAGAAAGCGCGCGTTGAGCTTCTTTTGAAGTCTCTATGCGATGGCATCGAAGAGACACCCCGCAAGGCTGGCCCTGGTCGGCCACGCATCCCGGCGCGTGATGCGGTCTTTGCCGCCGTCATGAAGGTTTACTCGACCTTTTCTGGCCGTCGCGCTTCTACCGATATCAGAGACTGCGCAGAACGCGGACACATTACGGATGCACCGCACTACAACAGCATTTTCCGCTGTCTTGAGAATGGGGACACGACCGCGATCTTAATTCGCCTTATCGAAGAAAGCGCCGCACCGCTGGCAGAGATTGAAAATGTCGCTGGCCAATTTGCTCAAGACAGCACGGGATTCTCTACGGTGACTTACGATCGATGGTTTGATCAAAAGCACGGAAAGCTGATGGCCGAGCATGCGTGGGTAAAACTTCACGTCATGATCGGCACTGCAACCAACGTGGTTACGGGCGTCAAGGTGTCCAGCGAGGGAGACTGTCCGCTACTGCCGGAGCTTCTGACGCAGACCGCGCGTCAATTCAAGGTCCGCGAAGTCAGCGGCGACAAAGCCTATCTCTCAAAAGAAAACCTAGAGGCCATTGAGTCGGTAGGCGCGGTGCCGTTCATCCCGTTCAAATCCAACAGCGTAGGCATGGCCAGCAAGTCGGCGCACTGGCGTCGCATGTGGGCTCACTTCGCGCTCAAGAGCGATGACTTCTTGAGCCGCTATCACCGACGCAGCAACGCTGAATCGACCATGTGGATGATTAAATCCAAGTTTGGCGGGTCAGTCCGATCAAAGTTGCCGACAGCTCAGATCAACGAAGTGCTGGCAAAAGTGCTCTGCCACAACCTCACCTGCCTGATTCACGCGATCACTGAGTTTGGGATCGACGTAGACCTTGCAAAGACCACTGCAGCCCCAGCTACCCGCCCAACGCTAACCCTGGTGTCCTAATGATCGACCTAAATAATGTCGAGCAAGACCATGTACGCGCAGCGATGCGGTTTTTAAGAAGTAGCGTAGGAAGTTGGGAATTAGTTGCAAACGCTCTTAAGTTTTCACCAAAGACCATTGCGAATATCCTCTGGGGCCGCAACGTGTCAGCGAGTCTTGCGCTCCGCGTTTCTCGCCTACTGGATACGTCGATCGACGATCTGCTATCTGGAAAATACCAGTTCGGTGCATGTGCAAAGTGTGGACACGTTCCAAGTTACATGCCGCGCCGATCATCTGACTTCACTGATGAACAAACCGCAGTGGAAGCCGCACCGCGACCAGCCGCCAGCATGTCACTCGTTCCGTAGCTCAGCGCAGGCCAAAGCGTGTTAACCTGGGTGCTAACGGTCGCACTAGAGCTGGCGCGCAGCTCTTAGCTGCGCTGACAGGCGCTATCCACCGCCACGACCACGATCGTGGCGGTGGATAGCGCGGACCGACAGCCTGAAGATCCCGGCATGAAGCGACCCGCCAGCAAGTCGTCGAATGGCGCATCAAGCAGTCGGGGCACACGGAAGACCATGCTCGCCGAGACTTCAATGCGAACATTTGCGACCTTTCCGAAGGAACCAGGGTCTGCCCATAGCGACGCAGCGATGGGTTTTTGACCAGCCTGTGCGCGAGCTATCAAGTCTGGTTAGCGGGAGCGATTCCCAGGAAACTGGATCACGACGCCAGGCTGATTTCCCGATGAGAAACCAGCCTCAGCGTTATCCACCGGTGGTTTCAATCGAATGACATCTGCCGATTCGGCGCTTAGATACTGCGGCCCTAAGTTTGCTAGGTCTTCGATATCTGTCCGCGCATACGGCAAACTGCTTACTATGTCCTCTGCGGTCTTTACGTTGTTCTCAAGCAATAGGTTAAATGCTTTTTGTAATAATTGTGGTTGTTCGACTGGCGTCGTGGAGTCAAGAGGCTCCCTTTGCCTCCAACCTCGCCGTGTGTAGCTAATAAAGAGAGCTTGTTTTTGCTCCTCCGAAATGAAGCCTAGCTGCTCTGCGCGCATAATCATCATGGCAATCGAGCAGTTCCATTTTTCTTTGAGCATCCGAAATTGCTCTAAATTCGGCAAAGTGTAATCAGCAGCAAACGAACGCGCAGGTAAAAGGAAAGCTGCCGCAAAGCGATGGGCTTGCGTTTCGATCATATTAAAAAACGGTTTGTTACTTAACTTCTCTCTGTCAACGCAGCGGTGCAAAATTAAGTGCCCAAGCTCATGGGCAGCGTCAAACCGAGAACGAGCTGCACAATTCTTGTCGGATGCCAATACGATAAATGGCCGCCCATTTATCCACTTTGAAAAGCCATTTTGCTTTTGGGACTCTAGCGTCATTCTGGATACAGCTATGCCGTTATGTTCTAAAAGACGAACAATATTCGCAATAGGCCCAATGCCTTTTTTCCAATGCTCACGAGTAACCACAGCCGCCTGCTCAATTTGTTCTTCATTGATGGCAGTTGGGTCTTGTGATAGATCGAGCTTAGGAAGATTTACGGACGGCATATCAACGAATTTCGTTGAGAATGAGAATATATCAAATAGCCAATGAATTTTTCGCTCTGACTTAATCCTTTCCGAAGCGCTAGTTGAACTTAAGCAGCGAAAATAGACCGGCGAGGTGTCATGAGTCTGAGGAGAGCGCAGAAAGAACGCAGCAGGCAGATTTAACTTAGTATAAATTTGATGGAAGATATCAGGGTGCGGCTTTTGGTGGTCATTTTCATATTGATAGATAGACTGCCGTGATACCCCCAGCAGCTCGCCCAACCCTGCGGCAGTTATCCCGCGAGCCTCGCGAGCTTCGGTCAAGCGTGCGCCAACAAATCCAGGGGTGCCCGGCTTCATCCCATCTCCTCGTTGTCTTCTTCGATCTGAGGACGCAAGCGAATGATTAACTCGTCATCGTCCTCAGTAGCGGTACTGACAGTATCTGCTGCTGCTGCTGCAAGCAAGAACGTCAAGTCGATAATTGCCGAATATGTCTTGCAGTCAGGAGATGGAAATGCTGCCCGCAGGAAAGTGGGGCTAGGTACTTCGGCCTTACGTGGGCCATGGAGCAAAAGCACGTACAGCATTCCCTCCGCTTCGGTCTGTTCTTGACCAAATAGACTCATCTGGCCGATCGCCAAATTTTCGCGGTGCTGTGCCCTTCGCACCACCTCGTTTTTCTGGGCCACGCCACATTGGGTCAATACGACCGTTCCAAACCGGGCCCGAGAGTAGTGGGCGGTGCCGCGCTTGGTTTGGCAGGAAGTCACATCAGCCTGGTGTACTTTCGCAAGGTCTCGAAAGTGAGCCTCAGTCACCGCGCGCCTGATGGAGGAATGGAGATCGTGACGCTCTGGACGGTTGAAGGTTTCTCGACACAGCAGGAATGCGCCCCGATACGACTTGTGGAGTCGTTCTGCAAATCCCCGAAGAAACTCCAGTGGAACCAGGTCGTGAAACATTGCTATTGCACCGGAACGCGAGTAGCTCATCGACGGCTTTCCTTTACTAGACATTGATGTAAAGCAAAGTGTCGAAATTGCTTCAGTTTGTCAAGTTAAGAACAATCTCAGACGAGATACTGTCAAGTGAACCTAGCTACTCATTTGATAACCATTTTCATAACGGCTCACCATGCGGCGATCTTCTGGCCGTAGCCGATCCAAGTGAGCCTCAGCCCGTCTGAACGCCACGCACAACCCAAGAACTCTGGTTGGCAGCACTCATTTTCTCTGTCGTGCCACCCAGGTATCTAAAAAGCGTCCTGGTCGATGCTATCGGCTGAGCGCGCGCTTATCCGTAACATCCTCAGAAGGCTTGCGGCTTCAGGTGCCTACTTTGGCGCTGTGTCTTCACGATAGACCAACCAACATGCAACCACACCAATAGCCCGCGTCAGTAATGACAATTCATGCTTGCCATAAGCACGCGACGGAACCCCGGCGCATATGCCTCAAAATTCCATCGCCTGCCTCAAAATTGGCTGAGTTTGGCTGATTGTGGGGGATTTGGAGGCAAGCCCACCCTACAGCCAGGTTAGGGGGTGAAAACTTCACCCCAGATCGACCCTGCAGCCAGGCTTAGGGGTGAAAACTTCACCGCGGATCGACCCTGCAACCTGGCTTAGGGGTGAAAACTTCACGCGTTACCGAAGCAAGCCGGCTTTGGCTCCGTGTTCGTGGGGCCGCGCTGGTTAGCTCGCTACTTGCGGGCGATTGGTGTGCAGCCAGGCGGCGACTCCGAGCAGGCTGCCGGCCAGGAGGGTCAGCAGGAAGAAGCTGTAGAACAGGGCGCTCCAGCCTAGGTGTTCCTTGATGACGGCGACCAGGATCGGGCTAAAAATGGCTCCGGTCGAGCCCATGCCGTTGATGATTCCGGCGACTCGGGCCGTGGCCTTTCGACCGCCCAGGTCTTGCGCCATGGTGCCGGACAGCAGCGAGTCTGGACCAAACAGCAGAAACCCGCACACGCCCAGCACCAGCGCATTGACGAGCAGGCTCATGCCCCCCAGCTTCTGATAAGCCAGCAGGGCCACCCCCAGCACGAATAGCAGCGGCACCGATAGCTTCAAGCGCCGCGTTCGGAAGTAGCGGTCCGAGAGCCAGCCGACGGAAATAGAGCCGATGACGCCGCCGATCTCAAACGGCATCGATCCGTAGCCGGCTGCGGCCTCGTCGTAGTGCAGGTGCTGACGCAGGTAGTAGGGCAGCCAGAACAGCAGGCTGTAGCGAATCATCTTGAGGGCGAAGTAGGCGCTGCCCAGGGCCCACAGGATCGGCATGCGCAGAAACAGCGCCAGCAGGCTCTCCTCAGGAGGTGAGGGCTGGGCTGATGCAGCGGCTGCTGTAGCCTCCGGGCGGAGGACCGCCACCGGCTCCACGGGGGCAAAGCCGCGATCTTCGGGGCGCTCGACGAGCAGCGTGAAGATCGTGATGCCAATCAGCGCGACCCAGGTTGCGGGGCCGATAAACGCGGCCCGCCAGCCGTAGTGGGTCAGGACGTACGTAGCCAGCGCGGTGGCGATCAGGCCGCCCACTTGGTAGTTCGTCGTCCACAGCCCCATCACGCGGCCCCGGGTGCTCTGTGAGAAAAAGGGCTGCATGGCTTTGACGTTGCCGGGCCAGCCGGTCGACTGGAAGGCGCCGTTGAGGGAAAACGCCAGCGCAAACGCCAGTAGGCTTGAGCTGAGGCCAAACCAGACCGCGACCGCTGCCGAGCCGAGCATGCCGATGGTGAGCAAGCGCCGGGCTCCGATGCGATCACCCAAGGTCCCGCTGAGGAACATGCCCAGGGCGTAGCTGGCCAGGTACAGCGTATCGATGGAGCCCAAGGCCGTCATCGACAGCCCAAGATCGTCGTGAAGGCGGCTCTTACAGACCGAGAGATTCTTGCGCGTGAAGTAGTAGGACGAGTAGCTAAGCCAGGTCAGCGCGAAGGTGCGTACCTGCAGCGCCAAAAAGCCGGGCTGAAAAGCGCGGTCCTGCGACGTGGACGATGCGGCAGGTGTGCCAGAGACCTCACGACTGGGGTCGTTGGCTGGCGAACTGGGCCTTACTCTCTCGGGGCTGGGCTGGATCTTGGACACGAGGGTCTGGACCATAGCGAGGCAGCAGGCAAGCGGTCAACGACCAAACAGCGCGCTTTGGGGTCTGGTACTGGCCTTCAGACAGCTTGAGCTGGCGACGGCAGTCAACGGCGCTGACGAGCTTGCTAGCGCTGGCCTTGCCGTAGTGACTGGGCCTGGCTGAGCGCTGGTGCAGCCCCTGCGGGTCCTTCTGCCTGTGCCCCCGCAAATACTGAAGATCTTGGGGGATTTCGGCGAAAATTCTCAGCGCCAAGGTTTGACGCAGGCGGGGTCGCTTTGCTAGCGTGCCAGGGCTCACTCGAAATCTTGGCAGGATCAACCTTCCTCCTTCGCTCGCCGGTAGCAGCTGCTGGACGCGGTGCCGCAGCCACCCACTCGCACGAGACGAGGATGTGAAACCTTTAGGAGATATTCTTGGCTACCCCTCCTCGCAGCAAGACGCCCTACACAGCGCTTCCGCCCGATCCGTTCATTGGCTTTTGGCAGCGGGTGTACAACCGCATCAGTCCCTATGTGACCGGCGGGCTGGTCGGCTTGGTTGCAGTCATCGCCCTGATTATTGGTGGCTGGGCGCTGTCAAACTGGATGGAAGGTCGCAAAGAGCGCTCGACGGAGCTACTCGGCAAGGCGCTACGTATCGCCGATGCAGAGCTGCTCAAAGAGACCGACAAGGACTCTGACCAGAGTGATGAGATCCCGCGCTTTAAGACGGCGGCAGAGCGCTCCGATGCGGTTCTGAAGACGGCCAGCGAGCTGGAGCAGCAGTTTGGCAACACCCCGGCGGCTCTGCGCGGGCAGCTGGTGCGAGCAGGCGTCCTTTATGACCAGGGCAAGTACGCCGATGCCGAAGCGCAGTACAAAAAGTTTCTGGATGCGCACCCCGTGGAGCAGCCGCTGATCGCGCTGGCTCAAGAAGGGGTTGGGCTGTGTGCTGAGGCGCGTAATGACCTGGCAGCAGCGCTGGCTTCCTATCAGGCGCAGCAGGCAATTGGCTTTTACAAGGACCGCGCGGCGATGAACCTGGCTCGGGTCTATGCCAAGCAAGGGGACAAGAAGAAGGCGGTCGATACGTATAAAGACCTGCTCAGCAAGCTGCCGCCCCAGGGCGCGCTGCGCGACGATATTCAGAACCATCTAGCCGCGCTGGAGCCGTAGCGACACATGCAAGATTGTCGTCGCTGCACAGGGTTCTCCGGTGAGCTAGGTCAGAAGCGTGGGCACAGCAGGGGGGTCGCATCTTTTCGACTGCTGGGTGGGCTGCTCGCGGGTCTGCTGCTAAGTGGCGGGTGCGCGGCTCTTGGCTGGCATCCGCCGGGGGCGCGTCCGCTGAGCAAGGTGCCTTTGGCTGCAGACAAGTTTGTGGCCCCGCGTGCGGTGCTGCAGGTGGCGTGGCACCGACCGCTGGTCAGCAAGATCGAGTTTTTTGCCTACAAGCCGCAAGAGTTCTCCGCCGCGACGACTTCTACGGATGGAGAGCTGGTCTACATCGGCAGCTCGACCAAGATTTTTCAGGCCTTGCGCGTAAGCAATGGCGAGCAGGTCTGGAAGCGCGAGCTGACCGGCGCGGTCTCGTCTGAGCCGCTGTATCTTGGCGCCGGTATGGCTGGACCCGAGGCGCTGGTACTGGTTGGGGATGACGACGGGGTGCTGTCGGCTCTGGACGCCAAGACCGGCGTGACCAAGTGGAGCTACCGTGCGCGTGGGCCGATCCACAGCCAGCCTGTGCTGCATGGAGCGCTGGTGTATGTGACCTCCAGCGAGGGCCGGGTGTACGGCCTCGACGTGCGCACCGGCAAGTGGGTGTGGCAGTACGATCGCGAGACGACCGAAGGCTTTGCCATTCGCGGTAGCGCTGGCGTGCTGCCGGTGGGCAATCGCGTCTACTCTGGATTTCCCGACGGCTACCTGGCCTGTCTAAACGCCGAGACCGGAGAAGTCATTTGGACGCGCCAGCTGTCAGGTGACTCCAGTCGGTTTACGGATGTCGATAGCACGCCAGTGCTGGTGGGCGACACGCTGTACGTCTCCTGCTTTGCGGGCGGCCTGTATGCGCTGGATGTCAAAGACGGCTCGACGCGCTGGCGCTATGAGCTAGAGGCTGCCGGGCCGTTTACCATCGACGCTGCGGCACAGCGGGTCTATATCGTGTCGGCGACGCAGGGGCTGTTTTGCTTGGACACCAAGGGCCGAAAAGTCTGGCAGCAAGCGATGCCGCAACAAGGCGAGCTGTCTGTACCGACGCAGTGGTCAAGCTATGTCCTTGTCGCAGCTGCAAGCTCGGGCCTGCATGTCTTTGACAAAGAGACCGGCGAGCTGCTGCAGTTTTTCGATCCAGGCCAAGGTGCCACCGGGCGACCCGTGGTTGCTGCTGGGCGGGCGTTCTTGCTCTCCAACGCTGGGTCGTTTTTCGCGCTGGCTGCCCACTAAGCCTGGGCCGGGCTGTGCGATCGCTTGAGCCTTGATGGGCTTGAAGTTGATCCGCAGCCAGGTCCTACTCGGGAGTCCTTGCGCTTGCTGTGGTTTTCCGTCTTCACAAGTAGGCAGCGACGCTGCGCTCTAAAATAGACCGCAGAGCTTGCAGGCTGCGTTTACAGCTTCAACCTCTCTTGGATGCTGTAAGGAGCGCCGCACATGGATCGCAAACGTCCGCTGGTGACCTACTTGGTCTTGGGTAGTGCCCTCTCTCTGTCGGTTTGGGCGGCGGTGTTTATGCCGCGTCGCACCGTGGTTTCGACGACGCCTCCGCCGGTGGTGCAGGTGGTGCCAAAAAAGCCGCTGCTGACCGAGCCGGTGGTGCAAAAGCCGTCGCAGAACCGCCCCGTGGTCGATGTCGTATTTGTCCTGGATACGACGGGCTCCATGAGCTCGCTTTTGGACGGTGCCAAGAAGAAAGTCTGGGAGCTAGCGCGCTTTATCGCCCAGGGGCAGCCCGCTCCGGACCTGCGCATTGGCCTGGTGGCCTACCGCGATGAAGGCGACGAGTATGTGACCAAGTTCTTCGACCTCACCGACGACTTGGACGGGGTTTATCAGAACTTGTCGGCATTTACGGCTGGTGGTGGCGGCGACACTCCTGAGCACGTTGCCAAAGGTCTAAGTGAAGCCGTGCAGCGCGCCAGCTGGTCGACGTCGAAAAACGCCCTCAAGCTGATCTACTTGGTCGGGGATGCGCCGCCGCACACCGACTATCAGGACGGCCTGAACTTCCGCGCCATCGCCATGCAGGCCAAAGAGCGCAACATCCGCATCAACACCGTGCGCTGCGGTCGCGATGAGGACACCAAGGTCGCGTGGACCGAGATCGCCAATCGCACGGGCGGCGAGTTTTCAACCATCGATCAGTCGGGCGGCATGAACGACGTGCACACGCCATTCGATGAGGAGCTAGCGCATCTGAATCGCGCGCTGACCGAGACTGCAGTGATCTACGGCGACGCGGATCGGCGCGGGGCAGTGCGGGCCAAGACGATGAAGAACCTGGAGGCTCCGGCAGAGGCGCAGGCAGCTCGGGCGGGGCTGTTTGGCTTGTTTGGCAGAACCAAGGGCAAGTCGTCGGCGGTCAGCGAAGGCGATCTGCTGGACGATGTGGAGAACAAGAAAGTGGACGTCGGGAGCTTGGCGCCCGCCGCGCTGCCAGAGCCCATGCAGGCCATGAACACCGACGAGCGCAACCGCTACATCAGCACCAAGAAAGAGCAGCGACAGGAAGTCCTGAACAAGATCAACGCGATTAGCGCCAAGCGCGATGCGTTCTTGAAGGAAAAAGCCCCAGCTGCCAGCGGCGGTTTTGACGGAAAAGTACGCGAGTCTATTAAGAAGCAAGCCGCCGACGTGGGGCTTATGTACTAGGGGCGCATGGCGCTTGGCGCTTGGGGCGGTGCGCCGGCGCTTAGTGGAGGGTCTGCAGGAAGGCCGTTAGCTTTTGGAAGAACTGCTCGGGCTGCTCGATGTGGCTTAGGTGGCCAGTGCCCTCGAGTAGCTGGAGCTGTGCCCCGGCAATGCGCTGAGCGGTATCGGCGAGGATCTTGGGCG
>ERZ795056.6374-NODE-6374-length-11517-cov-5.007154_pt1 | contig 11517 bp, 13 predicted proteins | sample MGYA00375140_ERZ795056 | MGnify/ENA primary metagenome ERZ795056 (study PRJEB30185, sample SAMN05720227) | activated sludge metagenome | isolation source: Anaerobic digester | place: USA | collected 2015-03-09 ...
TGAGAAAAATATACTCAACCTTGACTTAGGTCGAACACTTTTGTAAAGTAAAGATAGCAGGAAAAGGATCATAAAAAGGCCGTTCGGATAAAATCGGAATCAGTGTTCGAATAGATTGGATTATATAACAGCTAACAAATCCGACAAGCATTCAATAAGGTTTGGCTTTTGTATCGAATTGATATGGAAAAACGAGCCAGCATCTACATCATGTAAATATAAGAATACCTATGTTTGTTTTTGCAACCGCAATGAAAGACCAAGCGCCTTTATTACCTTTAGGACTGTGGCAAAGGAGGGGTTACCACTGGGATTCAAAGATTTGTACAGGCTTTCCCGACCGAGGCCGGCGTTTCGGGCAATGTCTGTCATGCCTCTCGCTCTTGCTATATCGCCTATGGCAGCCTGTATGAGAGAGGGATCGCCGTCTTCAAAAGCCGCTTCAAGGTAGTTCACCATATCTTCTTCGGTTTTCAGATGGTCCACAACATCCCATGGTCTTGTTTTCATAACTTATCCCTCCTCTTGAATCTCTTTGGCCAGCATCTTTGCTATGGCTATGTCTTTATTCTGCGTTTTCTTATCCCCTCCGGCAAGGAGCATGACAACGGTTTTGCCTTTGCTCACATAATAAACACGGTATCCCGGGCCGTAATCTATTTTGAGTTCCATAATCCCTTCGCCTACTGGTCTTGTTTTGCCTGGATTGCCAAGAGACAGACGGCGTATTCTAACATCTATTCTTGCCTTCGCTCTGCCATCAGAAAGACTGTCAAACCATTTCTCATACGCTTCGGTCTGTTTAATCTTGATCATTAGTATATAATGTATCCCACGGGATACATAATGTCAAGCGAAAAAGGGGGCATAACGGTTTGAAGATCCCGAGTCTGTACTTGAAACGCTTTGGAATTGATTGAGATATTGTTTCCAGGTTCATGGAAGAGTTATAAGGTAAAGGTTTATGAAAACAATGGGTGGACTAAAATTGGTGAAAATAGTGGATTAGTTTTAATGATAATTGACACAGCGGGTTATTATAATTGGGACATAACTGATTTAGTGCCTCCCTGACCCTGAAAAGGGTAGGGGAAAAAGAGGATAAGGGGCGGGGAAATGGAGTGTTGTCTTTGCTTGCTATTTTTTTAGGTAGAAAAAAAGGGGGGGCAGCCTCCACGGGAGGGAGGACTGCCCAAAAAAGTGTTTATGGGGTCCGTTTAAACGGCAGATGCCAAGGCTGTTTCGGGTATTATCTCGACGGTGCCAGTATCTCCGTTGATGCGGATGAAGTCACCATCTTTGATCTTCTTTGTGATCCCATCGACTCCCACAACGGCGGGGACCTTGAACCACCTGGCTGCCCCCGATGCCACTGCGAAAACGCCGCCCACTTCCGCTACTATGCCTTTCAGTTTGGGGATGACCACAAGCAGGCTTCGAGACATGGTCTTGCAAACCAGGATGGAGTCTTTCTTGATACCGGATAAAGCAGACAGATCGCCATTTTCGTCAAGAACAATGGCGATTCCCTCGGCAGTGCCGGCAGAGGCGGCGAAGCCCATCATGGGTTGCTCTGAAGATACTTCCACGGGGGCGGACAATTCTGTCTCTTTTTTCATACTTCCAATGCTGTTTGATGCGTTTTTCATTCTTTTACCCTCTTAAAATTTATTTCGGATTAACCGATTTGTTTTAATCCAGTTTTTGGAGAACATCTATTGACATCATGGGTTAATCTTAAATAGAAATGTTTGACAAGTCAAAGCAAATAGTTTTAATTACAATTAAGATATTCTTAATACTGATGGGGGCGACATGATCCTTAACATGAACCAATTGAGGGCCTTCTACACCGCGGCCCGGACAGGTAGCATCACGAAGGCGGCCCGGGAATTGATGGTTACACCGCCGGCGATAACCATGCAAGTGAAACAACTGGAAAAGACTTTGAATATAAGACTCCTCTTTCGGGAGGGTAACTCGGTCCGTCTCACCGATATAGGTAAAACGGTCTATAAAAAGGCGGAGAGGGTCTTTTGCGAGATTAACGAGATGGAAAACTTCTTTAAGGATATATCAACGGGCAAGTCGGGAGAGTTGAAGATAGGGTGTCCGCAGATGCATGCCAAATATTTTATGCCGAGTCTTATTGGCGCTTTCAAGGATGTTTACCCCGGGATCAAGATCGTTCTGGACCAGGGTTCCAACGCGAAAATGGTGAAGAGCATCATCGACCATAAGAATGAACTTGCCCTTATCCGTAACGTGGCTAATGACAAAAGGTTAAAGATACGGGTTATCGGTAAGGTAGAGGTTGTCCTGGTAACCGCCCAGGAAAGCGTTTTTTTCCCTTCAGGCAGTATTTCCATCTCTGAGGTGTCAGAGGTGCCCCTTATTATGATGAGTGAAGGTTCGGCGCTCAGAGAGGTTATTTATGATTTTCTCAAGAAATATGATGTGTTGCCTACGGTCAGCGTGGAGTCGGCGAGCAGGGATTTCATCAAGGAACTTGTCCGTCAGGACGAGGGCGTTACCTTCCTGGAAAAGTATTCAACGGATGAATTCGCCGAGAGCTCTCTTCGGGAAGTCAAAATACTTGAAGGGGCGCCTGTCCTTGAGTTTGGGATTGCCTATCTCAACCGGCGTAATCTCTCTCCGGCAGCCTGGTCATTCCTGAGACTCCTCGACAAACCGGATGACCTCCTGCCTTTTATCAAATGACCTCCGGTATTCTTGCCTGGTGTTGGACACTTAAAAACCTATTTTTTCTTGTAAAAATATCTGTCGTGTGTTAATCGTAAAAATAAAGAAAAAAAGGGGGGTGAATCGTGAAAGACTCAGGCGCGGTCCTTATTGTTGCTGCTATGGATACGAAGGGCAGGGAGACTGCCTATATAATGGAATGTCTGCGAGAGGTGGATATGCCGTTTGTTCTCATCGACGCGGGCATAATGGGTGAATCGTCCTTTCCCGCGACGATAGGCAGGGAAGAGGTTGCCCAGGCAGGGGGGATGACCCTGGAGGGTGTGCGGGGTCTTGGCAGCGAGGGGGAATCCCTTGCGGTCATGATAAAGGGGGCGACGGCCCATGCCCTCAAACTTTACCAGCAAGGAAAAATAAGAGGTATAATCGGACTCGGCGGTTCCATGGGTTCTACCCTGGGCACAGGTGTAATGCGGGCGTTCCCCATAGGTTTTCCCAAGGTGATGATCTCCACCATGGCCTCCAGGGATACGAGGCCCTTTGTGGGGACAAAGGATATCCTCATGCTCCACTCGGTATGCGACCTCTCAGGGATCAACTCCATAACGGAAAAGGTCCTCCGCAACGGCGCCCTTGCCGTGGCGGGCATGGTGAGGGATTCCATCACCTTTCCTGCTCCGTCAAAACCGCGTGTCCTTATTTCAACGTTGGGCACTACAGAAAGATGTATGCAGACCATGAAAAAGGCCCTTGAGGATGAGGGAAGGGAGGTTATTGTATTCCACACTGTTGGTTCCGGCGGAGAGGCAATGGAGGAGCTTATCCACGAGGGAGATGTGGAAACCGTCATTGACCTGTCCCTCCACGAATTGGTGGACCATTTTTTCGGTGGTGATTATGATGCCGGCCCAAAACGGGGGCTCGCGGCCTTACAAAAAGGTGTGGCCACTATTCTCGTGCCAGGCAATATCGATTTTCTCGTTGCGGGTCCTTTGGCGACAGCAAAGGAGCGTTTCCCCGGAAGAACTTATCACGTTCATAACGCGGCTATTACAACGATCCGAACGAAAAAAAGAGAAGTCGAATTTATTGCGGAGAGGGTTGCCCGATACTGCAGGGAGGCAAAAGGTCCTGTATCTGTGGCAGTGCCGCTAAAGGGTTTTTCCGTCTGGGATGTGAAAGGCGGCATCTTTTATGACCATGCCGCGGTGGATATCTTTGTTGGGGTCACAAAGAGGGAACTCCCCCAGGGGGTTGGACTCCACCTGCTCCCTTTTCACATAAACGACACGGAATTTGCCGAGGCCCTTGTTAAAATACGGGGCGCCATGGCAAGACTCGGGGCCTAACCGTGAAAGACAATGAGGCTATTAAGGGGGGTATTGTGGATTGCGCAATAAGGCCTGCATTTGGCCTGGAAGAGGAAGACCGTCTTTTCCTTTACCCCCTCTTCTGATTCGAGGGTGTCATAGTTGCCTCCACCCTTCGCGATGATGAGGTCGGAAGATGTGAAGAGTCTGTGCGCCTCGACAGAGAGCTTGCCAGGCAGAGTCCCGGGCAGGGGTTCGGCGATGCCGTTTTCCACGATGGGGACAACCTTGTCCATGCCGACGAAAAGGGCGTCTTCTTTTGTCGCGTCATTTAAAACGGGAATGGTTCTCGTCATGAATGTTATCCGTGGGTTATAGTATTCTTTTATCGTCTCGATGAAGAGTCTGTCCAGTACTATTTCGCCGCAATTGTCACCAAGATAGAGGATTTTAGTCGAATCCTCCAACCTTTCTTTCAGCCTTTCAACAGGACCGGTCTGGAGGGGGATCTTTTCCAATTCCGCCAGCATCTTTTCCTGTGGTTTCTTAATCGGTCCGATCATGATGTCGAGGGCATTGCCGGCGATGGAAAATCGCAGGGCCGACGTGAGGGGATCGGCGCTCTCAAGGGTTTTTTCGCGGAGAGTTGGGTATAATTGGAGCGCAAGCTCGTTTTGCCTCTTTTTGACGTCTTTCAGGGGATCTGCCACGCCAAAGATATTCTTGATAGAGTACCATATATTCCTGATCAGTTCGGGGGGTGTCATGGAGTTCCAATCCTTCTCGTCCAACGCGAGATGACTATGGAGTTTCTCCGAAAAGTATTTAATCTTCTCTTTATCTGCCGGAAGATTCTGGACAACCTTGAGCGACATGTCTTTGATACAGTCTATACAGTCAGGCCATACATACATGGAAGATTCCATAAAATCCAGTTACATTCACTCAATCAGTTTCTCAAAAACGCCCAAAACTGTCAACATAATTGTATAAATTCCTTGTAGAAGGGTAAATTACGTTTCTGAGGCACCTTTGCCAGTATATCCCTTGCCGCATGAACCTGACATCTTTGAACCCGTATTGTCTGGCAAAAAAAAGATAGGGCGATGAAGGTGCTGTTGCACATGGGTTTGGATATATACACTATCAATGATTTTTCATTTATGTATCCAGTCGTTAGCAACTGGATACTCACCGCCAATGATTTTTCTACCTCCCAACCACTGAAATGCCTCTTCCGGAGAACTGAAATAATGATATTTTTTAAAGATTGACCTTGTTTTTTCCGAGTGTAAGAAATCGAGAAATTTCTGGGCAACAGCGTTTGATTTTGAAAAATTGACAATGCCTGCCTGAGCAGCGCCTATTCTCGATAATTGCTTGGCATCCAGTTTGACATTTTCAATTTTATCGGGATACCAGCCTTCGAGAAAATGAAAACCAATGATGGCATCTATTTGTTTTAATGCAACGAACATTGCAAGTTTGTTAAAGTCCTCGGCATGGGTTATCAAATTATTTTTAAAATCTGCCTTTTCACGGTCATTGAGGTTCTTGTCTATAATTTCCGTTGCAAGCATTCCTATGTAAACAAACTCCGGATTTGCAATCGCAATTTTAATACCTTCGCGTGTCAAGTCTTTTAAGCCTTTAATATTCTTCGGATTCCCCTTCTGTACGTTTATGCATGGAACGAAATAGACGATATTTTTCAGCGTCTTATTGACAACAAGCCCTTTTTTCTTTGCTTTTGCCATCATATCTTCGGAAGGGGATACAAATATATCACCTCTTTTGATAAATTCCATCTGAGCAAGAAGCGTCCCGACAGCACCGTACACTACATCTACTTTAATGTCTGTGGTTTTTTCAAAAACCATGACTATTTCATCCATAGGACGCTTGAGTGCAGCTCCACAAAACAACATCAGTTTTTCATCTGCATAGGCTTGAACAGGCAAACACGACAACATGAAAACCAAAACAAGACTGATCATAAAAAACCTTTTCAATATATTCACCTTCATTATGGTATTTAGTCTACATTGCACGATTCGGCTAATATTTCGGATATATCCTTTACCTCAAGAGTATGTTCCAATTCTTCAGATTTTATTGCGTCTTCGAGCATGACAAGACATTTAGGGCAGGCTACTGCCAGGACATTTGCCCCGGATGCTTTAGCCTCCCTGACCCTGCGTCTCGATGGACTGTCTTTGCTTCCGCCGAGTAGATCGATCTGAAAATTGCCCGCACCACCGCCACAACACAGTGCGCTTTCTCTATTCTTTTCCATTTCTACGAGTTCAACGCCTGGGATGTTTTTGATAATTTCCCTCGGCGCCTCGTATTCGTTGTTCCATCTGCCGAGATAGCATGGGTCGTGAAAGCAGATCTTTGCTTGCAATCTACTGTCGGGAATAATATTTTTATTTTTTATCAGGTCTACCAGTATCTGTGTATAATGGAAAACATTGAAATTTCCTCCATACTGAGGATAATGGTTTTTGAATATATTGAAGGCATGGGGCGAAAAGGTGATTATTTTACTAACGCCGAGTTTTTTAAACAAAGCGATGTTTTTTTCAGCGAGCGTTTCAAAAAGGCCTTCCTCTCCGAGTTTGTGGACTTCATTCCCGTCGCAGTTTTCCTGAACCCCGAGGATACCGAACGAAATACCGAACTTCTGAAATAGTTTTGTCAAAGCAATAATGGATTTTTGAGCCCTTGTATCATAAGATGCGGTGCACCCCACATACAAAAGATATTCTTGCCTTTTGAAATAATCGACCTCACATCCTTTGACCCAAGCGTCTCTTTTTGTTCTGCTTGAACCATATGGGTTTCCCTGAAGTTCCACGTTTTCAAGAAATAATTTTACAGCGGAAGGCAGCCTTCCTGATTCGACCATTTCTGAGCGGGCTGCTACAACCATATTTACTATGTCCACATTGAAGCGGAGAGGACATTTTATTTCGCAGTTTCTGCATGTGGTGCAGGAATATAATATTTCTGCAAGGTGCTCACTCCATTCGATCTGGGTGTTCAGCCATGCTCTGGTCAGCCATAATCTTCCTCCGCAAGAAAAGGTTTCCATGCGAAAACGGGCATATGGCGGACAGTTGTTAACATCCATCCAGTTTGCAGGAAATTTGCAATATCCACAACGGAAACAACGATGTATGAGGTCTTTGTATGGAAATTCTGCCATTGTCATTATTTCACATCCCAGTTACCAGGATTCATGATGCCGTTGGGGTCAAGGAGTTTTTTTATCTTTTTCATCAGTTCCCTTGTTGCAGGGTCAAGCCTTTCCATAATCAGTTTTTGCCCGTAAATACCGGGTTTCCAGATAACCCCGCCCAATTCAACGACGATGTCATCTGTTTCATGCAATGCCTCTTTTGCATGTCTGATTGTATCGGGCTCTGCCCTGTTGAAAGCATACGTCCATGCAAACATCATAGAGTGGCCTACGCCGACGCAACGACCGGTTACGGTATAAGGTATATTGTGTTTTTCCGATATTTTTCTGCCTATTCTGTAACAATCTGGATACTTTTCTATCGGCATGATACTGCCGACATACTCGAAACCCCCACCTTTTTTGTAATCAGATGTCTTTGATATCTGCGGCCTTTCTAATCCCATTGTAAATCCAAGGTATGCCCCGTCACCGTTTCTGATATATTCGCCGAGCGTATCATCCCATAGTACTTCCTGTTTCCATTCAAGTTCTTTTTCGGTGTCTGCTGCGATATTCACTGTGATATGCTGTAACCCATCGGAAAAAGGAGGGATTGCCCTGCTGTATGCGATTATATCTTCTGCCATCTGTGTATGGGTCAGTTTGAATAAGATTTCAGGGACAAGTTCTTCATTATCAACGACGAATTGACCTGTCCCACGTATGCGCTTTGCAGGGAAAAGCCTCATGGACAGTTTTGTAATGATCCCTGTTGTGCCGTACCAACCAAGAAAGACATTAATATCCGGCAGTGGGTGATTTGTGAACCATTCGGAACCAACGGCACATGAGCCAAGACGACATATTTCTCCGGTTGGAAGAACAACTTCCAGACCATTTATCAGGTCAGAATTGAAACCATAAGGTTGGGCAAGATCGCCCTGACCGTGAATCATCAAATTTCCTGCAATTGTAGCTGTGGGGGGCGCACCTGGTTCTGAGTGTGTAAGTTGTGGATGGTGTTTTTCAAGGTATGATGTAAGTTGTGCCTGAGAGACGCCGCATTCGAGCACCGCATAGCGTGATTTTTCGTTTACTTCGATTATACGATCCATGCGCTTCAGATCAATTAAAATGCCTCCCTTGAGTGGGACAGCAAGGCCGGCAAGAGACAATCCGCCGCCTAAAGGTACTACAGGTATTTTGTTCCGGTTGGCGAGGCGCAATATCGCTTGAATCTGTTCTACTGATTCAGGAGACACAACATAGTCGGGTCGTCGGGGCTCTGCTGTTCCCAGATCAAAAGAATAGATAAATAATTCTTCCTGACGGTTTGAAACATGAGTTTCATCAACGATATCTGCAAGTGATCGTAATATATTATCCATGTCTATCTCCAGCCCGTTGGTTTCTCGCCAATCGCAAGACGGCAGAGGCCACTCATATGAATGGGTTTGATGCCGTTTTCTGAAACAACACGTCCCAGCGTCTGGAAACATGCCGGGCAGTTAAATACGCATATCTGTGCGCCTGCCTTTTTCATGTCCTCGATGTTTTTCCGCTGTAGTTCTCTTGCTCGCTTACGGCTTCCTTCAACTCTTTGCCCTTGAATTGTGCCGGCACAGCATAAGGCATTTTCATCGGAGTATGTTCTTTTTACGATCTCCACACCGATGAGCTCAAATATGCGATTGACAAACAGGTGTTTGTCAGGCGACAACCGTGATGAACATGGCCTCTGGTATGCAACTTTCAAATTCATTGGTTTTATTAATGCCTTTAGTTCCATGAGGCGTTCAAACAAGAATTCATAAAAGTGTACTGGTTCAAAGGGGACATCGATACCAACTGCCGGACAATAAGACGCATACGTGCCGTAGCATTCATCGTGAAAACATATCAGTTGAGTTGGTTTATGTCTTGCAATGGTATTTATGATTCCTGGCAATCGTTCTTTGATGACTGAACTTTTGGCATAATGGAGATACATGAGTTGGCAGAAATAGTGAAACATCTTGCGTGCATCCGTTGATATTACGGGTATATTCTCGAAAAGTTTCCCCTGTATGAGTGGCATAAGTTCAGAAAAGGCGCCCATATTTAGCGCCGGACCATCTATGGGTTTTATTTCAGGCTCGCCCCTGAATGGTATGCCAAGCTTTATAGCCCTTTTTATCAATGGTCTTGGTACCGGAGCGCAATCAAGCGCTTCCTGACGTTCTACGATAAGATAAAAGGGGTGATTGCCCATCGGACAATATTCTTCGCAGGCATAGCATGTCACGCAATTGTGAAGTACGAATGAATCTTCGCCTTGGGCAATCTTGATAATCTCATTTTTTGCTGTTTTGCTGTCAATATTCATATATTGGCACTTTGTAAGGCAAGCTTGAGACGGGCAGTCAAGACATTTTTCAATGTTGAATTTTAATTCATACAATGTTGCCTCCATGCGTTTTTAGGTCAATCGACATAAGCTATCTCGAACCCTGCTTATAGTTTTAAAATATAGTTTTACGATTTTTATACCTTGTTTTTATTATTCTTTGCCGCGCCTTTTCAGCGTGTCTATGTCGCTAATGGGTTTAACATCTTTTTTATTGCTTTCATAGATGGAAATAATATTAAGACCGGTAAAAAAGGTCTTTGCTTCGAGCATCTTTTCTTCTGATATTGGCACAATGCTGCATGGTCTAAGCGGGGTGTTAAGCTGCACCTCGTCGGGCATGATCTCTTTTACAGTATTGGCAATATCCGCCGCACAACCGATGTTATCATCAGTAAACATGATCTGTATGGCGAGTTTACCTTTAAATCCTTTTTTAAATTCCTTAATTCCTTTAACAATAGTGTTAAGCTGTGTTTCGAGAGGTTTATTAATAATCTCAAAGATGTCCTGCTTGGGGGCGTCGAGCTTTGCGATAACCAAATCGGCATGTGATAGCTCTTCCCTGACATCAACCCTGTGTATCAAAGACGAATTGGTTATTACTGCGATTGGCTCTGTCCTGTTTCTTCGTATAGATTTTATAACGCTGCCAAGATTGGCAGCGAGTGTTGGTTCTCCTCTGCCTGATAGTGTTATATAGTCAATCGGTATGCCATCTGGTAATCCTTCCAGTTCCTTGATGATGTTGTTTTCAGAAACATACTGGTGTCTTGTTTCGGTAAATACCTTTGTTGCCCCAAGTTGACAGTATACACAATCGAAGCTGCATATCTTATCTTTCTGTGATAAAAGATCGATTCCAAGAGAGCTTCCAAGCCTCCAGGAGGGCACTGGCCCGTATATGTACTTGAATTTATTCTCCATGTGGAACTACCCCCTTTGATGAGAGCCGTTCCCCGATCATTGTGAGTAACTTGATTGCCCCTGTTCTTTTCAACTGCCTGAAGTTGGCGCCCTCTCTGATGTGTTTAAGCGCCTTTTCTTTATCAAGCACCCTGCTTCCAGATACTATGTCAATACCGTGCTCAAAAAGCACTTCAGAAAAAGGGGTTGTGGGGCCAAGGAGCATTTTGATAGCTGTGTTGGGACATAGCTTTAACAGATCAGTGAGGGTGTGATTGATAAGGGTTGTGCTCGATATTGCAACAATATCAGATATGGGCAAAAATTTTTGTGCGTCAACTTCGGGGTAATCTCCGGGTCTTTGCCATTTTTCGATCACCCAAAGGTTCTTTGTTGTTTTTTTCAAATCATCTGTAAAAGGAAAGTGGCCTATTACAGAGACATTCTTGTTTTTTCCGTATTCCAGCAGAATATCAGAGGCATTTACTTCGGTACACCTTGAATAGTCTGGTTCCAGAAGTGAATTGATGGCTGCAAGACCTACCGATGCACGGGCTATATCGGATGCGAGGGCGAACTGTGACAATTCTAATGCGGTCATCTCTGTGTATGGTTTTTCAGGGTACATTGCCGTATTTTTGTCTGCGGCACAATCCCGAAACATTGTAGATGATAGACCGCAATATCTGCTGATTACTGCTGTCCAGAAGATACCTTTTGTAACCTCAATAATTGGGGCATCATAATTGATGTTGTTTATTAAATCCTGAATGATTTTCATTTTTGGGTTTGAAATATCCTCCTTTTTCGTTTTTGTAAACAGTATGTTTTATCATGAAAGGCTTAGCTAAGCAAATCGGCATTTTTACCTATTTGCCTCTAACTTTTCAGTGTATTGTTGTTTTACCAGAGATTCTTCTGCTGGATGTGGTGAGATAATAGGTTCGATATCACCACTGTTATACCTTTTAATGTAAAATCCACTCAACCTCGAACACTGAATCCGATAAAGGTCGAACACTGAA
>ERZ795056.6379-NODE-6379-length-11512-cov-7.473161_pt1 | contig 11512 bp, 9 predicted proteins | sample MGYA00375140_ERZ795056 | MGnify/ENA primary metagenome ERZ795056 (study PRJEB30185, sample SAMN05720227) | activated sludge metagenome | isolation source: Anaerobic digester | place: USA | collected 2015-03-09 ...
TGGCGGCCTGTCGGGATGCGGTCACATCGGTGATGGTCGTGACGATCCGGTCGATATGGTCATGGCCGGGGCGTCTAAAGGGTGCATACCGGACCTGGAGAAAGCGATGGCCGAGATGGGGATAATCCATCTCCATCTCGAAGGAGACGGGAGTGCCCGTGAGACAGGTATCAAGACGCTCGCGAATGTCCCTTTCGTAGACATCTTCGCCAAGGACTTCGCGGACGTGTTTCCCGATGATGTCCTGGTTGGTCGCCTGACGCTGTGCGAGAAAGGCCTGGTTGACAACCCGGTAGCGATGGTCCGAGTCGATCACGGCGACGAGATCGTGGATGGCATCCATGGCCAGCCAGCCCTCCCGGACGGAGGCCTCGTGGCGGATACGAGCGGTAATGTCGGTAAAGGTGGCGTAGGCTCCATTCAGATACCCATCGGGGGAGAGGATCGGGAGGGCATTGATCTCAATCCAGATGTAGTCAGTTTTTTGGGGATGAAAAACTCCCATGATGACGCCGTACATCGGCTGGCGGGTCGTCAGGACGACCATTCCCGGGTGGGTCTCTCCGGGGTACTCGGAGCCATCCTCGTGGATGCAGTGCCAGATGGGGTCCAAGGAGGTTTTTCCCTGCATCTGGGACAGACTGACGCCAAGGATCTCTTCGGCTGCGGGATTGGCCATGAGGATGGCCCCTTGGGCGTCATGGACAACAACACCATGGGGCAGCGTAGAGACGATCGGGCAGCGAGGCAAGGCCTGCATGGAAAATTCCCGCACGGCACAGCTTGAGGTCGGCAGTTTTGGATCGTCTTCCATGGATGTTCCTTGCGCCAGTAATCACAGCCGCTGCCTGACATTGTACCACATTCACCGGACATGGCGAAAATCATTTTCACCGATATCCCCAACGGTGATCTTGACATGCCGCCGCAGGGCATTGTTGCCCGTTCCGCATCGAGTCAGCAAAAAATCCCGGCATGGCCGCCCGAGGGGGCTTTCCCTGATACGGTCAGCCGGTCTATACTGCCGGTATCCGGGGTGGTGCCTTCCGTCTGCTGGATTGCTTTTTGGGGAACGACGGCCGGCCGGATCAGGGCAGAAAAGTATTCGGGAGGACATGATGGCGTGGTACAAGGAGTTGTTTGAGGATTACGCGAAGCAGTACGATACGGAGGATTTTGTCCAACATACTGAGTCCGAGGTCGCGTTTATCGAAGAGGTTTTGGCGCATGATACCAGCATCCGGATTCTTGACATTGGCTGCGGGACAGGGCGGCATTCGATCGAGCTGGCGGCACGGGGGTATCCGGTGACCGGGGTGGATTTGTCCAAAGCCCAGCTCAAACGTGCCCGGGGGAAGGCGGCTCTGCGCAATGTCTCTGTCAGTTTTGAAGAAGGAGATGCCCGGCGTCTGCCCTTCGAGAATTGTTTCGGGTGTGCCCTTTCTCTCTGCGAGGGCGGTTTTCCGCTGATGGAGACGGATGAAGAAAATTTCGAGATTCTGAAGAGTGCGGCCCGTGCGCTGGTCCCCGGAGGGATCCTGATACTGACGACGTTGAACGGTCTGTTTCCCATGGCGCACTCCATCAAGGCACTGATCAACGATACCTCGACAACGAGCCTGCGCGTCGAGGAGAGTTCTTTTGATCTGATGACGTTCCGTGAAGCGGAGACATTCACCGTGACACAGGATTCCGGCCGGGAGTTGACCATCACGAGCAGTGAGCGATTTTATGTGCCACCGGAGCTGCGTTGGTTGCTTGTGACCGCCGGATTTGCCGACGTCGAGCTCTATGGGTGCATGCCGGGGCAGTATAACAGGGAGCGCAAGCCCAACCCGGATGATTTCGAGATGATGGCGATAGCCCGGAAAGCGGTACTGTAAGGAAAAACGCCACCATAGTCCCCGGGTGGGGAGCGGGAATACCTGGAAATTTTATGACCATGGTGATTCCGTAGGTCCGCGGACGGGGATTTTTGGGTGGAACACGGAGAAAATTTCTCAAATTTGAGAAAAAACGGTACCATGACAGCGGGGCTGACAATACCGTCACCATAGTCGCCGGTGATAATCTGGTCCTCAAAAAGAGGGGATGCGGAAAAAGCCTGCGGTGTATACTTGAGAACAGAAAAATTCCATCGTGAAGAGGGTGTCATGTCGAGAATCGTTTTGGGTTTGATTGTGCTGGTCACTATGGTGACGGCGTGTTCCACGGAAAAGACAGGCGGAACCGAGACGAACAAGGGCCTGGTGGCGGGCGGCAGGGCCGAGGTGACGGCGGCCTCCGGTTTGCGGATGCGGGCCAAACCGGACCAGAAGGCTCCGATTGTGGACGTGCTGTCCGCTGGCGCCGGCATGACTGTGCTCGATCCGGCCGGCCCCGAGGCGGTTATCGAGGGCAAGCCGGGCCGCTGGGTCAGGGTGCGCTACGGTGCCAGTGAGGGCTGGGTCTTTGGCGGCATGATCCGTCCGGCCGAGGCGATGAAAGTTGTTGGGGGAAATGGAACAAACGTGGTTACCAACGAGGCCTGGCTCCTTGTTCCAGGAAAGCGGGCCGGCTTGTTTGTACTGGGCAAGCCCATTCCGGAATCGGCCTATAGTGCGTATGGAAAGCCAGACGGGGTCAGCCCGCCATCTGATAGCCGGGATTCCGGGTCAACGTACTGGGGAGTGCAGGGAAGCAAGATGAATGTCAAGCTCCACGATGGCGTGGCCAAGGAGAATGTCTTTAGCGTCCACATCAGTGCGCAGCAATTCCGCTTTGCAAACGGGATTGGTGTTGGAAGCACTGTTGAGGATCTTCAGGCCAAATTCCCCGGGGGAAAGCGGGAAGAAGGTATGGATGTCGACTGGTTCTACACGATCTCCGGGGCCGGCTTTGGTATCAGTGGCGGAAAGGTGAGCGTAGTCGTGATCGATTCCGGAAACACACCGTAACACAGCGCTGCAAGAACATCCATTCGGGGAACGGCCAGGCACTGACGAACACTCACGGTACTTGAAGTGTGAATCTGGCCTGAGGCTGTTCCCCAAAAAGCTGTTCAATTGACCGATGGGCCATGTTCGCCGCCGGGGCCGAACCTTGCTTCGAGCGCCTTGCGGGCATCCTCTTCCGAGAGCGGGGTCACAGTGCGCGGAACCGTGGGGCCGTTTTCCGCCTGGCGCTTGGCCAGCCCTTCGTGGAAGAGAAAGCGGTGATAGAATTCATGGGGCGTGAAAGCGGCAAGGGTGGCGGCAAAACCGGAGGAGGAACTCCCCGGGATGCGCTCGCAGGCTACCATGCCTGCTGCATTGAGGATCCCGTCTTTGGCGGCCCGGTCGGGTCCAAAGGGGTAGTAGACGACGGAAAAAAAGTGCTCGGGGTCATGCCAGAGGATTGGAGCGGAGTCGATCAGTTGGACCTGGCCGCAATGGGGGCAGGGCGCGGCGTTGAAGCGCTGCTCGGCAAGCTGCTCGCGTAATTCCGGCTTGGCACTCACGTCAGCGGCAACGATCATCTCCTGCTCGAAGGGTTGCTTGCAGGCGATGCAGGTGTGGGTGACCGTCTGCGAGACGGTGTCGCCCGCCTTCCAGGGCAGGCTGATTCCCTGTTTTTCGTCCGCCTTTGTCACCAGACGCAGGATGCGGGCCTCGGCCTGGAGGAGCAGTTCGGCATACGAAAAGACGATCCGCCTGTGGCGCAAAAAGAGCGGGAGCAGGGCCAGATCGTCGTCGTTCCTGTCCGAATAGAGCAGGCTTCCGTCATCGGCAAAATCCGCCAAAAATTCATCGTGTCCAATGGCCGCCTCGGGCATCGAGGCCAGGGCGATTCCCAGATTGGGGTCAACATATTCGAACAGGCTGGAGAGCATCATTTCCGTACCACAGGATTCGCACCGGAAGACATTGACGGCTCCGGTAAAAAATTTTTCGCGCTGGTCAGGATCGCTGCCGTCGATAAAGGGCATGACCTGGACATCGCTTTCGTGTCCGCATTGTGGGCAGGCGACCCTGTCTGTCATCGTTTCTGTCTGCATCTTCACGTCCTCACGTTGTTCCATCTAGTCTACGTAGGGGCGGACTGTGATGCAAGGTGTATGCGTTCGAGTGTTTTTTGGTGAACAACCTCGAGCCTCCGGGGATGTCTTGGGCGGCCTGGTTGTGGTGGGCAGTCCGCGCCGGCCTGGTGGCGGTGTCATGGTACCGAATTTGCCGGGCTGGGTAAAAAACGGTACCATGAAACTGTGTGCAATGGTGCTTCGGGCGAGGTGTGCGGCCCCTGGCCGCCATGTTTTGCATCAAATTCGAGATACTGGTACCATGGTGCGGAAAAAACGGTACAGACAAACGGACCCGGTCTCGGGCCGGTGCCTGTCGGCAGTGTCATGGTACCGAATTTCCTGGATTGTGTAAAAAAACGGTACCATGATCCCGGTTTCAGTCGCTGGCCCGCGAGTCCTGCGGAAAAAACGGTACCATGATCTCCAGATTCCCCGCCTGATTGTCGATTTGCCACTCGACGGTGCAGATCTCGCCGAGAAATGCCCTGTCGTGACTGACAGCCAGAATCGCTCCGGAATAGTCTTTCATCGCGGCGGACAGGCAGCGGACGGAGAGAAGATCCATGTGGTTGGTCGGTTCGTCCAAAACAATCAAGGAGGCTTTTTGGGTAAACGCCATTGCCAGAAGGATTTTGCGGAGTTCTCCGGGTGAACAGGCGATGCTCTCCGGATGCTCGCCTGCCGTCGAGCGCATCCATCGCAAGGGCTTGGGGTCCGTTCCGAGGCGAGCGACAAAGGACCAGACCTGGCCTTCCTCAAAGTCGGTCATCCCTGCAAGCCGATCGAGGGCGGAGAGTGCCGACGGAGTGTCGATCTCCTGGGGCATGAAGTATACATCCTGGACTGGGCCGATTTCCTGCATGATCGCGGTCAGCAGGGTCGTTTTTCCGGAGCCATTCTCCCCGGTCAGCATGATCCGTGATGTGCGCGCAATATCAAGAGGCGGCAGGTTCAGGGTCCGCCCGTCACCCAGCGGAAGGGGGCCTGCCGGGCGACGGATCCAGAATGGTTTGTCGGAGGGCTGTCCCCAGACCGAGACGCCTTCTTTTCGGGAGCCATGTTCCGGCAGGGTGGCCAGTTCTTCCTCAAGCTGGTTGATGCGCGATGCAAGGCGCATCATGGCGGCGGCATCTGGGCGATCCTTGCCCGTCAGGCGTGCCCGGTTTGCCTTCTCTCTGCCGTCATGGTCTTTCGGTGCCAGTCCCCGCCGGGACATCCGTTTCTGTGAGCCATCGACCTTCTGTTTTTTTTCACCATGGCTGACGGACAATCGGCTGATGGTGCTCCGGATCTGTTCTGCCTGATCCGCGGCATGATGACGGTTGTGTTCCCGCTGATCCAGCGCGGTCGAGACGGAGCACGCGTATCGGGTCAGACCTCCCCGTTCCATGATCAGGGTGGAAGAGGTCAGCGCATCCAGGAGCGCCCGGTCGTGGCTGATCAGGATGCCGATTCCTTGCCATCGGGAGAGTCCGTGGATCAGGATGTTTCTGGCTGACTCGTCCAGGTGGTTGCCGGGTTCGTCGAGGATCAGTATGTCAGGTTCGCTGGCCAGGGCCAGGGCGATCTGGGCCCGCTTTTTCTCTCCGCCTGAGAGGGTTTCCCATCTCCAGGGCCAGTCATGACCGATGGCAAGGCGGGAGAGATGTGCCTGAATGGCCTTGTCCGGCGTACAAAGGAGCTCCATCAACTGAGGGGGCACATCCTCGGGGATCTGTTCGAGGTAGAGTATGCTGCCGGGCCGATGGATCCGGCCGCTTTTGGGGGGCAGCAGGCCGGCGATGCAGCGAGCAAGGGTCGTTTTTCCCGATCCGTTGGCGCCCACAAGGCCATGCCAGCCCATTCCCAGGCCAAAACTGATGCCCGAAAAGACAGGGTTTGATGCTGAATCGTGTTGAAACGAGAGAGATTGTACGGAAAGAATGAACTCGCCCATGGCGGCCTCCGGGATTGCTTGCAGGGAAGGGCACGCCGGACACATTCACCGAAAGGTCGTCTGCGTGCCTGTCAGTGATGGATGCGCATTGGACGGTTCGCTCCTCGAAAAAAGTATTGTTTCAAGATATAGGGTATCTGTGTTACAGGCAAGCGGTATGCAGTGCCCGAGTCTCATCCATAATCGTGGAAGAACCATGCTGTGTCGAAAGCAGGGTGCGCAGGCTGAACCAAGGAGTGTGTCAGGTGTATACTGAGGTTCAGGCTTGTTGTGTACAGCCGTGAATGGAAGTCGGACTACGGTGTAGACTGGTCTGTCGCACGACACATATCCGGAGGAATGGCATGGTCAATCCCGATATTGGCAGGATTTTGCTCGAAGTACTGGCTTCGCTTGTGATCCAGTGTACCCCGCTTGACGTATATCCGGGCGGGGTATGGACATGGAGTGACGGGAATGCGTGTTGGTATACGATTGGTGTCGAACGGCTTGGCGAGAGCGGAATGACGCTGGATTTCGTCAAGTACGAAGGAGAAGTCCGCACGGATGCAAGCCTGACCCTTGGCGTCAGGCGTGGTGCGGACGGTACATGGGCTGTTGACAGGTTCAAACGCGGGGAAGATGGACAGTGGCAAACGGTTTCCGGCCCGTTGCAGGCATTCCCCGGGGGAGTCGTTCCCCAAGCGGTGTATATCGCTCCATGGGAAAGCCGGCAGACGGTGATGCGGTTGGTACATAAGGAAGTCTCACCCGACGGGCAGGCAGTGGTCTACAGCTACCAACACGGGACTGTTGATGTTTCTGTTGCGGTGATCAAGGGGCAGCTTGCACGGATCTCGATGTCTCCGGACGGAAAGCGGATGGCAGATGCCGAGCATCTTCTGACGAGGGAAGGCGGGAATCAGTGAGGTTCTGCAGACGGGGGTGGCCAGTATTGGGAATCTTGTGCCTGTTTGGTGCCTGTGGCCTGACATGTGCACCGTCTGCCCGGATGGTTGTCGCAGAGGTTCCGGTTACGCAAAGGGCGGTGCGTTCGGATGAACGCTGGCTGGTCGGTGTCTGGACGTGGGCAGGCGAATCTCAGGAGGCAGCCCGCTGGTCACCGGATGCCGTACGATTCGCGGAAGATGGTACCCATACCAGAGGGAGGCTGCAGGCCGGCCGATATGTTGCCAAGCCGCATTCCGGTTCGACCCCGGGCTTCGTGAGCCGCTGGGAGTTGAAAGGCAACAGGATTTGTTTCTGCCTTGACGGAGCCGAGGAAGCCGCCGGCATCGTACGTGTTGGAGAAAACGTGTTCCGTACAGAATTTTTTGACGGAAATGCGCAGTACGTCTTTTGGTATGTCAGGTACACAGGTGGTCGATGACCGGGCGGAGGGGGCTCCGATGTCGTATCCTCTTGATGGTCATGGTGGCTATTTTTTCCTGGTCATGATTGCATGGAATGCACGTATAGCCCGTTTACTCATTCCGGTTGGGTTCGGTCTCCTTTGGTTGTCTTCCTGCGCGCCGCAGGTACAGCCGTTTCGCGAGCGGCCAACCGTCCGGACGTTTATCACAATGCTGACGAACGAGACATCGCCTGAAAAACGGACGGCGTTGGCGCGCTCCTGGATGGCCGAGCGTGAGGGCATCCCTTGGCCGCCGTACGAAAATGGTCAGGTACACGTGTTTCTCTGGGATGAAGAGCGTGGAAACCGGCCGCTTCCGGGAATCGCCCTGTCGGCGCACGCCTGGCTCCCGAGGGCGGTCCCCTTTGTGCGTCTGGCCGGGACCCCCCTTTTACATGCCGGATTTGAAGCCAGACCACTGGATGATATAGTCTACTGGATTGCGGATGGCCGGGAATGGTACCGGGATCCCTACAACCCGATGACGGCCCCCGATCCCCTTTTGCATCAGGCCTCCCGGGTGGATCTGGCCGGGAGGGGCCGGCCATTTTGGGCATCGCGTCTGCCGCACATGCTTCGCGGACGGCTGGAGAAAACGGCCCTCGGAGGAAACTGGTTTGTGCGGCGTTCGGCCTGGCTCTATCATTCTCCGGCGACAGCGACCAATGGCCGGGGCTGGCAGGATTTTTCCGGGAGACCGTCTCCGGTTGACGGATTGCTTGTTCTCGAGATGCCTTCCTCCTCTGATGATTCCGTTCTCCTGGCAAATTGCCTCGATCGGGCCTTCCACGGGTCCGGGGCCCGGGTTGTTATTCTCTGCATGGAGTCGACGGGATCCGATGCGCCGGTTGGAGGTTGGGGGTTTGCCGAGATCGTTGCAAAGGAAGCCCCCGCTCTGGTTCTATCTTCAGGAGGAACACCCTCCGGCCTGCGGATTGGCGTGGCTGCCACGCAATGGAATGCGGCCCATCTTCTGCACGCGATTCTGCGCAATGGCCCCCTGGTCCAGCGTCTCTGGCTGGTGGCCCCCCGACTGGAGCGGCACTCGCCCCAGTTGGAGTATGCCCGCTCACAGAATCTCCCGGGAATGAACGGGCTTTCTGTCAAAATTGGCGGCGGGGAACCTGACGGGGCTCTCCTTGAGCGGGTTGGTGAGAGTCTGCGAGGGAAGGGTGCGCGCGTAGAGCGCCAAGTCAAGCAGGAAGACTGGATTGGTCTGGCCTCGGAGAATCCGGACACCAGGCGGTCCGCTCTCTATGCGATAGTTCAAGACTGGCTGCGCGAATAAGAAGGCCGGCCAGGATGCTGCGTCGCCATCCCGGCGGGTGTCCGGGCTGCTTGGCAACCTTGGACAGCAGGAAGAGGATCCCGCAGTCTGCTTCATCAGCCATTCGCCGGGCAGACACGACCCGGAAGCCGGTTTCGGGAGGCCGTCAGCATGACGCTCTCCCCCGTGCATGGTCCTCCGTGAATTACTGGAGATGCTTGAATTGCTGTGCGGAAAACGGTTTTGACCGGATTTGGTGCACCTCCGGCCAGAGGAGCCATTCAAGGAGGTCCGAGGCGAAATGCCAATTACTGATCCGGGACAGTGAGAGTTCGTTGGCAACGAAATCGCAGTCTCCGATAAAGATGGTTACCGGTCGGGCGTTTGTTCCTGCTGAACGGATGGCAAATCCGAGATGCAATGGGCCGGGAATGTCTTTTCCGGCATCATATTCGAATTCATCCGGCTTTTCATCGTCAAATTCGGTTTCTCCCCAGCCATTGGAGGAGCTGGAGACAATGGATACGGACTCAAAATTTGTGGGTTTGACCTGCATGGGAACAAAACCGGCTGCTTCGGCGATCAGCACCCGGAAATTCGGTCTGCGGTAAAAGTGGGTGACCGATTCATGGTCGTAGAGAATAGATTCAATCCAGCGTGCGCCACGGAAAGAGTCTTTGTTGGCCGGGTCGACAACTGTCGCGTTGACGTGCGCGAACCCGAACCGTGCGGCAAGATGTGCACCCCAGGGGGTGAGCGGGGTGTCCATCAAAAAGAAGGCCCGTTCCTTGCCGGATTCCAGACGTTTCATCAGGAGGGCGTCAAGATCTCCGGGGATGCCCTGTCGAGGATCCGAAAAGATCAGGATGCTTTTTGCCGTGTCGAGCCGGTTTGTATTGGTGCTGGTCGTCCCGAGCGCATCGGCTAGTGAGACGTTGTGCAAGCGATACCCCGAATTGGAAAGTGCCGTCACGAATTTTGTTATCGAGGAGCCTTTGGCCCCGGTCATTTCACGGGAACCGATTCCGCTGATGAGCTTGAGGTCCACCGCTTGCCCGCCGACCCGGAGCAGAGCCGCGACAAGCTTCCGTTCGGCCATCAGGATACGCGATATTTTGCCGTCTGATCCGGTGACATCCTGGTAGAGATCCGAGACCTGGAGTACGGAACTCCGGGACTTGTTTTCGATTACAATATGGGGCGCCCGGGTGACACCATAGCTGGCCGCCATACCGCGGTCGATGTCCGGATCAAGCCAGGTAAAGGTGACCTGCTTCGGAATGCAGGCGGCCAGTTCCCGAAGGATGTGCATGACCGGATCCTCGGAAAATTTCCCGAACAGCATGATTGTGATCTTGTTGGTGATGCCTTCAACGAGGGTTTTCGAGGTTTTGGAGAGGGTGACGAGATCGGTCCAGGTCGTGCTGTCATTGACCCCCTGGGACGAGAATACGATATCGAAGAGCATCCAGATGAATTCTTTCCCGTCAGGTGCAAATTGTTTGGCAAAGCGGGCAATAAATCCCTTGCGGCTGGTCTCGCCACTTCGAGCCTCTTCGGTGATTGTTCCGCTGACCGTCAGGCGATCGTCTTTTTCCGTTGTTTTCCAGTTCTCGATGCTGTGTGCCTTGATTTTTTCGGAGAGTCTGGTTTTTGCTGAATAGACGGGGAGTCGTTTGTTTTTGATTTCATCGCCGAAAAAGTCGACCATGCGGGCATGGAGGTTGTCGCTGCGCTTTTCGCCATAGAGGGAATCAAAATATCCGGTGATGAGATTTTCTTCCGGGCTGGATGAGCAGGCGGTGGCCAAAAGGGTCAGGGACAGGAATAGCAGGAAAGCACGAACGATCATGAGAGAATCCTCCAACAGACTTGATCCGGTTTGGATACAGAGTCCCCCCAGTATAGCAGATAATGGGGCAAATTGTGGAAGAAAAGCGTGAAACTGGTGCAAAGAGAGTCGCCCTCCGGATCAGGCGGAAGGCATGGAAGCGGTCAGAGAGAGATTCTGTCAAAGGCCAGTCTCTGCCATTTCAGGAAGCTGTCCCTCGGTGGCTTTCCATCCTCCTTCCGGTCATTGCCGGACCGGAGGGTTTCCTGGCTGGATCCGTGGCGGTCAATAGGATTCGAAACGGCTCTTTTTGTTTGTGTCGAGGAGGCTGTAGACGTAATCCTGGAGCTGCTTGCGCATTTCGTTTGAAATCTCTTCGAATTGCAGACCGATTTTCCGGCCTTGCACGTTCCGGACAACACACCAGATATCGAGGTTTACATTCCGGACAGGGGATGCTTTGATCCGGAGCAGATCGCCTTCAAGGAGGATCTGGTTGGCTTCGATCGCGATTCCGCCTTCGGAGAAGTCGATGATGATGCATTCGCCCTTGTTGTTCTTGTAGTGGTACTCGGCTGGAATGGCAACCGTAATCCGGGTCATGCGCTGTTGTTGTTGTGGGCTCATTTTTATCCATCCCCTGACCTGAACCGCAATTCGCGGGTGTGATGCATGTTCATGAATGATTTCCCGTGAACATGCATCAAATATAGCCCATTTATCCCGTCTTGCAGTCACCTTCGCACCGTTGTATGATGCTTCACAGATTCGGGTTCGCAGAGAACCACGATGGCAGGAGGCAGTATAATGGGAAGTTTGGCATTTATGACGAAGGTTGAAGCCGGGGTGACAGTGCTTGGTATCGGAGGAGTCATTGATACCGGGGTCGCACCTCAATTTGAAGCAGAAATGAAAAAAGCCGTGGCGGGTGGAGGGAAATTTGTGGGGGACTGTTCGGGCCTTGAGCATATAACCTCGGCCGGTATCGGCGTCCTGATCGCCATGAAAAATGCGATTCAATCCTCTGGCGGGACCTTTGTCATGGC
>ERZ795056.6380-NODE-6380-length-11512-cov-7.416165_pt1 | contig 11512 bp, 5 predicted proteins | sample MGYA00375140_ERZ795056 | MGnify/ENA primary metagenome ERZ795056 (study PRJEB30185, sample SAMN05720227) | activated sludge metagenome | isolation source: Anaerobic digester | place: USA | collected 2015-03-09 ...
GGTGCTGGGCAGCCGGTTCGGCGGCGGGTTCCTGCTCGGCGCAACCGACACCTATCACCTGCACCGCGGCAACATCGGCGCCCCCCTGCCGATCAGCTACATGTTTCCGGAAGCCACGATCTTTACCGGATACCTGCCAGACGCCCTGTGGCGCGGCGAAACGCAGATCGACCGCCAAGCCCGCAACGGGCGCACGACCGGCCTGTCCGGCGCCTTCCACCTGGTGTCGCTGATCGCCACCAATACCGCCACGGACGGCCTGACCGCCGGCCGTTTCGCCAACGACCGGCACTTCAACGGACAGGGCGGCGGACAAAGCCTCGCCGAGGTCGCGGTCTTTGAGGATATCCTGACCCCCGCCGAACGCGATGCGGTCGAGAGCTACTTGACCGACAAATGGTTCCGCGGCCCCGACCTGCGCATCCTAGAGATCGCGGGCACCGGCAGCGTGGGACGGGCCGACAGCGGCACCCTGCGCGTGAACGTCCTGACCGGCACGGGTCAGGTGCTGGCAGAGGGCGCGGTCGAGGCCGACACCGTCAAGCTCGCCGGTGCGCTGGACCTCGCAGGCGAAGGCGCGTATGCGGTCGGGCTGCTGCGCGGCGCCGGCACGCTGACCGCCAGCGCGCCGATCCTGCTGGAGCATGTCGGCCTCTACCGCGAGGCCCTCACGCTCGCCGCTCCGCTGATCGGGGCGTCGATCGACACCGTGTACGGCCAGGGCGCGCTGACCTTGGACGGCGGCATCGGGTTCAGCAACGTGCGCGTCGGCGACGCCATCGCCGTCACCAACGACGGCACCGCACTCGCGGTCGGCTGGCTCTCCGGGCAGGGGACCTTCAATAGCTCCGGATGCGGCGCGTTGACGGTCGAGACGCTCCAGATGACCAACGTGACACTGACCGTGCAGGCCGGCGCGAATCCGATCGCCGTCGGCACGCTCGACAGCAACGTGGGCAGCGTGATCCTTCAGACCACCGATACGATTGAAATCACCGCCCTGACCGGCAGCGGCACAGTGCGGTTTGACGCCGCCGCATCCGTCACCCTCGGCGATGTATCGGGCTTCAGCGGCACACTCTACCTCAACGACTGCGGACCGGTCGAGATCCTCGGTCCGGCCGGCGACAAGGCATGGGCCGGACTGACCGTGGTCGGCAATGCCCAGCTCACCGTTCCCGGCGCGAACCTGACGCTCGGCCGGCTCTACGGGCGCGGCACGCTGACCGTGACCAATGCGCTCACCGTCACCAGCCTTTCCATGACCGCAAACCTCACCGTCAACGACGCGGGGACAGAGCCCTGGATGCTGACAGACATCACCGGCCCCGGTACCCTGACCCTGAACCGGCCCTACTATGCACCGGTCATCACCCTGTCCGGCGCGCAGGTGGTCACCCTTGGCCTCTCCAACCGCGTGGATCGGGTCAGCGGCACCGGCACGCTGAATGTCCCGGCCGGCGCCTTCACGATCGACACGCTCGCGCTCGGCGGCACGATCACGTTCAACAACGGCAGCTCGCCGCTGGCCATCGCCAGCATGACGGGCAACGGCCGCCTCGTCGCGACCGGCAGCCCGACCACACTGGACCAGGTCTCCCTCGCCGACCTGCAGAGCGCCGCCGCCGACACGGGTGCGGCGGCCTTGACCGTGACCGCCTTCAGTGGCCACGGGGCCTTCCGTAAAGGCGGCACCGGCGCTTTCACCTTCCCGGTCCCGACCACGCTGCGCTCGCTGACCGTCGAGGGCGGCGCGCTGCTGCCGGTCCGCACGAGTCCCGCGACGATCCCCGCCTCGGTCGTGCCGGCTTTCTGGGTCGACGCCTCCCGTCCCGGCACACTCTCGACCAATGCCGCCGGCGGCGTCACGCAGTGGTGGGACGTGCGCAAAGGCGCGTTCGAAGATCCGTGGATGTACGCCTACAGCGAGAACGAGGCCACGGCGCCTCAGGTTCTGCCGGCCTCGGCCAACGGCCTGCCGATCGTGGCCTTCGGACCTGAGCGCAGCGGCCTCTATCTGCGCTGGAGCAAGCAGGTTGATCCGGTACGCACTTTCTTCATGGCGATCGGCACGCACGAGGGCGGCGGGTACCTGCTCGGTTGCTCGACCATGAACGACTTCATCCGAGCCCCCGACGCATTGAAAACTTATCGTACGCCGCTCTGGAATCAGGAGAAGTTTTATACCCGTTTCGGGCGCAGTTATGTGGACGGCGAGCAGTTCGCCTTCGACACGCGCGTGCCGTTTAACGGCGGTTATCAAGTGCTGGCCTTTGTCGACGACACCGACGCATCGGTCAATCCCGACCTGCAACGCGGAGCCGCCGACCAGTTCGCGCGCTACCGCACAACCTGGCCAGATTACACCGGCGGACAGCGTCTCGGCGAAGTGCTCATCTGCACCAATGTCGTGACCGAAGCCGAACGTGCCGCCATCGAGAGCTACCTCGCCGCCAAGTGGATCGCGGACATCCGCCGTCTGGAGCTGCTCGGCGCGGCACAGCTCACCCTCGCGGCGGGCGACACGCTTTCGGTCGATGTCGCCTGCGGCGCCGGCCGCCTGACCAAGCTGGGCGCCGGCGACCTCAAAGTCAGCAACAGCGCGCTGCTGACCGGCGGGCTCGACATTCAGGCCGGCCGCCTGGCCTTTGCGCGGACCGATCGCGCCTACGCGCTGAACCCGGTCTTCCACGTGGACGCCAGCGCCGACAATGGCTCGGTCATGACCGACCCGTACGGTTACGTCACCAACTGGGCCGACGTCCGCTTCAACGGCCGCTGGGCCGCCGCCACCAACAGCCTGATCAACAACGCGCCCAACCTGTTGCTCAACGCGCTCAATGAACGGCCGGTGGTCGACTTCAACTACTACGGCAGCGGCGGCAGCGCCCCGGCACCCTACGTGAGAAACAGCCTCGCCACCGAGCGCTACCTCTCGTGGAACGCGGAGATCGCGAACATCCGCACGGCCTTCTGGCTGCTCGGCAGCCAGAACGGCGGCGGCTTCCTGCTCGGCCACACCGCACTCTACAACTTCCACCGCGAGATCGGCACGTGGGGCGACAGCACGGTGCCCGGTCTTTTTGCCGACTCCGCCGCCGACGGCGTCAAGAACGGACGAATCTTCGTCGACGGCCTCAAGTTGAGTTCTTATAAACAGCAGGACGTGCTGAACGGCGACTACCAGTTGGTACAGCTCGTCACCAGCGCCAATGCCGCTGCCAACCAGTTCAGCCGCGACCGGACATCCACCACGCAATGCGGCGGCCAGCGTCTCGGCGAGGTGGTGCTCTTCAGCGACGTGCTGACCGAGAAGGAGCGCATGAACATGGAGGCGCTGCTCGCGGCCAAATGGTTCGGCGACCTGCGGCGCGTCGCGCTCGCGGACGGCACGGTTTTGGACACCGGCGCAGACACCAATGGCGTCGTGCTCGCCGCGCTGGAGGGTGCGGGCACAGTGCGCCGCGAAGGCGCGGCCACTCTGCGCTTGCTTGACGGCACCGGGTTCTCCGGCATTTTGGAGACCCGTCTCGACCGCCTCGACGTCAGCCGACTGGAACCCCCCGCGCTGCCCGCCGCCGGTCCCTCGCTCTGGCTCGACGCGTCGCGTCCCGGCGGCGTGGCGCTCAACGGGACGGCCATCACCAACATCCGGGACTTCTCCGTCAACAACCTGCCGATCGGCTTCACGGGCGCGAACCCCGTGCTGCGCGCCGGCGAATTGAACGGACGTCCGGTGATCGATCTCGGGCGCGCCGTCGCCGGCGGCACCGCGCTGACCTTCGACGGCACGCGCGCCCGCGTCCTCTCCGCCTTTGCCGTGCACGGCAGCCAGGAGGGCGGCGGGTGCTTCCTCGGCGCGGCCACCACCTATCCCTTCTACCGCGAATTTTCCACTTCGCTGGGTACGGCCAATCCGTATACCCCGATCTGGCATCCCTCCTCGTCAGAGCTAGACGTGCGGCAGGGCTGGACCTATCTGGACGGGCAGAATGTCTGCGGCGTGCGGCGCGGCTTCTCCGGCGGCTACGGACTGTTTTCGTTCATCGTCAAACCGCGCACGCCCTTCACCACGCCGGTCTACATCGCGGGCGACCGCGGCTCGCCCCGTCCGTTCGGCGGCCTGCGCTTCGGCGAGATCCTGTTGTATGACCGCGTGCTGACCGACGCGGAGCGGCAGCAGACCGAGGCCTACCTGAATGCCAAGTGGTTCGGACGCGCCTCGACCGGCTACGCCGCGCCGACACTGCCGGTGCTGGGGCGCGTACAGTCGCTGGGCGGCGACCTGCACGTGGCGGCCGGCCGGCTCGCCGTGCTGGGCGAAATCCAAGGAGCGTCATCCGTCTCCGTGACCGGCGGCGGCAAGCTCGCGCTCGCCTCCGGCGGCCCGGCGCCGGCCGCGTATCAGGTCACGGCGGGCACGCTGACCCTGTCGCCCGCAGCCGAGCTGCACGCCGAGCTGCCGGTGACCGACGCGCTCGCCTTCTGGGCCGACGCCTCGCGCGCCGAGTCGCTGACCCTCAAGTCCGGCAGCGCCGGCGAAGTGATCCAATGGTCCGACGCGCGCGGCGCCGGTCACCCCTACGCCTATGCCTATGCGGACCCTGACCAGCGCTATACCAACACCGCCGTCGCCGCCGAGAACCGCATCCCCGGAGGGATCGCGATCACGCCGCCGACCCTGCTGCCGGGCGCCCTGAACGGCAGGCCCGTGCTGGATTTCGGTCCGTACGGCGGCACGCAGTGGCTGCTCTGGAACGCGCAGGCGAGCGGCATCCGCACCGTCTTCTGGGTCATCGGCAGCCAGAAGGGCGGCGGCCACCTGATGTCCGGCAGCGGAGACCTCAACTACTTCTTGCGCGGCACCAACTACCTCGCCAACACGCCGGCCGTGCTCTGGGGCGCGAACTGGACTGCCGTCACGGGCGGCGTCACGCGAGTCGACGGATCAACCATCAACGGCCTCAAGACAGGCCTGAACGGCACGGGCTATCAGATCGTGAGCCTGACCGCCACGGCCGATGTCGCCGCCGGCGCCTTCGCGTGCGACCGGCCGGGCCGCAACCATCCCGACGGCACCCGCTGCGGCGGCCAGCGGCTGGCCGAAGTGCTGGTCTACACGCGCGCGCTCACCGATGCGGAGCGCGCGGAGGTCGAGGCCTACCTCGCGTGGAAGTGGTTCGGGCGCGGCACGCCCGGCACGAGCTTCGCGGCCATGCCGCACACGGGCGCGGCGGTCGATCTCGCCCCCGACGCCGAACTGATCCTGAACGGCGTGGACACCGGCGCGGTCACGGTCACCGGCTCCGGCTACGTGGCGAACGCCGAGGTGCCGCCGACGGTCTTCCAGTTGACCGGCCCGCGCGTCTTTGAACAAGGCCTGATCCTGGCGGACGGCGCCACGCTGGTCGTGGATTACGACGGCGCGCAGCCCGCCCTGGACCAGATCACCGTGGCGGGCGGCCTCACCGTGCTCGGCGGCGGGCGCGTGGTCATGGACCGCGTGTCCAACTGGACCAGCGGCACGCAGAGCGTTCCGCTGATCAGCTATGACACCCTCAACGGCGGAGAGGCCTTCGATACGCAGTGGCGCGGCAGTGGCGCACCGTTCGGCCACAGCGTCAATCCCGGCTGGCTGCCGGGCGACTCTCTGCTGAACGCCGTGATCTACCCGTCGGGCTCCCTGCTCTATCTGAGATAATCGAGCAACAACCATGAATGTCCCGATACACTCCGCCTGTCTGGCCGCGCTGCTGGGCGCGGCGCTGTGCGCGTCCGCCGCGGGCGCGGCGCGGCCCAACGTGCTGTTCATCGCCATCGATGACCAGAACGATTGGGTCGGCCCGCTCGGCGGCCACCCGCTGGTCAAGACCCCGCACCTGGACCGTCTGGCGCAGCGCGGCACGACGTTCCTCAACGCGCACGTGCAGGCGCCGCTCTGCAATCCCTCGCGCACCAGCCTGCTGTTGGGGCTGCGCGCCACCACGACCGGCGTCTACGGCCTGGCCCCGTGGTTCCGCAACGTCGACGCGCTGCGCGACCGCGTGACGCTGCCGCAGCACTTCAAAGCCCACGGCTACACCACCTACACCACCGGCAAGATCTTCCACGGCAATCCCGGCGGCCCCGCCAAGCGCGCCGCGGAGTTCGATGTCTGGGGTCCCGCCGGCGGCATCGGCGTCAAGCCGCCGCAGAAGCTGATCCCGCCGACTCCTATGGGCAACCATCCGCTGATGGACTGGGGGTGCTTCCCGCACCGCGACGAAGAGAAGGGGGACTGGCAGATCACCACCTGGGCCGCCGAGCGGCTGCGGACCATGCCGCGCGACCAGCCCTTCTTTCTCGCGGTCGGCTATTTCCTGCCGCACGTGCCGTGCTACGCGACGCAGAAGTGGTTCGATCTCTATCCGGACGACGACAGCGTGCTGCCGCCCTTGCGCGATGACGACCGCGCCGACACGCCGCGCGCCGCGTGGTACCTGCACTGGGATCTGCCCGAACCGCGCTTGGCCTGGATGCGCGAGAATGGTCAGCTCCGCAATCTGGTGCGTTCCTATCTGGCGTGCACCAGCTTCATGGATGCGCAGATCGGCCGCCTGCTGGAGGCGCTCGACGCCGCAGGGCTTGCCGAGAACACGGTGGTCGTCGTGTGGGGCGACAACGGCTATCACCTCGGCGAGAAGGCCGTCACCGGCAAGAACACGCTTTGGGAACGCGCCACGCGCGTGCCCCTGATCTTCGCCGGACCGGGCGTCGCCCGCAGGGCGCGCTGCACGCGTCCGGCCGAGCTGCTGGATCTCTACCCGACGTTGGCCGACCTGTGCGGGCTGCCGCCGCGCGCCGACCTTGAGGGTGTCAGCCTGCGCGCGCAGTTGGCCGACGCCGACGCGCCGCGCGCGCGGCCGGCCGTCACCTCGCACAACCCGGGCAACCACGCCGTGCGCAGTGAGCGCTACCGCTACATCCGCTACGCGGACGGCAGCGAAGAGTTTTACGACCTGTGCGCCGATCCGAATGAATGGACCAACCTGCGCGGAGATCCCGCGTATGCCGCGCAGATCGCCGAGCACCGGCGCTGGCTGCCCGTGCGCGACGCGCCGCACGCGCCCGGCAGCGCCCACCGCATCCTGACCTACGACGCCGCCGCCGACCAGGCCGTGTGGGAGGAGCGCATCACCATCCGGCGCGGCGATCCGGTGCCGTGACCCGCCGCCTCACTTGCGGTTGCGCAGGCCACCGAACACCCAGAGCGGCGAGGCGGTCTTTTCGCGGATTTCCTTGGCATCGTACGCGGCGACGGCCAGGTCGTAATCGGTTGGTGGCCGGGGGATGCGAGTTCAGTGCGTGTTTTGAGCGAAGCGTAGTCGGAGCGCGGGCGTCCCCGCCCGCACAGAGAAAGGTCGCGCGCGATTCAGATGCGCGGCTCGGCACCCAAGCCATGGGGCGCTCAGTCTTTTGCACAAACGTTGTTGCAGGCGAGGACGCCCGCACCACGGTCTGCGGGCGAGGACGCCCGCGCTCCCGACTCGCCTGCCCCCCTTTTCACCAGAAACGCATGAACGTCGCGTATCCCTGCCACTCACCGATTACCGCGCATATTCCGATCAAAATTGACGAAGAGCGTATCGATATGATATTTGTTGTACCAAAAGGAGATCGATATGAGCACGGTCCTGGTGTCGCCTAAGTTCCAGATTGTCATTCCTCGGGAAATTCGCGAGAAAAACCGGATTACCTCAGGGCAGCGGTTGCAGATGATCAGCTTTGACGACCGCATCGAGTTGATCCCGGTACGCAAAATGAGCAGCACAAGGGGTTTCCTGAAAGGGTTTGACGGTGGGTTTACTCGTGATGAGGAGGATCGCGTATGACGGTCGTCGACACCTCAGGCTGGATCGAGTACTTTTTTGACGGAAAAAATGCCGCATCGTTCGCACACAAGATTGAAAACACGTCCAAGCTAATCGTTCCCGTCATTTGTCTTTACGAAGTCTTCAAGAAAGTCAATCTGGTTGCCGATGAAGCGAAGGCTCTTCAGGCCGTGGCCCAAATGAAACAGGGTCGGGTCGTTGACGTCACTGAACCTATCGCGCTGCAAGCTGCTCTAATCAGTATACGTCATCGCATTCCAATGGCAGACAGCCTTATTCTCGCAACAGCATGGGGGGAACAGGCGATGCTGTGGACTCAGGACGAACACTTCAAAGGTCTGCCGGGGGTCGAGTTTAAGAAACCCAAGGAATAGTCCATCCAGCACGCTCTGTAACTGGACGGTGCCCCGCCGCCTCACTTGCGGTTGCGCAGGCCGCCGAGCACCCAGAGCGGCGAGGCGGTTTTCTCGCGGGCCAGCCGGAAGTAGCCCTCCTTGGCGGTCTTGACATCCTCGACCGTCACAAACGCATGGGGGTTATGCGACTGGATGATCTGCATCAGCTCTTGCAGGTCCTTGCGCTTGGTCACGGTGAAGATCATCTTCAGCTTGCCGGACATGCCTTCGATATCGATCAGCGACGCGCCGAAGCCCGCCCCGCGCAGATGCGCGATCAGGTCGGAGGTGTCGAACTTCGGCACGATGCGCACCAGCACCGTGCCCAGCGAGAGCCGCTCATCCAGCCGGATGCCGATGTAGTTGCCCACGCCGAACCCCAGCCCGTACGCCAGATAGCACACCGGGTTATCGATGTGGTTCATGATCTGCCGGATCGCCAGCAGCCAGATGATCACCTCGAAGAAGCCGAGGATCGGCGCGTAGACGCGGTACCCCTTGGCCACGAAAATCACGCGCAGGGTACCGATGCTGACATCCAGGATGCGCGCGAAAAAGATCAGCAGCGGCACCACGCACCAGGCGAACACCCACGACTCCATGAACGCTTCACTTGCCATGGTCGTATAGTGTACTGTATTCCCCGCCCGGGGTTCAACGCCGGGTTCGATGCCGCGGACCAGAGGGGAGTTAGGAGTTAGGAGTTGAATACGAAGCGGGGCGAACCGGACTGGGCCGCGCTCGGCATTCCTCATCTGCGGAGTCTCCCGGCCTTGCAGTGGAAGCTCCACCACATCCGCCGGATGGACGATGCCAAGCGTCAACGCGCGCTCGAGAAACTGGAACAAGCCCTTGCACACTGAGCGCCTGCCCACCGTTGCCAGTTAGAGCCGCGCTCAACAGTAGCATTCCGAAACAGCCAGGCGTCTGCGGGCACCTTGTAGAAGGTTTTCTTCATGTCTAATCCGCCTTCCATGCCTCCGTTGCCCCAGCGGCCAAGGTTGTCGAGTTTCTTGATCCAGTCGGCCATGTGCATGGGAATCCGCCGCATGGCCTGGCCTTCGGCAAATAGGCAAGGGGTTTCCTTGTGTTCCGCATCAGCGGGGTGCATACCCGTTTCACTGCCGGTTGGGGTTTCTGGTTCCGGGTTCCGGGTTTCTGGTTCCGGGTTCCGGCAACTCCTCCTTCCTCCCTTCTCCTTTCTCAGGGTCGCCGCGTGTGTTACGATGGCGGCATGAATGTGAAGTCCTTTTGTGTGCTCGCGAGTCTGGCCGCGCCGGCGCATGCGGCGCCGGTCACCTTCACGCACATGGCCGACGCCTCGGCGGGCGAGACCGCAGGCCCCGGCATGATCGTCGTGGCGAATGACGAGGACAACCTGCTGCGCGTCTACCGTCTGCCGGACGGCGGCGCGCCGGTCACGGCTTGGGATCTCGCCCCGCACATGGCGCTGGAAAAGAAATCGCCCGAGATGGACATCGAGGGCTCAGCCCGGATCGTCGACACAATCTATTGGATCACCTCGCATGCTCCCAACAAGACTGGCAAGGCGCGCCCCAACCGCAAGCGCTTCTTCGCGACGCGCCTCCGCGTGGAGGAGGGGAGGCCGCGCTTGGAGCCGGTCGGCCAGCCGGTGACCGCGCTGCTGGATGCGCTGGACCGCGACCCGCGCTACGCGGGCTTCGGCCTGGCCGCCGCCGCGCTTAAGCCGCCCAAAACCCCGGGCAGTCTCAACATCGAGGCGCTCTGTGAAACCGTTGGCGGTGGGCTGCTGATCGGGTTCCGCTCGCCGCTGCCTGATGGCAACGCGCTGATCGCCCCGCTCGAAAATCCAGCCGGGACGGTCAATGGCCGGCCGCCGCGCTTCGGCGCACCGGTGCTGCTGGACCTCGGCGGCAACGGCATCCGCGCTATGGTCCGTACTGTGGAGGGCGTGCTCATCCTCTCGGGCTCGGCACTGAGCGGCGGCGAGGCGCGCCTCTACGCATGGAACGGCCGGACAGACACGCCGCCTGTCCTGCGGCCCGTCCGCTTTCCTTCCGACACCACGCCTGAAGGCTTGATCGCGATCGAGCGCGATGGGGTCCCCGACGTCTTGGTACTCAGTGACGACGGCATGCGTCCGGTGGACGGACAGCCGGCCAAGACCCATCCCGACCCCGTTCGCCGCACCTTCCGCGGCCTTTGGCTGAGCGTTCTCACATCCGGAGAAAACCCCTAGCCGCCGTCGGCGCCCCATCAGCCCGAATAACAAAACGCCTTGAGGTCTTCGGCGTCGAAAGTCGCGCGCCGAACGTCAGCGGCTTCCGCGCCATCACGGCGCGGTGTAGGGTGCGGTCACCCGGTAGAAGCGCTGTGTCAGCGACGTCACCGTGTTGGTCTGCTCATAGGGCGGCCCCGGAACGGCGTGGCCCCAAGTGGTCCACGTCATACCGGTGGAGAGCGCGTTGACATACTGTGTTTCATACACCGTGGGGCTCTGTCCGTTCCAACGGATCACGACCGTCGCGTTGCTGGAGACGTGAACCATGTTGGTGATGGCAATGTCGGCGGTGGGCGCGGGCTGGTAAACCGTGAAGCGGTAGTCCTCCACCTCGCCGTCCGCGGCCAGGCCGAAGGGCAGCAGCGCGGCCGCGCTGCTGAAGCGGAAGCGCGCGAAGGTATCGCCCAGCGCGGCGCCGGACGGAACAGCGATGCCCAGAACGTTGGTGCCGGCCGCCAACGCGCCGTCGGCGACAATCTGATCGGCGGCGTCTGCCCAAGAGCCGTTCTGGTTGAAATCGATCCAGGCGTTGAGCAGGCCGCCGGCCGAGGCCACCACGCGGAACGTGGCGTCGGAGCCGCGCTCCAGCGCGCCGACCAGCGCGACACCGTCTTCGTCGTCACCGCCTGTCATGTCGTCGCCCTGCGCCAGCGGACCGGGCGTCCCGTCCGACTCCGCATCAGGCGCAACCGCTCCCAGATAAAGCGCGGACGGCATGGCGTGTCGCGCGCCGTCGTTGGCGAGCAGCGTCCGATACGGCTTGTCCGGCGCGTCGCCGAAATCCAAAACTTGGATCATGACTGCATAATCCTCCACCTCGCCGTCCTCCAGCAGGCCGGTGTACGTGATCGGCGTTTGCAGCGTGGTGAACCGGAAGCGCGCCATCCGCTGTCCCGGCGCGAGGCCGGCGGGCACCGAGACGCCCAGGGAATTGAGTCCGCTGTTCATGGGCGCGACCGTGAGAATCTGCTCGTTGGCGTCAG
>ERZ795056.6381-NODE-6381-length-11512-cov-6.141922_pt1 | contig 11512 bp, 8 predicted proteins | sample MGYA00375140_ERZ795056 | MGnify/ENA primary metagenome ERZ795056 (study PRJEB30185, sample SAMN05720227) | activated sludge metagenome | isolation source: Anaerobic digester | place: USA | collected 2015-03-09 ...
CGGACCGTGTTTCTTGACGTCCTTCATCGGGATCGTCTGGCTGATGCCCGGCGTGATTTCGAGGCGGATACCCTCCTCGTTCATGAACTCCAGCACGCCTTTGTAATGGGAGCGGGCGGTGATGACCTCGTAGTTCGGGATGAACTGTCGTTCCAGCTTGAACTGAAGGGTCAGCGTTTCGCCGCGCTTCACCGTGACACGCCGTTTCTGAGTGGCGTAGCCCTTGCGGAAGATCTCGATATCATGCTCGCCTTCCAGGATCTCCTCAACCGCGAACGGGTCGGAAACCGCCGTGCTGTCGGCACCGTGTGTGCTGGTGATGCCGACCTTCTTGCCGCCGACCAGGACCGTGGCGCGCGACGGCGCGGTGACGATTTCGAGACGTCCGGTGATTTTGGCCAAACGGAATTCTTCGGTGATCGATGCGCCTTTCGCGAGCGTCACATCGCGCGCGACCGGCTCGTGTCCGGCGCGCTCGACGCGGACGCGATAGGTTCTGGGTTCGGCTTTCGTCAGGTCGAACGGGGTCTCGCCTTTGTACTCGTCGTCGATGTAGACACGCGCGCCTTCAGGGATGGAAACGACGCGCAGCGTTCCCGGCAGCGGCTTCAACTGCACCTCGACGCTTTGGACCTCGCCGGCGGCTAACGTGATCTCCCGCGTGTGTGGCTGGAACCCCTCGGCCAGGACCTTGACCGTGACCGTTCCGCCGGGGATGCGGTCGATGCGGCAGGGCGCGCGGCCGCGCGCGATGCCGTTGATCAGGACTTCGGCACCCTCCGGATCGGAGGTCAGCGCAAGCGTGCCGGAGTCGGAAAGCAGGGCGATCTCCTGCTTGACCGGGGTGCGCCCGTCAAGGGTCACGTCGATCTCCTTGGTCTGATAGCCGGGCGAGGAGACCGCGAGGCGATGGCTGCCGCTCTCGAGGGTGGTGACAAGCAGCGGGGTGCTGCCCAGCGAGACCCCTTTGACCGACACATCGCACGCCGGAGGATCGGAGGTGACCAGCAGGATGCCGGTGAGCGGTTCGAGGCGGACGCCCACCGTGCGCACGACGCCGGGCTCCAGCGAAACGCTCTCGAAGGCGTCTCGGCATCCGTCCTTGGTGACTTGCACCAGGTGAGGGCCGGGCGCGAGATCAATGAGGGTGAGCGGCGTGACGCCCCGTTCGTTGTGATCGATCAAGACGGTGGCGCCGGCCGGTTGCGAGGTCACATCCAGACGGGTGGTCGGCCCGTCTTTTTTTGCGGCGTGCAGCGTGAAGGCGGCAAGCAGGACCGTGAGGAGGCGTGTGGCGAGATTGCGTGTCATGACGGTTTCCCTTAAGTGTGCAGGCAGGTTAGCGGCGGATTTTTCTGAGGCGCCCCTCGACATCGATGAGCTTTTGGGTGGCCTCTTTGTTGCGGCTGTCCGCCGTGTCCGGGATCATCTCCCGCAAAATCTTGAGTTCGCGCGCCGCCGTCGGCCAATCCTGCAGGTTGATGGCGCGGTTGGCCTGGAAACGCTGCTCTTCATAACGTTTGTCGAGTTCGTCCTCGGCCGCTTCAACACCCTCGACAATTTCCGTGTAAAAATCGGGTTTAGGGTTAACGGTGTCGAGGTAGAAGACCGCCTCATGGTAACTGCGGATCGCTTCGTGCAGATTGCCGAATTTCACCTCGCGCTCATCGAATTTTTTGCGGGCCACGCCCAAGGCGTTGCGGGCCAGCTCTGTGAGCTTTTCAGCCGAAAACTGGATGGCCCAAATGCCCAGTTCGTTCTTGCTGAAGGTTTCGAGGCGTTCGCGTAGCGCGCGGAAGCCCTCGGGTTCGAGCCGGTTGGTGACGCGGCAGGTGTGGGCGCGCGGGCCGATGGCGACGGTCAGCGTCCACTCGTTGAGCTGGTTGGGTGCGGCCGCGAAACCGGTGAAGCTCTTGTCGAGCGCGAAGAAGCCGCTGTTTTCGATGTCGCGGACCAGTTCGGACAGCAACGCCGGCTCCACCCTTTTCTCCTTGCGCACGTGGCGGTTCTTGCCGGCGAGATCATCGATTTTGACCGTCAGCATGCCGGCCGGCGAGATCGAGAGTTCATAGCGGAAGATGTTGTCGGTCGACGCCTCGATCTTCTCATACTGCACCAGTAAGGTTTTGTCCTGCGCGAGGCTGACCGGTTTGGCAGTGTCCGCCCCGTTCGAGCGGCGCGCGGGGTCCAGGATGAACGTCGTGCCGACAATCAGCACCAGCACCGCGCCGAGTGTCCAGATGACGGGCCGCATGAATGATTTTTTGGCGGCATGCCCCTGCGCGTCGGCCTTGCCGAAGCCGAGGTCGATCACCACGTCGCTGGCCGGGGCCTCTCCCGGGGCTGCGCCTGCGGCATCGCTCTCGTTCGCTGCGGCAGCGCGTTCTACGCGCAGCGTGGTTTGTCCGACCTCCACTCGGTCGCCGGCATTCAACGCCCGTTCGTCGACCGCTTCCTTGTTGACCAGCGTCTGGTTGGCGCTGGCCAGATCGACCACCCATAGCTCCTCGCCGCGCAACTCGAAGCGGCAGTGGCTGCGCGAGAGCAGCATGTCTTTGATCGCGATGTCACACTGGCTGGAACGGCCCAGCGTGAGTCCGGCCGGAGTGACGCCGTACCGTGTTCCCGCCAGCGGGCCTTCATCGACGATAAGGGCGTACGTGTTTGTACTCATAGCTTAGAAAAGGTTTTTCAGGGTTTGTTGGAGGATAGGGCCGAGCAGAATGATGAAGACAGCCGGGAAGATGCAGAGCATCAACGGACCGAGCATTTTCACTGGCGCCTCGTTGGCCAATTTCTCGGCGCGGTCGAAGCGGCGCGCGCGCATCTGGTCGGACTGGATGCGTAGAATCGCGCCGATGCTGACGCCCAGTTCGTCCGCCTGAATCAGCGCGTGGGCTACTGAGCGCAGGTCGCCAAGATCCACGCGCTGCGCCATGTTGCGCAGCGCCGTTCGGCGCGGGATGCCGACTTGGATCTCGCGTGTCATGCGGATCAGCTCTTCGTTGAGCGCGTCCAGCTTGCGCCGTTCGCAGTTACGCTGGAGCGCGCTCATGAAGTCCATGCCGGCCTCGACCGAGAGCGTGAGCAGGTCCAGCACGAACGGCAGCGCGCGCTGGATCGCGGTGTGCCGCGCCGTCAGCACGCGCCGCAGCCAGAGCAGCGGGAAATAATAAAAGAGGGCGAGGCCCAGCAAGAAGGTGAGCGTCATGTTCTTGGCCAGTTCCGACTGCGGATTGAGCACGGAAATCAGTCGGAGCAACGCGAACCAGAAAGCCCCGCACACAACCGGCATCAGCAGCTTCAGCGCCAGAAACTCCTTGCCCGAGAGTAAGCCTTCGAAGCCGGCTGCCACCAGTTTCCGGTCGGCTGTGACACGCGCCTTTTCAAACGCGGGCCGCGCGACGACGCCATCGAGGTTGGGCACGAACGGCAGCAGCAGCCGGAAAACGATCGGCAGCTTTCTTTCCTGCTGGCGACCGTCCGCCAACGTCACATAAGTAATTTGTCGCGCGATGTTGAGACAATACCACGCGATGCCTGTCGCGCAGAGCGCCCACGCAAGCTGTGTCAAAAAACTCACGATGTCCGTCATGGGAACGTCTTTCGTAAAAAGGTCACGAATGATCTTTGTTTATACCATGAAACGGGTCTGGCTGTCATTAAAGGAACGTCTCGTTTTTGCGGGGGTTTCACATTCAACTCCTTTTCTAATGGCGATGGTAATTATGGAACTGCAGACAATAGCATTGGAGGTGTTTTCTTGGATCGAAATGAGGCAATAGCGGATTACAATATTTCTAATTTCACTTCTTATGGTACAACCCCTGGTACATTTACTTTCACAGCCAATATTCCGGTACCTTCTACGGGTGTCTTAACGTTCAACTCTCAACGCTCAAGTGGGGAGAACTGCGAACGGCTGCCATGTCCATCGGGTTTATACTTGAGCGTTGAACGTTTATGCCGTCTTGCGGATAGGACGTACAAGCCGCGTTTTCTAGCGGGTGCGGGATACGGCAAAGTCGGATTACGGCGCTTCTGTCAAGTCGGTGGCGGGCTGAAAGGGCGCGGGGGTCGGTCGGTTCGGGTATTTTTCGAGGCCCGGCGTTGACGGCGGGCGGGAAATGAATCACGGGCGTAGCGTGGGGCGGCGATCCGCCGCCTCACACCTTCACAACCCGGCTCAAATATCTTGGGGCTGGAGGCCCGTATGGTGGGCGATGCGGGCAAGCATTGCTGGGCCGAGTTCGACGGAATCGTGGAACGCAAATACGAAATCCGGATCCCCGTCTCGGGCAAGAATACAGTGTGATGTTCCACACTGCCGCTTGACCTGCCAGCCGATGCGTAACAACGCGGCTTTGACGCGCCGGGCTTTGGTCGACGGCCAGACGCTCATGCGAAAACAGCGGTAAGGGGGGCGATCTCGGGCGCCCGGTCATGCGCCTCGATCTTGTCGGCGGCGATCCGGAAGGCCAGCGCCTTAACGTTGGCGACGGCGTTTTCGCGCGTGTCGCCATAGGCCATAGCGCCCGGCAGATCGGGAAGTTCAGCTATCCAGCGACCGTCTTCTTCCCGCTCGGTCTCAATCTTCAAATGTTTGAGCGCTTTCATGTCAATACGATAACACCTCGGCTTCATGCGTGACAACTGCGAAGTTCCGGCATTCAGATTACAGGCACAGGACTATGGCCCCCTTGATGCGCTTCATCAGCACATCAAGAGACTTGGCCTGCGTGTGGCAGCCGCGCAATGCGGGCACGGACGCGACGAAATAACCGTCTTCATCCTGCTCGATCACCACATTGAACTCTCTGGACATTGTACGTCCCCTTTGACGCGGGTTTTAGCATCTTCAGGAGGCAACAACCAAGCGGATAAATCAGGCTTCGCAAGCACAAGGCCGAGGTCGACCGGCTGGAGAAGCTGACCGGAAGGGCCGCGAAGCCCCCGGCGGCCGGTGGCGGCGACGACAAGAAGCTGACTGCTGGCGAATGGCTGGCGGAGGAGTTGAAGAAGGGCAAGTGAACCCGTCCGCTCCGGACGTCAATCCCACAAACAAAGAAGGCGGCCAGTGGGCCGCCTTTCTTGCCTAATTTGCACAAAGTACAACTACGACCCTACACCCCCTGACAAGCGCTTGACAGGTCTGACAAAGATCGATATTTTGTTGGACGGCGTCAAGGTGCACACCGGTTTCAAGGACGCCACCGGAGGTTGGAACACGAAGTCCGCGCGGTGGGAACGTCAATGCTCCGTTCAAGTCAAGGCCGGGACAAGGATGGTGACCTTAAGGCGCAACGGTCCTTTTCCGCACATCTGTGCCATCAAGATCGAGGCGTCCGAGGGGTTGTCTGGCGTCGCGTCCGTCAGTCGCCCCGCGCCGGAGAAACGTCAGGAGATCTTGCGCGGGACCGCACATGACGGGCGGTTGCGCGCGCTGCGCAGGAAAATTTTGATGCCTGATCCGGAGGCGGTGCGCCGCGCCATACGTGACCTTGAAAAAGCCTGTCCGGACCGTTATGCGGCGGTGGACCACCTGCGTCATCTAGATGCTTTCAGCAAGGAACAGGCAAGGATGCTTGCGCTGCTCGATCATGGTGAGGAGCCGGACACGGTGCGCTTTGACGCGCTGGCCTCGGGCGTGCGCGCCGCGCTGCTGGCCAACCCGCTGTTGGACGTGGACCGACTGCTGGTCGTGCGCCGGCGCATCATAAACGGGCGCGCGCGGCAAGCCACGGGCCGTGAGCTGGGGTGGGTGCCCAACAACTACTTGAACCACACCGATTTGCCGGGCACCGGCTACGACAACGAAATCGCCGTGATGACAGGCCTGCGCAGCGGTAAGCCGACGCTGAAAAAACTTTTCAAACCGGATCGCGACACGCTGGTGCGCGATGTCTGCCTGGATTTCGACGGGCAGCGGTTGCTCTTCTCGGGCCTCGACCGCACCAACCGCTGGGCCATTTTCCAGATCGCCGCCGACGGCGGCTCCCTGCAACAGCTCTCGCCCGCCGACGATCCGGACTTGGATTTTTTCGACGCCTGCTATCTGCCGAACGGCAAGATTGTCCTCTGTTCGAACGCCTATTATGTGGGCGTGCCGTGCCTGGACGGCAAGTACAAGGTCTCTTCGCTGTATCGGCTCGATCCCGCCACGAAACATCTGCGCCAACTGACCTTCGACCAGGACCACGGCAATGATCCCGCCGTGCTGCATGACGGGCGCGTGGTGTATCAGCGCTGGGAATACAGCGACATTCCGCACTACTTCGCGCGCCGCCGCATGACTATGAATCCGGACGGCACCGGCCAACTTGCGCTGTACGGCAGCAACTCTTGGTTCCCGACCGCGTTCCGTTTCGCCCAGCCGGTGCCGGGGCATCCCTCCCTGCTGGCGGGCATCCTCAGTGGGCACCATTGCCGGGGCGGCTACGGTGATGTCGGCCGGCTGGCCCTGCTGGACCCCGCTCTAGCCGGAGCCTATCCGTTCCGCTACCGGCCGACATCCAAAGAGTGGGGCGAGGTCGGCCAGCCGATCGCGGTCACCCCTGAGATCCTGCCCGCCGAAAAGACTGGGTTCGTCCAGTTGATTCCCGGATACGGAAAACCGGTGGCGGGCACCGTCTGCGACGCCGCCGTAACCGATGTGTACCTGAAGCAACATCCGTCACTGGCCACGCATCCGCATCCGCTCAACGAAAAATATTTTCTGGCAGCCATGAAGCCCGATGCCGACAGCCTGTGGGGCATCTATCTGGTGGACGTGTTCGACAACGCGACCTTGATTTACGAAGAGGAGGGTACGGCGCTTTTCGAGCCGCAGCTCTTCTTGCCGCGTCCCCGGCCGCCGGTGATTCCGGACCGCGTGAATCTCGCGTCCAAGACAGCCGATGTACACATTGCAGACATTTACAGCGGTCCCGGGTTGCGCGGGGTGCCGCGCGGCACGGTCAAGGCGATCCGTGTCTTCGCCTACCACTTCTGCTACATCGGCAAGGGCGGTTTTCCGCTGATCGGCACGGAGTCCGGTTGGGATGTGAAGCGCGTGCTCGGCACGGCTCGTGTCGAAGCGGACGGCTCGGCCTGCTTCCAGATCCCGGCCAACACGCCGGTTTCGCTGCAGCCGCTGGATGCCGACGGCAACGCCGTGCAGCTTATGCGCAGTTGGCTGGTGGGGATGCCGGGCGAACGCGTCTCTTGCGCCGGCTGCCACGAAGACCGCCGCGCCTCGCTGCCACCACAGCGCAGCCTTGCCGAGACGCGCCACAGCGAGCCTCTCTCGCCCTGGCTGGGACCGGCCCGCCCCTTCGCCTTCACGCACGAGGTCTATCCCGTGCTGGAACGCCACTGCATCGGCTGTCACCGCGAAAAGCAAACGGTCGGGCCGCGCAGCATGCCCTGCTTTGCAGACCCCAAGACGGCGTATGACACCCTGCACCCGTATGTCCGCCGAGCGGGCATCGAGGGCGACATGGCGTTACTGGCCCCCATGGAGTACCACACTTCCACCAGCCGCCTGTTCCAAATGCTTGAGAAAGGTCACCAGGGCGTGACATTCGCGTCGATGGGCGGCGAGGCGCGCGCGCGCCTCGCCTGCTGGATCGACCTGAACGCGCCCTTCGCCGGCAACTGGGCCCCGCCGGTGTGGAAAGGCGTTGACCCGGTGGCGCGACGGCTCGAACTGGCGAAAAGATTCGCCGGTGTGGACGTCAACCCCGAGGCCGAGCATGCGACGGCGGCCGAGGCGTTTCGCAGCCGCACGCTGACCGGGTTTATGAAGCCGCCGCCGGTCGCGTCGGTCGCCTCCGACGGGCTGCAGGCGGCCGGTTTCCCCATGGATCACACTGCGGCTCGCCGTCTGCAGGAGGCCTGCGCAGGCCGCTTGCCGTCCAGCCTCGATTTAGGCAACGGGGTTGTCATGCGGTTGGTGGCGGTGCCGGCCGGGGCGTTCGTCATGGGCCGCCTCGACGGCGCGCCAGACGAACGGCCGCGCGCGGTCGTCCGAATCAACAAGCCTTTCGCGATGGGGGTTGCCGAGGTGACCAACGACCAGTACGCGCGGTTCGATCCCGAGCACGACACACGCTACATCGACATGCACTTCATGGACCATGTCGTGCCGGGCCATATCGCCAATCACCCGGATCAGCCGGCAGCGCGTGTCTCTTGCGAAGAGGCCCTGGCCTTCTGCGTTTGGCTCAGCAAAAAATCCGGTCTGCGCGTGACGCTGCCCGATGAGGCGCAGTGGGAGTGGGCCGCGCGTGCAGGCACGGACACGCCGTTTTTCTACGGCGGTGCGGATGCCGACTTCGGGCGTTTCGCCAATCTGGCGGACAGCGACCTGCGCAACTATCGGATGAAGTGGGAGGGTGCGAGCGTTCTGCAAAACCGTTTCCCGCATCCGCCGGAGATGAACTTCCCGCTGCACGACCCACGTTTCAAGGATAACGGGTTTGTGGTGGATTATGTCGGTCAGACCGAGGCCAATGCCTGGGGCCTCAAAGACATGGTCGGCAATGTCAGCGAGTGGACCCGTTCGTCCTACGCGGCGTATCCGTATCCCGGCGCGGCAGCGCAAGGCGAGACGCGCCGGGTCGTGCGCGGTGGCTCGTGGGCCGACCGGCCCGCCGATGCCGGGGCGTCGGTGCGCCGCGCCTACCAGCCTTGGCAGAAAGTGTTCGATGTCGGCTTCCGCGTGATCGTGGAAGTCGAGTGATGCTGCGTGAAACTCATCTGCCACTCAGGGACGATGATCACCATTCAATAAAAATGGAAGTATGACAAAGAAAAATCCCAAATACGACGTACCGAGCCTGAAGATGGGGTTCAAGATCCTTGAGCATCTGTCGCATTTCCCGCGGGGGAAAATGCTCACAGACATCGCAGAAGCTCTGGGCTGCCCGGTCTCCAGCGCTTATCGTATCACGATGGCGCTGGAGGATATGGGGCTGGTGGTGCGAGATGCTGAGAGCAAACAGATCCGGCTCACCAACAAACTGTTGCTGACCGGCCAGCGGGCGATCACAGAGACCAACCTGATCGAAAGCTCATTGGACATCATGCGCGAAATGCGTGACCGGGTTGTCGATACGGTGCTGATCGGGGTTCGCGACGGCACGGAGGTGGTGGTTCTGGATCAGGTGACCGGGGCGCGCATGTTTTGCTTCGTGGCCAAACTGGGGTACCGGATCGGTGTCCACTGCTCCGCGCCCGGCAAAGCGATCCTCGCGTTCTTGCCGGACGCCGAACGGGAGACGGTCCTGTCGTCGATCCGGTTTGTCCGCCATAATGCGCGGACTCTAACAACGCGGACGGCGCTCCAGCGTGAACTGGACAGTGTTGTGAGCGCAGGATATGCGTTTGACAACAGCGAGCAGTTTGAGGGCGTGTACTGTATCGGCGCACCGATCTTGGACCGTGTCGGCTATCCGGTCGCAGCCCTTTGGGTGACGGGGCTGATGATGGATCTTGACCGTGACCGTGTCCCACAAATAGGTGCCCACATCCGCGAGTGCGCGTTTCAGGTATCGAACCGTCTGGGGTTCGTCTCTGCCGACGTTTAGGAGTGGCGTCATCAGTTGACCGAGGAACATGTCTCGTTCCCCGTTCCCCGGTCGGAGCCTCAACGGTCAGTGAAACGGAGATACGCCGGCCGAATGACGATCCATCGGCGCTTGCGCGGATAACCGGTGTTGCGATATACTGATCTGCAATGAGCAAAGGCGTACCTTTGCGGCGCGTTCGGGGGATGAGGGAACGGCGCCGGGCGCTGGCGCGTCAGCGGGTGGTAGCATGCCATGATAGTCGACAAAGATACTGTGGGGGCCGGGACTGGAACCGTGTCGGTGGGCGATGTCGTTTTTGGCGGTCGGCGGTTGGTGCTGATCGCCGGCCCCTGCACGGTGGAAAGCCGGGCGCAGATGATCGAGATCGCCTGCGCCGTGAAGGAGGCCGGTGCCGCGATGTTGCGGGGCGGGGCTTTCAAGCCGCGCTCCTCGCCTTACGCCTTTCAAGGCCTGTGTGAAGAAGGTCTCGAAATTCTGGCGGAGGCGCGCGCGCGCACCGGGCTGCCGGTGGTGACCGAAGTCTTGGAATCCGCGCAACTGCCGCTCGTCTCGGCCGTGGCGGACATGCTGCAGATCGGATCGCGCAACATGCACAATTCGATCCTGCTGCGCGATGCCGGGGCCTGCGGCAAGCCGGTGCTGCTCAAGCGCGGCATGAGCGCCACGATCCAGGAGTATCTGTATGCGGCGGAGTATGTCTTGAGCGCGGGCGCGCGGCGCGTGGTGCTCTGCGAGCGCGGTATCCGCACGTTCGAGACCGCGACGCGTTTCACGCTCGATCTGAGCGCCGTGCCGCTGCTGAAAGAGCGCACCTGGCTGCCGGTCATCGTGGACCCGAGTCACGGCACGGGCAAGGCGTCGCTGGTGCCGGCCATGTCGCGCGCGGCGGTGGCCTGCGGTGCGGACGGCGTGATGATGGAGGTGCATGCCTGTCCAGACCGTGCGTTGTGCGACGGCGACCAGAGCGAGACGCCGGAGATGTTTTACACCTTGGTCAAAGAACTGCGGGCGATCGCCCAGGCGGTCGGGCGGGAGGTTTAAACGGGCCCGCTGCGTCGCCAGCCGACGGGCGCATGTACGAAATGAGAACGAACGCGGGCGGCCGGAGGTGGTGAGCCGTCGGCGCACGAGGAGACAGAATGAAGCGAGTAGTGGCGGTTTTTTTAGCGGGAGTCGCTGTGTTTGCGGAGGCGGCTTCGTATGTCTCTCCCGAGTGTCTGGCCGTGACGCCGGACGGCCAGCGGGCCTATGTGACGTCGGCGACCGGCGGCCGCCTGCTGGTGATGGACCTTGGACGAGCCAAGGTCGTGGGCGAGTGGCTGCTCAAGAATGAGACGGAGCGCCCGCGCGGGTTTTGGTCCTCCCTCTTTGGCGGCGGCGCGACGGCGGGGTCAGCGGACCCGAGCGGTGTCGCCGTGGCGCCGGACGGAACGGTCTTCGTGACCGGCGGCGGTGCCGAGGGCTTCGTGCAGAAGTTCGCGGCGGACGGCACGCCGGCCGTGCAGGCGGCGGCGGGGCACACGCCGCTCGCGCCGGTAGTGAGCCCGGATGGCGCGACGCTCTACGTGCTCTGCCGCTTCGACGCCTGTGTCAGGGTGTTCGATGCCCGCACGCTGAGTGTCAAGGCGACGGTGCCGGTGCTGCGCGAGCCGTTTGCGGCGGCGCTCGGTGCCGGCGGCCGCCTGCTGTTTGTGGCGAACCTGCTGCCGGCCTGCCGCGCCACCGACGCGGTTGTCGCGGCATCGGTCAGCGTGATCGACACCTCGGCGGGGCATGCCGTTCAACATGTGCTGTTGCCCAACGGCTCGACCGGTGTACGCGGCGTCGGCGCGTCACCGGACGGAAAACACATCTATGTCACCCACACCTTCGGCCGCTATCAGCTTCCGACGACCCAGCTTGAACGCGGCTGGATGAACACGGCGGGGCTCAGCGTTTTT
>ERZ795056.6389-NODE-6389-length-11501-cov-8.361174_pt1 | contig 11501 bp, 6 predicted proteins | sample MGYA00375140_ERZ795056 | MGnify/ENA primary metagenome ERZ795056 (study PRJEB30185, sample SAMN05720227) | activated sludge metagenome | isolation source: Anaerobic digester | place: USA | collected 2015-03-09 ...
TTGAAAAAGGTCACCCCTTCGCCTACCATGTATATGGCACCGCCCTACTGGAAGTTACGGTTGATTGCCTGAAGGGCACTTACCATTTTGACCGGGTACAAATAGTTCATGACTCCGGAAACCTGATGAACCGCCCGGTAGATTTGGGGCAAATTGAAGGCGGGCTTGTGCAGGGTATGGGCTGGATGACAATGGAAGAAGTGTTGTACAATGATGAGGGAAAACTTCTTTCAAACGCACTTTCGAGCTATAAAGTTCCGGATATTTATGCTACACCCGGCGAAATTGTGGTACACCACCTCAATGCGGAAGGCCCGGAGTTGGCTATCCATAAATCGAAAGCTGTAGGCGAACCTCCGCTGATGTACGGGCTTGGTGCTTACTTTGCCATACGCAAAGCAGTAAAGGCTTTTAACCCAAAAGCAACCCTTTCATTTGATGCGCCTTATACCCCCGAAAAAGTGCTGATGGACCTGTACAAAAACGCGGAACCCTGATATGACCACCATCTCCCAAAAATTAACCGGCTATATCACCGGCGGCGTTATTTACATGACCGGCGATACCATTGCCGCCATTATTCAGGGAGAGGAAAGTATGCTCAGGAGTGCAGGCATTTTTGTAATTGGCGCCACTTTGTATGCCTTCGAAATAAAAACATGGTTTGCCTGGATTGAAAAAAAAGCTTCCACCCGGGCTGGCATACAACGCATAGTTTTTAAAACAGGGATGGCACTGGTATATTTCAACCCGCTGTGGGTAGCCAGGCACCTTTGTTTTATTTACCTGCTTTCCGGCAAAGGCTCGCTTATTTCCACCGGGCTGCTTTGGACGGCGCTATTGTCCTTTTTGGTAAATATTCCCATTTCGGTGCTGGCCAATTACCTCATTCAAAACCGTACCCCATTGGCCTACCGGTTTTGGGCAAGCGCTACCTTTAGCGCCATTATGGCCATTTACTATTCCATGAGCAGCGTATGGTTTTAAAATATTATAATGATGCCGGTAAGTTCGGTAAGTAATCGGTAAGAAGAATATTAATAGCCTTCCCGTCTTCTTCCCGTCCTTCCCGCCTTCCCGGCAAAAAAATCTCCATATGGTTTTAAATTTTTACCAAAAAGTACTCGAACAGCTTGAAACAGGCGAAGCACTTGTGCTGATGGTAGTGATTAAAAGTACAGGCAGCAGCCCGGGCAGACAGGGCTTTCTGCAAATGGTAACAGCCAGCGAGGTGTATGGAACAATTGGCGGAGGCATTATGGAGCACAAATGGATAACCCTGGGCCGTGAACTGCTTGCCAAAGGGCCGTTTTTGCCTTTCGCCAAACTACAGGTCCACCGGCCCGAAGCTGGAGAAAACCGCTCAGGCATGATTTGCAGTGGTGAACAGGTAATTGCTTTTTATTACCTGGGTAAAAAGGAAATTGAATTAATTGAAAAAATCCTGTCGCCTGGAAACACAGCCATTTGTTACCGGGAAAGTGGCATTTCCATTGCAGGGCTAAACGATTCCTTAAGTTTTGAATTTACCGATGAGAACAATTGGCAATTTGTTCAATCCACAAAACCTGCCCACCGGGTATTCATTTTTGGTGCCGGGCACGTAGGGCTTGCCTTATGCCGGGCTTTATCGGCGCTGGATTTTGAGGTTCATCTTTTTGATGACCGCCCCGATTTGCACCCACAATCCTCGGATATTATTAGCCAAAAAGTACAGTTGATCCGCTATGAAGACAGCCACCTATTTGTTCCCGAAGGAGCCAACCATTATGTGGTGGTCATGTCAGTGGGATACCGGACCGATGAAGTGATTTTAAGAAGTTTACAGCATCGGAAATTTACCTATCTGGCCATGCTTGGCAGCCGGCAGAAAGTAAAGACCCTGAAGCAGCAACTTTTACAGGAAGGCTTTGACGCTGAATGGCTGCAGGCGGTTATTGCTCCTGCCGGACTGGATATTAAAAGCGAAACAGCAGAGGAAATTGCCATAAGTATTGCTGCGCAGTTGGTAGGGGTGAAAAATGGAAGGGATAGGTGAATACCAGAATACATGAATAGTGGAATACATGAATACATGAATACATGAATACTAGAATACTGGAATACATGAATAATTGAATAAGGGAAGAAGGGAAACTAAATACGGAATGGACGAACGGATACCGTTGGTGCTGATGTGCTAAAATACCAACGATGGCAATGATGCATGGATTTGACCATACAAAAACATATGGTAAAATTGCTTACTTTCGGTTTTTACAGCCCATAAAAAAAGCGCAGGTTACAGATTGATTTGAAAAGAGCATTTTTAAACTTTCTATGTATGAGAATAATATTCTTGCTTTTTCCCTGCTTTATTGCAGCCATGCTGTTTGCACAGAACAGAACAGGTATTGGTACCAACAGCCCGCAGCAGCGGCTGAGTATTGACAGTACCCTGAATATTGACCAGGGAAACTTCAATACCGGGGTATTGCCAAGCCTGCGTTTTGGCAGCCAGAGTGGTGAGGGTATTGGTAGCCGGCGCAATGCATCGGGCAACCAGCATGGGCTTGATTTTTATACCAATTTCCTGCCACGCATGCAAATAACCAATAATGGAAGGGTAGGTATTGGGACAGGAGCGCCGGAGCAATTGTTGTCGGTGGCAGGCGATGTGGTAATAGATCAGTTTGGTGCAAATACCGGTGCTGGCCCGAGCCTGCGCTTCGGATCAGCAAGCGGCGAAGGCATTGGCAGCAAGCTCACGCCCGGCGGCAACCAGTTTGGCCTCGATTTCTATACCGGCTTTACGTCGAGAATGGCCATTTCGGCTGCAGGTAATGTGTACATTGGCGGCATAGGTATTGGAAGCGAAAAGCTGAATGTAAATGGAAACATATTAGCGTCAAGGGTACTTAATACCGAAGTGGTAATTGACCGGAATAACCAGAATACCGGCAATTTTACCATAAATGATCCGTCAATCATATTTGGAGGTGGCAATTCGGGCGAAGGAATAGCCAGCAAACGTACCGCGGGGGAAAGGCAACATGGCATTGATTTTTATACTGCAGCCTCACGGCGCTTTAGCCTTTTACCATCCGGAAATATTGAAGTGGTGAACAACTTTGTAGTAAATGGCGGCAAGGGCATTATCCGCAACACATCGGCCACCCAGTTGAAGAAAGTATCTAAAGTTATTACCATTTCCGAATCCTTTACCAGCCGGCAAACCAAACAATATGCCATCGTATGGCCCGAGGGGTTAAATGGCAGTGTAGAGGCATGGGTAGCAGATATTATTCCCATTGACGGCAATGGCGGTTGGGCTGAAGTGCTGATGACGGTATATGCAGCAGACAATAATGGATGTATGCTTTTTGTTCATAATACCCAATCGGCAACCGTATCACCAAAATTCAGTGTTCGTATAATGGCAATGGGTGGTCAATAATTAAAATGAATGCAGGCATTCATGCTTTTTGCAAACCAACCTGTACAATCATCTTAATGCTATACCGAGAGCAGCAGCCTCTATGGTATAGTGCTTAAAAAATTTATCGTTGAATGGCCTCAAACTCCTGTTTTGATACTTTAAAAACCGTACCATGCCTGGTACCGGCAGGAAAAATGATTGTATCTGAAATATCCTTCCAGTTCTGTAAATCTGAGGAAGCAACGGCGCCATACTTTTTATCGCGGTATTTGTCAAAATAAACCACCCATTCCTCCCCAATCCTTGCAATCGTAGGCCCTTCAGCCCAATAGTCGCCGGTAATAGGGCCCGATGGTCCGCTCCAACCCTTCGCCATCTTTTTACTGAAAGCCACCCGAAGATTCTTTTGCGGCGGTGTGCGGGTTTCATCCTTCAGAATCATGGCATATTGCTTGCCAACAGGAAAAATAGTGGCATCAATTACGCTGAAATCCTTGTTGTAAAGCAATTTGGTTTTGCTGTACTGCTTAAAATCTTTGGTGGTAACATAATACATACGATGGTTGTACTTTCCATCGCCGGTTTTTGAACCCGCTTCAAACCTATCCACAATGGTGGTGGCCCAATAAATGAAGTATTTTTTAATCTTTCTATCATAGGTAATTTCCGGTGCCCAGCAATTGAGCGCGCTGTCTTCGTGCGCCATAACGGGAATGTATTGCTGCACACTCCAGTCAAGCAGGTTTTTGGAGGAAGCATAGCCAATGCCCCGTTCATTCCAACTTACCGTCCATACCATGTGGAAAGTACCATCGGCACTGCGGATGATGCAGGGGTCGCGCATCAGCTTATCCTTGCTGAGTACGGGTTTTAAAAAAGAAGCATCATTCTTTAATGCCTGCCATTCGTAACCATTATGGCTATAGGCAAGGTGAAGGCCATCCTCCCCATTTCCTTTGAAATAACTGAACAGGTAAACGCTGTCCTGAGCATTAACCAAAAAATGAAAAGTGATGAAAACAAAACTTAGAAAGATCCGCATAATAAAAATTTTATAAAAGGTCGTTAACCGATGGCATGGTAAACTGCTTTTGCTGATCCTCAGGTTTTGGTAACCCAAAGTAAAAAAGGAGCGTACGCTTTTTAATGGAGCCATCCAGCATTGCAGGATCGCTTTGTGGTCCAAGTACTTTGGTATTGGGATTGATATTCAGCGCAAGCTTGGTACCAATAGCCGGTATAACATCGAGGAAAGAAACATCACCTACCGGTAATTCCGGATGCGGTTTCGCACCACTCAGCCCATAAAAATTAAATAACCTTACATACAAATCACTTTCAGGACTAGCTATCAAAAACTTTCCTTCCACCGTATTCATTTCCAGCCAAACCACATCGCCATAATATCCTTTAAACTCAGGATAGTTCCATGGATAACTACCCGTTTGGGTATTGTTGTTCATTTTTGTGTACACGTTGTTGGTAGCTCCCTGCAGGCGGTTCTTCCACACCCGGTATGGGCCTTTACCCAGCCAGGTGGCTCCCAGCACAAAATTTTCAGGGTAATTAAAACTGATACCTGCAAATTGCTGCGCGCCCGTAATGGCATAACTGTAATCGAGTTGAACCCAACCTCCGGTCTTCATAGTCCATATCGCCTGTTTCAGGTCACCATCGTAGTTTACTGTAACTACTGCATTTCCTCCTTGTTTTAACACTGAAATATCTTTCATTTTTGCTTTGCCGCTTACCAGCACAGGGCCATTGCCAAAAGATAGCGGACCACGTGCCAGGTTGCCTGCCCTTACCAACATCCCATCGGCACGGTTGATGGCGATGCTGATGCCTGCTGAAGTAAGCGTGATGGTGGTATCATTATCGCGAACCGAAACCGAATCTGTACTTGTGGAAACCAATGATTTCAACAGTTGCTCATTGTTTTGAATTTTCCAGTTCCAGGTATAAATTTCATTGCCCTGAATATCATATGCACTTAATTGCAAGGCATCATGCTGTTTCCAGTTGGCAGGCAAACCCAATATAAGGTTCCCTTGCTGCATGGGTTCAATATCGGGTGAAGTTGCCTTTCCTTTTTGCAAAATGGTTAAACCGTTCTGCCCGCTGAAGGGTTTGGTATAGTTAACCAGTTGCCAATCAAACCGGCAGGCTTTCAGGTTGGTAAAATGGTACCTGTTTTCCAATAAAAGATTGTCGTTAAAATCCTGCGGAAGGGTATTGGTAAGCATCTTTACCGGGGAGAAAATTTCGCGGATGGCAAAAAAGCTTCCTTCCTTTTCACGATAAGGGCCAACCACGCCATCGGGCGCATTTACACCATTTACATCAATGCGGTTGCCCATATCCCGCCGCACAATGCCTTCATCCACAAGCGCCCATAAAAAGCCTCCACCCGATTTTTTCGACTTCCAGTGCAGTTCCCAGAAATCGCTTAATGCTGCGCCACAACCGCCATCATCCTGGCAATGCAAAAACTCGGTGGGCATATAAATGTCGGGGCCTTCTTCCAGGATTTTCTTGCTGCTGTAATAATCTTCGTAGTGGTTGCAATCAATACCGTTAAAGGTATTACCCGGCCGGTGATGCGCGCGGATAACCGGCCTGTTGCTGAAATCATATTGTCCGTAATGATCAACCAATTCCATATTGTGTCCACCCTCGTTGCCATTGCTCCAAAAAATAATGGAGGGATGGTTTGCATCGCGCTGCACCATTTCCTTTACCAGTTTGCTGCCTGTTTTGGTGTTGTATGCTTTTTGCCATCCCGCCAATTCGTCCAGCACATACAAGCCTAGTGAATCACAAAGCTCCAGGAAACGCTTATCGGGTGGGTAATGCGAACAACGTACCGCATTCATGTTCATTTGCTTCATCAGTTGAACATCCATCAGGTCAATTTTCGCGTTGATGCTCCTGCCGGTTTCGGGCCACCAAACGTGCCGGTTGATGCCCTTGAATTTTACCTGTGTGCCGTTAATAAAAATTCCCTGACCCGTCCTGATTTCAATGGTACGGAATCCAAAACGGTCGGTTGATTCATGAACCGTTTTTCCACCCTGGACCAGGGTAAATTTTACTTTGTACAAATGGGGCGTTTCGCTTGTCCAGGTGCGTACATTGGCCACCGTTGTTTGCAACAGTGCAATTGTATCGCCTTCTTTAAGCGACTGCTTTACCGATGCTACCATTTTACCCGATGCATCCAGTATATCGGCCTTCACTTCGGTGCCTGTTTTTAATCCTGCGGTAAAAACCTTCACCGCAAACTTTCCATCGGCCTTTGCATCAATAGATGTATGGGTAATATGTGCAGCAGGCAATACTTCAAGGTAAACGGGCCTGAAAATGCCGCCAAAAACCCAGTAATCAGCCAGCCGTTCCGCGTTGTTCACACTTTCATCTGCACTCATTTTGCTTACGGTCACCTCCAGTTTGTTGGCCTTGCCATACTCCAGCTTATCGCTGATATTGTACTTAAACCGGTAAAACGAACCCTGATGAATATCGCCCGCCAATTTACCATTAATCTTTACTTTTGTATCCGTCATGGAGCCTTCAAACACAATGTTCACCAGCTTTCCCTTCCAGCCGGCCGGTACATTGAAGGTATGTTTGTACAAACCCTTTTCATCGGCAAAGCGAAAGTTGCGACCGTAGGTCACATAGTCCCTGCCATAGTTATAAGCGCCGTAGCCTTGTTGTTCCCAATGCGAAGGCACCTGTATTTTCCCCCACTTGCCGCTGTTCATGCCGGCGGTGCAAAAGAAATCCCAGGCCACGGTTTTTTCGTTATCGGTTCCGGATAGATAAGTGATCTCCGTTTTCTGCGCCCGTACATTTATGCCATATACAAAAACAAAAAACATAATGCATAAATACTTAATCACTTTCGATATTTTCATTATTTGTAGTTTAATCTCTTTATTAAATTTAGTATGCCTGATCCTTAAAGAGTTAGCCGGGAAGTCGGGAAGATCGGGAAGAAGACGGGAAGCAATACATTATCCTTCTTTCCGAAAACTTACCGCCCTTACCGCCTTACCGGCACTTGTATTAGTTTTATACTCAGCAAGTTCTCACGCAAGGGCCATAATTTCTACTTTTTAAGCTTCATAGGTGTTATGGTTACTGGTCCCATTAACCCTGATACCCGTGGCGACCATTTGGCCGGGGTAAATAATCCATCCGCGCCCCGGTTTTCCGCCAGCCTCGAAGGGAAATTCGTATTGTAAAACTTCTTCCACTCCGCGCCGCTATTATCCACCTCAATAATCCGGTTGGCCATGCTGTTGCTTACCTCCACCCGAATCGTGTTGGTTCGCTTCAGTTTTTTGGCAGGAACAATAACCGAGTAAACCGGGCCTACCAGGGTTGCCACCTTTTCACCATTAATAAAAACATCGCAACTCTCTCCCACCGTTCCAAGATCGAGTTGCAAAAATTTGTAATTACCACCCGGCTTATTGAAAGCAGACGTGTAGGATGCCATACCCGAAAAATAAGCGTACCCTTTCCCTTCCCAGGTAGTCCAGGAATTTAATGATGATACCTGCTTCGGTTCAGGCAATATAGACCCGCCTTCTTCAAACATCACCTTCCAGGTTCCGTTGTGCGTGATGGTATTTCCGGCGGGTTCGTACACAGGAAACAAGGGGCTGTTGGGTAGTGCATTGCCTGTTTGTATGATGATGGATTCACCCGCAGGCAATTGCACCAGCACTTCCAGCGAACCATCTGCATGCATACGCGTAGTGGCCTTGCCACTTGCACCGTTCATAGGATTAAACAATGCTGCCTGAGCATCCTTAATGCCAAGCTTTATGTATTCGCTCCTGTACTCCTTTGTTGGATTGCTGATAAAATATACATGCCCACCCTCATAGGTTCTACGAATAAACTGCATGCCGGTTTTGGTGAGGGATTCCACACGAACACGCGCCATTTCCAGCAGTTCCGCGGCTTCATTGGCCAAATAAACCGAACCTTTACCCAACGCAGCTACTTTCACTTTTCCCTGTTGGATAAAATGGAGTTTGGCCAACAGGTCCTTTAATTGTGCAAGGCCCTCGGTATGCCCTGCATAACCGGGTACATCCCGCGGCAAATTTTTATATACCAACAGCTTGGCCCCGCCCTCTACCAGTTTCATTATGTGCTGCAGCGTGGCAACAGGAATGTATTCGTTATCTGGCAACAGCAGGTGGCTGAATTGTACCCCACCCGTCAGCAAGGCGCTACAGTTGGTTTGTACCTGCTTTAGTTGCTTGTCCGAAATAAAATCGAAGGCATACCCATTCGCCAGCATCCAGCTACTGATGTCATTAAACCCGGTATTCAGAAACTCAGGGCGCATAGCATCATAATGTTTCAATAAATCGCGGCCACGCTCCATTTGCGCATCCACATATGGGTAATAGATCAGCACATCATTATCCGGCTTGCCTGCCTGTAAAAAGGATTGAGTACGCTCTACATACTTGTTAATTGCCGGAAACTGCCGCCAGAACGGGTTGTTGGGGTGAAAATGTACCGCAGCATAAAATAACCAGCCCGGCCAGGCATCGTTGGCGGGAGAATAGTTGGCGCCATGGTAAACAATATGGTTTACCCCACCCACAAAATAGCGGTCCATGCTGTGCTTTACATCGGCAAGGGTAGATACGAAATGCTCACCAAGCCAGGTGGCCGCCTCTGCCGAAGCAAGCGGCTTGCCGGTTACATGCGCCGCCGAAGTGGCAAACTTGAACCGCAGGATATCTTCGCCCTCGGTTTCCGGAATATCTACGGCGGCATACAGGTCCATGGTATTGCCCGGCGACCCATGGCTTTGGTTGCGTACCAATGCTTTATGCCCCATTGCCCAATCCGCCCAAGGAACAGTAAATTTCTCCAGCAATAATTCGTTGATGGTTTCGCGGTAGTCAAACAAAACCCGGTCATTCATCTCTGCAGATGCTTTTCCAAAAAGAGCCGGTAAATGCTTTTGTAATTCATACCCTCGCCGTGTGCTGAATTCCTGCAGAAACTCCGGTGTCCAGTTGCTTTGCCCCCTTGCATCATCCACCTCGTACGAGTCGTTGAAAAAGGAACGCAGTCCGCTAATATCTTTTCCTTTAAATGCCTCATCAAACTTGTTGAAATACTTATCAATAGCTTGTTTGCTGAAATGGTCAATCACATTGCCTTCACCACCGGGGGCAGCACGTTCCACCATTTTACCATGCCAGCCCATAAAAACGCCATAGAGCTCACAATCTTCGGGCGCGGTCCATGCAAGGCTACCATCGGGCTGAACCTGTTTGGTTAATTCAACCGGTGCAGCGCCCGAAGCGGGATAAGCCATCACCGAAACAAGGGGAAGTTGCCTGGCAAATTTAATCTGATCAATAGCCAGGTATTGCAGGTTGGTATTGGTTTCAACAGGATCCTTTATTTCGCTGATGTTGATTTTTCCGCCATGGGTACTCCTGAACAGGGGTTCCTGGCTGAACTGAACTTTTTCGGAGAGCGATTCCCCCTTCTTCAGCTTCCAGGTCTTATAGACCACCTGTTTGCAGGCATCCTCATAATTTATCCAGGGGCCGCCAAAAGGCCATCCGGTTCCGGTAGCCATATCCACGCCCATTTTCAACTTGCCCGCTTCATCAAGAGTATGCTGCAACATGCTTACCCATTGCGGCGAAAGAAAGTTGAGAAACTTGTCTTCGGCTCCTTTTACGCCGTAAATAGGCGTAATTTCTACTCCGCCGAGGCCCGCTTCATGGTACAATTTAAGGAGCCTGCTCAGTTCGTCCTTTTCTACCGCGCTACCCTGCCACCACCATCGGGTCCAGGGTTTGGTTTCCTGCTTTACCTCCGGCCACGAAAGCTGTGCAGTAACCTCCGTGTTTGTCACTAAAAGTAAAGTGGAAAAAATTATTTTTTGAAAAAGCTTCATAATCGTTTGATGATTTCGTGTTCAAAAATCCTGCTGTTAATTACCATCGGGTTTTGCCTTTGCCGTAACCGGGCTAAGCGGCCAGTACCATTCCGCCACCTCATCAGGTTTGGCGGGTGAATAAACGGGGACATCTTTCCTTAGGTATTCAGCAAGCGGCAAATGGATATCCCGCATCCCCTGCACCATACATTTGGCTAGCTGCATGGCCCCGTAGGGATTAAAATGCGTATTATCAAGCAAGGCCTTTTCCTGACCGGGGAAAGTATTGGCGGGATAAATCACGAAGCCCTTTTCCGAACCCTTTGGACCCCATGCTTCGTATAAGGAAGCGCTCATAATGTTCAGGTCAATCAGCGGCACATTTTCATCGGCTGCTACCTTGCGCATGGCCGCAGGATAATCGCCGAGCGTATTGACCACTTTGCCGGTACTATCAAAATTGCGGCGATGCATGGAGGTAACGAGCACCGGGTTGCCGCCCTTCTTCCTGCATTCACTGATATAATGCTTCAGGCTTGCGGAATAACTTGTCCATGGGCCAATGCCCTCGCCTTTCTGCTTCATATCGTTGTGGGCAAACTCAATAAAAAGGTAATCGCCGGGTTTCATCAGGCTCAGTACTTTCTCAAGCCTGCGGGCCGATTGAAAACTGCTGAGCGCCTCCCCCGATTCGGCATAATTGGCCACCGCCACTTTGCCCGGCTGAAAAAACTGCGGGATAATTTGTCCCCACGCAGCATAGGGCTCCTCCGCCTGATCCACCACCGTTGAGTTTCCGGCCAAAAAAACGGTGGTTACGCTTTCTGCGGGTGTAATTTCCAGCGCACAAATTCTTGGTGCGTTACCATTGAATTCCAGCGTAAGTTTGTTATCCCAATGCCAGTAGTTTAATTCCCGCGCTTTTAGTTTTACACCCGGGTGCTTTCCTGCAATCAACGAATCGTGCACATGTACAGTAAAATGTTGTTCGCTAAAATTGCCCTCACCTGTACGGATAACCGGCAGCATTACCCGGCGACATTCAGCCCGCACAACTGTTTCCGAAATATTGGTTCCGGCACCTGTAATAATTTTCACGTTATAATTTCCCTCCGGCAGTTTTACCGAGAAAAAGAATGGCTTATC
>ERZ795056.6394-NODE-6394-length-11493-cov-4.453838_pt1 | contig 11493 bp, 9 predicted proteins | sample MGYA00375140_ERZ795056 | MGnify/ENA primary metagenome ERZ795056 (study PRJEB30185, sample SAMN05720227) | activated sludge metagenome | isolation source: Anaerobic digester | place: USA | collected 2015-03-09 ...
GTCAACGCTCAGAGCGAAAGTTCTCGGATGGAAAAGGGGTTTCGGAAAGTCACCTGCCACGATGAAAGCCGATTTTAACGGAACTGTGATAAACATCGCGATATTCGGCAAGGTCGGTGATATTTATGCATCGGCATTTCCTGCCGGAGAAGAGATACTTATTTCCGGAGAAGTGAGCACAAGGTCGGTGATCCCCGGTTTTGTCAATCCAGATATTTTCAAGTTTGATGAAGAGTGGAAAGTCCTTTTGAGCGGATTTGTCCCGGTTTACAAAAAGATCAGCGGGGTTTCACAGCTTTTCATGCTGAGAACTGTCAAGGTGATACTCCAAAAAATGAAAGAGTTCGGTGATGACTGGATGCCGGCTGAAATTATAAAAGGTCTCGAATTTCCACCGTTTCTTGAAACAGTTCTCAATATTCATTTCCCGATCGCTGGGAAAAGTGTTGATGAGCTTAACGGTCGCGCAACGCATTGGCACAGACGGCTCGCTTTTGACAAGCTTTTCTTTTTTCAGTTCGGGGCACTGAAAGAGCGGCTTGCAGACACTTCACTGAAAGGAAGAAATATCGGAGTGCATTCACAACTATCTGAAAATGTTGAGAAAAGTCTGCCGTTTGCTTTGACTTATGCTCAAAAAAGAGTTCTTGAGGAAATAAGGAATGATCTTCGATCCGTCCGTCCGATGAACCGGCTTTTGCAGGGTGATGTCGGAAGCGGAAAGACTGCTGTGATGATTTTATCAGGGCTTGATGTGATAAGTTCGGGATATAAAACCGTTATCATGGCGCCGACAGAAATTCTTGCGGTTCAGCACTTCAACACAATATCAAAAAATGTCCCTGAAAGTTTGAAAATAGAGCTTTTCCTCGGGGGTGTGACAGGGAAAAAGAAAAAAGCGCAGAGGGCTGAAAATGCGGCAAAGGCAGATTTTATAATCGGGACTCACGCATTGTTTGAAAACATGGAATTCATGAATGATATCGGGCTTGTGATCATTGACGAACAGCACCGTTTCGGAGTTTCGCAGAGAATGTCGTTGCAGAATAAGGCGATGAATCCGGATGTTCTTATCGTGAGTGCGACACCCATTCCGAGATCACTTGCCCTCACAGTTTACGGTTCGACCGATATCAGCGTCATTGATGAAATGCCGCCGGGGAGAAAGCCCATTGTTACGAGGCATGTAAAGCATTTCAACAGAAATAAGGTTTTTGACCATGTTGTCGAAATAATTGAGAAAAACAATGAAAAAGGGTACTGGGTCTGTCCTCTTGTCGAAGAGAGTGAAAAGATCGACCTGAAGCATGTTGAAGGGGTTTTTGAAGAATTCAGGGCTGTTCTTGGTGAGCGGGTGTTTCTGATCCACGGCAAAATGAAAGGGGATGAAAAAAGTGCGGCCATCGAAAAGCTCAAATCCGGAGTTGCCAATCTTCTTGTTTCAACTATTGTCGTTGAGGTCGGCGTTGATGTTACCGATGCGTCGTTCATGGTGATAGAAAACGCTGAAAGGTTCGGGCTTGCACAGCTTCATCAGCTCAGAGGAAGGGTCGGCAGAGGTGAGAAAAAGTCTTTCTGTGCCCTTATTTCGAGTGAAGAAGTCGGAGGCAAGGCAGATAAACGGCTTGAATTTATTGCAAAAACTGAAAACGGATTTAAAATCGCGGAGTATGATCTCAAGACGAGAGGTCCCGGAGCGATGACCGGACTTGAGCAGAGCGGTTTCAGGAACGATCCATATTTCCTGCTTGCGGCAGTCCATGGTGATCTTGTCGAGAGGGCAGGAAGTGCCGTGAAAAAGATCTTTGCAGGTAAGAACATTGAAATGATAAAATATCTGGAGAAAGTGTTTGATCAGTTTTTTAAAGAAAGTTTTAACAGGTTTAAGACCGGTTAGATACAGGTCGGCATCAAAAACGCTCGCAGTGCTCGGGTATTTTGACAAGAAGACCGAGGAAATGATCTGCGATGTTAAAAAAAGGACGGAACTCAGCATCTGTGAACTGGGTGAAACTGTATATTCCTCTCCGCACATAACTTTTCTAATCACCGATGACAGAGGGATCGACAAAATGAAAAAGCAGCTTGACGGGATAACCAGAAAAGTGCGTCTGCCTGTTGTGAGATTTTCGCACATCGGATATTTTCCTTCATCCGGAGTTGTTTTCATAGGAATAACTCCTACTACCGAACTGATGAGATTTCATACAGTCATCTGTTCAAAATTTGAAGGAACCGATTCCCGGATCAGCCCTTATTACATGCCGTCAAAATGGATACCTCATTGTTCGATCGCTGACGGAGTCGAAGAAATATCAATAAAAACAAGTGTGTATCGAGAAATACCTTTCCCTTTTGAAGCAAGAATAGAGCGTCTTGCCATCACGGAAATGGATCATAGTACCGGTAAGCTGATAAACAGCGTTGACATTCAGGAAAAGGTGTTTCCGGATCAAGATTAAAAAATCTCACATTTGAAAATCTTCTTTTTTTTCTTATACGGTCCTGAATTTCTTTTGACAGTTTATGGGGAGTGTGGATTGAAATGACATCAATAACCCCGCATGCAGAGGCGGCTGTTTCCATTCTTGACAACAAAAATGAATTGAACTTCGGATTATACCTGTATCTGTCAAAAAACATTCTCCCTGAATTTCCCGGATAGGTAATGCAGTATGCCTTTTCAAAAAGCTGAACGCTTCTTACGATGGTGAACTGATCTATCTGAAAGTTAAATGCAAAGAACGGGAGCAATGCCGCATTAGTGATTACGGCGACTGTTTTTGCTTTTTTTCTTAAATAGATGGAAAGAAAGAATGTGATTACGAAGATAATTTTTATAAAAAACGGAGGATCTATCAACGGAATGAGCGAATCTGAAGAGGCCCTGCCAAGAAAACTGATCATAAAATGTGCCGGCTCTATAATAATATCAGACAGATGGAGAAAAAACGCTGAAATGCTGACTGAAAAAGGGATGGTGAACTGTGCAAGAGTGATGAACGGAATTGAAATGGAGACGACAGGTATGACAAAAAGGTTGACTAACGGCGCCATTAAAGGAAATGTACCTGATATTATTGAATATACTGGTAACAGTGCATAGTTAAGAACTGCTGAAACACAGATCAGTTTCAATGTGACAGATGGAGGAAGGACTTTATAGATCTGAAGGACGGTTGCCACACAGATCGCACTCATGATAAAGCTCAGACTTGTGATGCTGTGAGGAATTATGACAGCGACGGTCGTTATTGAAATGATGAAAAGGAAAAGGGGTTGAGGAAAATATCCTTTCAGCAGGAACATGTCGAAAAAAAGGATGAACGAAAGCGCCCTGAGAGTCGGAATGGAGCCGCCTGTGATGAAAAAATAGAAAAATGATGCAGTGATCTTCAATAAAAAAAGGATTGCTGAGGAAGTTCTGTAACGGAAAGGAAGAAAAATGATAAGAAACCTGAACAGAAAATTGAAAAGAATGACCATTATTCCGGCATGGAAAGCTGAAATAGCAACAAGGTGCATTGTCCCTGTGTTGATCAGATCGTTCCTGAATTGAGGAGAGAATTTTCTTTCTCCTGTTGCAAGTGCGAGGATGAATTCGCGGTTTTTCAACGACTGGCTGTTTTTTGCAAGATCGTTTTTAAGCAGTTGTATCCATTGAGGCGGCTCAATTGAATTTGTCAATGAAACAGGGGTGTTATGATCTCTGATGAGGATGAATGCAAAGATCAGAACAGATAAGATCATGCTGTTTCTGTGTGGTTTTAAATACGCTGCAAACTGTTTTAATGAGAAGGTCATATAAAAAAACCAGAGTTTTATCACAGCTAATTTACATGTTTGGATGACAACCGTCAAATAAAAAGTTGAAAAGTACTTGAAATAAAAAATTTTATTTGATAGATTGTATGTCCGCGACTGGTTTTTTTTAATAATGGAGGTGAGTTGTGAAATTCAGAAAATTTGACGGCAGTTTTGACAGTATCGGTTTTTTGAGCATGCTGATGCTTGATATTAACGGAACTATCAGGCAGGTCACCGTTCCCAAAGGTTACATAAATGAAAAAGTCCTTGAAAAAGGGATTGGCTTTGATGCATCAAATTTCGGCTATGCAAAAGTCCATAAATCCGACATGGTTGCAAAGCCGGATATGTTGACGGCATTTGTCGAGGAAAAGGAAGGGCATACGATACTTCACGCTTTCTGTGATGTCTATCTTACTGACGGAACTGAATTCGATCAGTATCCGAGAGCTGTTGCAAAAAAGACAGTCGAATATCTTCAGAAAGAAGGTATAGCCGATGATGCGAAAGTTCTTGTCGAACTTGAATTCCATGTTTTTGATACGGTTAAGTATTCAACCGATTTCAGTCACAGTTTTTATGAAGTTCAAAGTTCGGAAGGGATAGGCCCCGATTTTGAAGACGATCCGAGATTTCACATTCAGAAAGGTTACCACCGCCTTTATCCGGCAGACAAGAGTTTCAATTTGAGAAATGACATTGTTGCAGCCCTTGAATCGGCAGGGATCCCTGTAAAATATCATCATCATGAGGTGAGTGCGGCACAGCTTGAGATAGAACTCGATTTCATATCATTAGCGCAGGCAGGTGACAAAGTTTCTCTTGCAAAGTGGATTGCAGTCAATGTTGCAAGGGAACATGGCGTATTTATTACATTTATGCCGAAACCCGTTTATAACATCGCAGGCAACGGAATGCATGTTCACCAGTTCCTGACTAAGAACGGCAAGTCGTTTTTTGCAGGTGATGGGATGCACGGACTTTCAAAAGAGTCGCTTGCTTATACGGCAGGTATCCTTGATCACAGCTTGACCGGATCACTTCTTGCGTTCTCAAATCCGAGCACGAATTCATATAAACGGCTTGTTCCCGGTTTTGAAGCACCTGTCGGAGCAACTTTCGCAAAGGGCTCAAGAGAGGCCTCGATCAGAATTCCAGCTTACCTTGCAAAAGGGGAAGAGAGGATAGAATATAGAACAGGGGACGCAACTGCCAATATTTATTACTTTCTCTGCGCAATGATACTTGCAGGAGTTGACGGAATAAAGAAGGGGAGAGACCCCATCGAAAGTAACTATCACGACCGCGAGAACGGAAAAACTTTCCCGCTCAACCTTAATTCAGTGCTTGACGGACTTCTTAATGACAACGCTTATCTTCTTCCCGCATTTCCAGAAACGCTCATAAATTACTGGGTAAAGACAAAAAGAGCCGAAGCACAGTATGTCTATAACGCTCCAACACCTCAGGAATACGAACTTTATTTCAATATTTAACCGATAAATTCGCCTGGCCCGATGGGCACGGGCTGAGGAAACGCCACCCTTTAGGCGGCTTGATCTTTGCGGGCTGAAAGCTCGCGTTATCTTAGCCCACGGTTGAAAGCCTGGGTGATTTTGAATTCTTGACAGCCCTGAATTTTGGAGTAGAATCCAAAAAAGTTGATTAAATTTTGGAGTGGAGTCTAAAAATGACACAATTTAAGCAAATTTATGTCAGGTTGATGAATGGAATGGATATCAAAACGCATCGGTATCTTTATTCAAAACTCCTTCCTGATGAAAGAATTGTAGGTGTTGCCGGACAACGAGGTGTCGGAAAAACAACGATGATGTTGCAATATTTATTGGAGAATGGCTATAACACACAGAATTCATTATATTTTTCTGCTGATCATATCTATTTTAGCGAATACCGGCTTTATGATTATATTGAAAAAAAGTTTCTTGAAGAAGGAATTGAGCTTTTTTTTATTGACGAAATACACCGTTATACCGGATGGAGTCAGGAGCTTAAGAATATTTACGATTCTTTCCCGAAGATCAGAATAGTTTTTTCGGGAAGTTCAATGCTTGATCTTATCAAAGGGGAATACGATATGTCCCGAAGAGCTCTCCTTTTACATCTTGAAGGCGTTTCTTTCAGGGAATATCTCTCAATGAAAAATATTTTTAAAACAGATCCGTTTACGATGGAAGAACTTTTGAATGACAGTGTCGGAATTTCTGAAAAACTTTCCACTATTCCGATGATATCAGGTCATTTTAAAGATTATCTTAAATATGGTTACTACCCTTTTTCGATTAATAATGTTGAGAGCTTTTCTGCAAAACTTCTTTCGATAATTGATAAAACCATCCAGATAGATATTGCCGGTTTTTATAATCTTAAAACGCAGAACCTTTCACTTTTCAAGCAGATACTTCTTTTTCTGGCAACGAATCCTCCCGGTGAATTCAACATTCATAATCTTGCTCAATCTTTGAAAATTGATGACAAGACTGTTGTAAATTATCTTGAAATATTGATAGAAACCGGACTTGTCACTCCTCTTTTTTATAATTCAGGCGGACACAAAATGTTGAGAAAACCGGTCAAGTATTATCTTAACAACAGCTCTTTGTATTTTACTCTCGCTATGGAATCGGGACATGAAATTGAGATCGGCGCTTTAAGAGAGTCATTTTTTCTTTCGATGGTGAAAAATGCAGGACTCACTCCGCACTATTCTTCCAAAGGAGATTTTGAGGTAAAAGGATTTACTTTCGAAGTCGGAGGAAAAAATAAAAAGAGAAAACAGATAAAAGATGTCGAAAGATCATTTGTTGTCAAAGACGATGTTCTTATTGCTCAAAAAGGGGAAATACCCCTGTATCTTTTCGGTTTTTTGTATTGAATTATTTCAATATTTAACCGATGGCGAAACTGATTTCGGCTTCACAGACTAAAATGCCGTTGACGAATGCCTTTCCTGCACCGATGCCGACTGAATGACGCATTTTTACAATCTCGATTTCGAGGTCAAGTTTGTCTCCGGGGACTACTTTCTGACGGAATTTTGCGTTGTTGATCCCTGTGAAATAGGCGATCTTTCCTTTAAATTGTTCCATACTTAAGACTGCGACCGCTCCGAGCTGAGCCATCGCTTCAACAATGAGAACTCCCGGCATGACAGCTTCTTGAGGAAAATGACCCTGAAAAAAAGGTTCATTCACGGAAACCATTTTGCAGCCCGCTGCTTTTTTCCCTTCTTCAATAACTTCCGCCCTGTCGATCATAAGAAACGGATAGCGGTGCGGCAGAATCTTTTTAATCTGTTCACTGTTTAACATTTTCACCTCCCGGTTATGAAAAAACTAAAAAAGAAAGATCGTCAACTAATATCATTACACGCAAAAAATGACAAGAAATTAATTCTAAAATACCGATTTGATGCTAAAAACCAAATAATAACAAAAAGTTGCGAGTGATAATTTTTTTATTTGATTTTACTGGACAAAAAGATAGACTGACATGTCAGTTTTTTTATGATATGAGGTATATGATGACTGCAAATTTCAAAGCTGCTATCACAGGAACCGGAAGTTTTGTCCCGGAAAAGATAATGACCAATTTTGATCTTGAGAAAATTGTTGATACAAGTGATGAATGGATCAGGACAAGGACCGGTATTTCAGAAAGAAGAATTGCGGATGAAAATACTGCAACTTCTGATATTGCTTCAATTGCCGCAATGAGAGCAATTGAAGATGCAGGACTGACCTCTGAAGAGATCGACCTTATACTTGTTGCAACAGTGACTCCCGATATGTCCTTCCCTTCAACGGCCTGTTTTGTTCAGAAAAACATAGGAGCAGTCAATGCTGCCGCTTTTGATATGGGAGCTGGGTGTACCGGTTTTATTTACGGACTTTCTGTTGCCAACAGCTTTATAACAGCTGGAATTTACAAAAATATTCTTGTTATAGGTGCTGAAACTCTGAGCAAGGTCATCAACTGGGAGGACAGGAACACCTGTGTTCTTTTCGGTGATGGAGCAGGAGCGGTTGTGGTCTCAAGAAATGAAGGTGAGGAAGGGATACTGTCGGTTAAGATCGGTTCAAACGGAAATCATACCGGTCTCATTACACAGCCCGGAGGCGGTTCGAGAACGCCTGCAACATGCGAAGTTATAGAGAAAAAGTTAAATACAATACACATGGAAGGGAGTGAAGTTTTCAAACTTGCAGTAAGGACAATGTCAAATGTTTCGCTTGAAGTTCTTGAGGAAGCCAATCTCAATGTTGAAGATCTTACACTTGTTATTCCTCACCAGGCAAACCAGAGAATAATTGACGGTATTTTCAATCGGCTCAATGTTCCAAAAATAAAGACACATCTGAATCTTGAAAAATATGGAAACACTTCCGCGGCTTCAATCCCGCTGGCTCTTGATGAAGCTGCAAGAATGGGAATGCTGAAAAAAGGGGAAAACCTTCTGATGGTCGCTTTCGGAAGCGGTCTCACATGGGGTGCGGCAACAGTTAAGTGGGTGAAATAATGGGAAAGACGGCTTTCATTTTCCCCGGACAGGGGGCTCAATATGTCGGAATGGGAAAGGATTTTGTTGAAAACTTTCCCAAAGCGAAAATGGTTTTTGAAGAGGCATCGGATTCTCTCGGATACGACATGCTCAAGCTGGTAATGGAGGGAACTGACGAAGATCTCAAGCAGACAGAGGTTACTCAGCCGTCAATTCTTACTGCCTCAATTGCTGCTCTGACGGCTGTTAATGAGGAAGGTTTTGATTGTGACTTTACGGCGGGGCTTAGTCTTGGTGAATATTCCGCACTTGTCAAAGCGGGCTCATTGAAGTTCAAAGATGCGGTTTCAGTTGTAAGGCAGCGCGGAAAGTTCATGCAGGAAGCAGTTCCTGCGGGTCGCGGTGCGATGGCGGCAGTAATAGGAATGCCGATAGATAAGTTGAAGGAATCTTTAAGGCAGGCATCAGTGCATGGAATAGTCGAAATAGCAAATTTCAACAGTCATGAACAGTTGGTGATATCAGGAGAAACTGCAGGAGTCGAAGCGGCGGTCAAATTTGCACTCGAAAACGGTGCGATGAAGGCGGTGATGCTTCCTGTAAGTGCCCCGTTTCATTCTTCTCTTCTTAAGCCCGCGGCTGAAAAACTTCATGAAGTGCTTAAAAATACTGAAGTTAATCCGCTGAATAAGCATGTTGTTTCGAATGCTGAGGCGAAAGTGCTCAAAAGCCATGAAGAGGTTGTTCCGGCTCTTGTCAGGCAGGTGAACAATTCGGTTCTTTGGGTTCCTTCGATCGAGTTGATGATAGATGAAGGGGTCGATTCGTTCGTTGAGATCGGTCCGGGCAAGGCATTATCAGGATTTGTGAAGAGAATAGCAAAATCAAAAGGGGCAAAAGTCGATATTTATAATGTTGAAGATATGGTTTCATTTAAAAATTTTGTTGATGCAAAAAATAAGGGGGGCAACTGATGACATTAAAAGGGAAGACCGCTGTTGTGACAGGCGGTTACAGAGGTATAGGAAAAGCAATAGCTATAAAGCTTGCGTCAATGGGTGCAAATGTTGTGATCAATGGTATAGGAGCTCCGGAAACTGCAGATGATACAGTCAATGAACTCAAGTCGTTCGGTGTCGAAGCTCAGGCAGTTTCTGCAAATGTAACTGTTGAAGAGGAAGTGAACGGCATGATCGCAAAAGTGATCGAGAAGTTCGGACATATTGATATTCTTGTCAACAATGCTGGAATTACAAGAGACGGACTTTTGATGAAAATGAAGGAATCGGACTGGCAGAGCGTTCTTGATGTCAATCTGAAAGGGGTATTTCTATGCACAAAAGCTGTTGTCAGACCGATGATGCAGCAGAAAGGCGGAAGTATCGTGAACATTACTTCTGTTGTCGGGATAACGGGTAATGCGGGTCAGGCAAATTACAGTGCATCAAAAGCCGGTGTGATCGGTTTTACCAAATCTATTGCAAAAGAGATCGGAAGCAAAGGTGTGAGAGTGAATGCAGTTGCTCCCGGTTTCATAAATACAAAAATGACAGAAGCACTTCCGGAAGAGGTTAAAAAAGCATATATGGCAAATATTCCTCTTAAAAGATACGGTGAGCCGGAGGAAATTGCAGAAGTTGTTGCGTTTCTGTGTGAAGACAGATCCAGATATATGACGGGTCAGGTTTTAAAAGTTGATGGTGGAATGGCTCTTTGATGAGCTGTTAAAAAGTAAATAATTTATGGAGGTTGTTATGTATTTTGAAAAGATCGTTGAACTCGTTAAAGAACATCTTGCACTTGATGACGTTTCCAACATTACGCCGCAGACATCACTTATGGGTGACCTTGAAGTCGATTCTCTTGATGCGGTTGAGATCGTTATGAAGATCGAGGATACTTTCGGGATCGAGATTCCTGATGAAGATGTCAACCAGTTCAAAAATCTGGGCGATATCGCAAATTACATAAAGGCGAAGAAGGAAGCTTAAGAAAAATTTTCCTCAAAAATTAAAGTGAGGTAGGGGAATGAACAGGAGAGTTGTAGTTACCGGTATGGGTTGTGTTACTCCGGTCGGCAGCGGATGGAAAAATTACTGGGGAAATCTGCTTGCAGGAAAGAACGGAATATCTCTTATCACGGGTTTTGACACGACTGATTTCAATTCAAAGATAGCCGGAGAGATCAAGGATTTTGACATGGGTCTTTATATTGATAAGACCGAGTACAGAAGGATGGACAGATATACTCAGTTCGCAGTTGCGGCGGCTAAACAGGCGATCGACGATGCCGGCATTGATATTGAAACAGTTGACAAAGACAGTTTCGGTGTCTATCTCGGATCGGGCATAGGCGGTATGGCGACCCTTGAGGAACAGCACCGGATACTCATGGAAAGAGGCCCTAAAAGGATAAGCCCTAACTTCATTCCGATGATGATCTCAAACATTGCAACGGGTCATCTTTCGATCCTTTTCAATGCGATGGGGCCGAGCATGACAACGGTAACTGCATGTGCTTCTTCAACAAACGCAATAGGCGAAGCGCTAAAATGCATTCAGCGCGGTGATGCTGACATGATGATTGCCGGAGGAAGCGAGGCGTCAATTACTCCGCTTGCGATAGCTGGTTTCACATCGATGAAAGCTCTTTCGACAAGAAACGATGCACCTGAAAAGTCAAGCCGTCCGTTTGACAAGGAACGGGATGGTTTTGTAATGGCGGAAGGGGGAGGAATGCTCATTCTTGAAGAGCTAGGTCATGCTTTGAAAAGAGGGGCGAAAATATATGCTGAAATGATAGGATACGGCATGGCCGCAGATTCTTATCATGTTACAGCGCCTCATCCTGAGGGGAAGGGAGCACAAAGGTCAATGGAAAGGGCCATTGCCGATTCAGGGATGAAACCTGAAGATGTTGATTATATCAATGCTCACGGAACAAGCACATATTTCAACGATATGCTTGAAACCAAGGCGATAAAGAGTGTTTTCGGCGAACATGCATATAAATTAGCGGTAAGCTCGACAAAATCAATGACGGGACATCTTCTCGGCGGAGCGGGAGCAGTTGAAGCGATCGCTACGATCTGTGCAATTGTTCATGATGAAATGCCACCCACGATGAATTATGAAGTTCCCGATCCAGAATGTGATCTGGACTA
>ERZ795056.6396-NODE-6396-length-11490-cov-6.059379_pt1 | contig 11490 bp, 5 predicted proteins | sample MGYA00375140_ERZ795056 | MGnify/ENA primary metagenome ERZ795056 (study PRJEB30185, sample SAMN05720227) | activated sludge metagenome | isolation source: Anaerobic digester | place: USA | collected 2015-03-09 ...
AAGAATCCCATGCAAAGTATCGTTTCCGAGGCTGCTCGCCACTACCAGGTCGGCTTTCTTCAGGGCATGAGCGGCTACACCGTGGCCGGCGACAATCTCCTCTTGGTCCGCCGTCACGAGCCGGACTGGACCGACGAAGGAGCGGATGTCGTGCGGCATGCATACGAGTACCATCCGATGTTCATGGCGCGCCGCACGCGGGTCGAAATCGCCTACCTCATGAACAAGCCGCATCTGGCCGACGAGATGCTGGATCTGCTCAAGCGCGACGGCTACCCCGAAGAGCTGTGTCGCAAGATCACGGTGGAAACCCGCGCGCACTTCCGCAACCGTCCGCAGCGCGATGTTCAGCCGCTCGTGGCCTCTTCCATGGTCGCGGTGGAAAGCGCCGCCGGCGGCGGCCAAACCGCGCCGACGCATGCCGCGCAAACGATGCAGGGCGTTGCCCGGGACCCCGACGCGCCGATCGATCCGACTGCGCGCGAAGCGGTCGCAGGACGCACGTCGGATCTCGCCGAATATGAGCGCATCAATGCGTACCAAGAGGGCACTCCCGACCCGTGGGTCTACCTCTCGCGTCCGTTCATCGGTGGCGAGGTGTCGCACAGCAAGGCCAATGATCAATTCGAAATCTTGCGTTACGGCGGACGCGGCGGGCTCAACCTCAACCGCAACTTGCAGCTTTCAGCGGAGTATTTCGAGAGCCGCATCGAACAGCGTATCCGGCCGCGCTGGAATGCGGTCTCGTATGACCCGGACGACATGACCAGCTACCTGTTTAAAGCGCTCAAACGCGAGGCGCGTGGAAGGCTCTCCTACCGGACCGCCAGTGGCGCGACCCTCTCCGGGTCACTCGGCGTCGCGAGCCTTGATCCCGATTATGATGAGGATGATCTCTTCGACATCGATATGGAAGACAGCCCGGACAGCGACGAGTTCGATGCGGCCGATGACGAGAATGAAGTGATCGGCGATCTCGCCGCGCACTGGGCGCCGCGCGATGACCTGACCCTGTTTGTCTATTACACGCGCGATCTGGTGACGTCCTCGGTGAAGGCGCTGACCTCTGATTCCGTCGGCGCCGTCGCGCGCTGGAAACCGTCCGATACGTGGATCGTCAATCTGCGCAGCCAGTATTGGAGCTACGAAGACGACAACGCGCTCTTCTATGTCCAGGGTGAATCGTTCTGGGAAGTCATGCCCGACATCGGCGTGTGGAGCGGGCTTGATCTGTCGACCGTGTCGTCCAGCGACGCCAGCGATTTCTATTGGACGCCGTATTGGGATCAGCGCCTGCTGGGCGTGCTGCGCTATCTGCAGGCATGGCAGGGCTACACCTTCCGCTTCGATCTGATCGGAGGGTTGCAACGCGAAGACGCGCGCCCGCTGCGGCGCACCGAGGACGAGGGGCTGAGCGGCAAGACCGACTGGGAACTGGTGTGGGGCGCGTCGTCGACCTACAACAAGCGACTGGGCAATTACTTCGATCTCTTCATAGACGGCAGCGTGATGGCCCTGCGCGAGTACATCGACCACCGCTTCCTGATCGGCTTCAACCTCGGCTTTTGATGACGGCGTGACGCACTGCCGGGGTGCGGACGGCCGCGTCCGCGAAAGGGCCGGCGGATGATACAGGAGCTGTCGTTGGCAAGGGGCCTGGCGGCAGCCTGAGGTCGCCGTTCACCGGGCGCAACGGCCGATGACAGTTCCGAATCCGTCCAGCGTAAACAGCGCCGCAAGCACGGCGTTGACACGCGACACGCCCCAGGCTTTATCCAGCCGGTTGAGGCCCTCGTCCTCGACATAGTCGTGGTTCTCGATGAACCGTACGAACTTCGCTCCGCCGATCGGGCGTGCGGCGTGCTGGGTTTCCCAGAGGGTTCGGATCGATGCGGCGTTGTCCCAGGTCTTGAACGCCGCACCCCAGCCGTAATCCAGGTCGAAAGCTTTAAGCTGGTCTTCCTTGCGCGTGCCCTCCGCCAGCATGCCGATGTCGGGCTTGATCGCTTCAAGGCGTTTGCGGGCCTTCTCCCAGAACGCGAGCGGGATGCCGTCCGACACGTCGCAGCGGTACCCGTCGATATCGAAGTCCCGTACCCACATCTCCATGTTACGCCAGAAATAATCGTGCACCTCTGGTTTTCCAAAATCAATTGCCGGGAAGCCCCAGCTCGCCAGTTTCAGATTGCCCTTCTCATCGCGTTTCATGAATGAGGGATGCCGCTCGATCAACACCGCGCCAGGCCCGCAGTGCAGGTACACGAGGTCCAACAGCACACGCAGCCCGAGCCTGTGCGCTTCGTTCACGAACGCCCGCAGATCCTCGCGGGTGCCGAACTCCGGATCGATCCGCTCGTAATCTTTGATCCGGTACGGATTGCGCGGATTCTCGGTCTTGCGCTGGCGCGGCGCCCAATGCTCTTTGCGCGGGTCATCGTCCATCAGGCAGATCGGACTGAGGTAGATGATGGTGAACCCCGCCTCGGCGAGATGCGGGAGCCGTTGGCGCGCCGCGTCAAGCGTGCCCTCAGGCGTGAAGGCCCGCAGCCAGAGCTGGACCATGACGCCGTCCGTGACCCACGCGGGCGACATCCGCGCCTTCTGTTGATTGAGCGGAACATGGAGGTAACTGTTTGTCGGTCCGATAATGATCCCGTCGGCACCTAGCGTCAGGGTTTCGGCCCCGGCATTTGTGATCGACAAGGACTCGATGCAATTGGTGACGCATATGCCGCGCCACGTTGCATCATCGCCCAGCACATGCTGCCAGCCGCCCGCGGATGCCGCGCCCGCGCCGTCCCAGACTGCGATATCTGAGGACCCGGGAACCTGACCACCCAGCCAACTGGAACCAGAGGAGAGAATGCCGTTCGTCCCGAGATTTTCGATCTCGACAGCCGACGCCGTGACAGCGCCGCATGACAGAATGCCCAGAATCAACACTGCATCGCGCACACTGGATTTCATCGTTTCACTCCTTATTTATTGATGACCACTTCGTACCAGACCGTCCGGGAGTGCGGCCCAATGACGATTTTCGCGCCGCCAGACGTCGCCTCCACCGGAACCGCTGCCTTGCGTTCGCCGCGAGGATCGAGCGCGTAGCACGTCGTTCGCGCGGGATCGGCGGGCAGTGTCAGTACAGCGGGAATGCCCTCGACCAACATGGGCGCGTGCCCGCGTTCGGTCAGCGTGATGTGCGCCTTGTCGACCTGCTTCATCACGCGGCCTGTGTTGCCCGCGTCGCCGGTCGCCGCCAGCAGGATGCTCGCCGGACGCCCCTCGCCGCCGAAACCGGTCGCCTGGCGCGAAACCAGCGAAACCGTCGCCCAGTTGAGCCGCGTCGCGCCGACGGCCAGCGACACGCCGTGCCCGAGATCGACCGCGCGCCCGTCCGGAAAGCCGGTGAACAGTTTGGTGTTGGGCGCGCGCAGGGCGAGATACGCCGCGCCGGGCCGTTCCCGGTTCCAGACGATCTCACCGGTGTCACTGACAAACACCCGCTGTTCTTCCGACACCTTGCTTGCCTCGCCGGACGCGCCGCCGCTGAACGTCACGCCGACCCGGTGGAGCGCCGCCAGGCGCACGTCATGGCCCGCCGCCCCGATGCTGAAGGCGGGCGAACGCGATGCGACGACCCGGTCGCGGTAAGCCGTTTCATCGGTCGCCGCGGCAACGGTCTGCAGCGCCTCCCGCGCGTCGCCGCGTAGAAAAATCGCCGCGCAGGCCGGGAAGTGCGCCAGCACGTCGGTGCGCGCGAGCAGGTCGAAGAAGCACCAGGGCATGGCTTGCGGCTCGAAGTCGTCGACGTAGTGGTTGTAGCTGTATTGAAAAATGCCGTCCCACCCTTGCAGCCGGCCGAAGATGGCCAGCATCGGCTGCGCCTCTGCGCCGAACGGGTTGGGGTAGGGGTGATTGTATTCGCTGATGGTGTAGGGTTTCTCCAGCACGCGCTGGCCCGCCATGCCCAGAATGTTGGCGAGTGAATGCACCATCGAATCGCTGCCGATTTTCCAAGGTTCTTTAGCGGTCAGCGAGATCCAGCCGCCGGAGGGATGACGCCAGTAGCCGTGGATGTCGACATAATCGAGCTTGGCCTGGATGTACGACGGGCTGTAACCGAGCTGCGTGCCGGAGACTGGCGGTCGGGCCCTCAGGTCACCGCGCACAAATGCCGCCATGCCGGTCCAATAGCGGGTTTCCGTCGCCAGCAGAAAACGCAGGTAGTCGCGCTGCGCCTGGGGCGGCACCGCTTCGGCACCGATCGTGACGGAGGGCACGGACCGATCCGCAAAGCCTTGCAGCGGTTCAGCCACCTGCTCGGCGCCGGCCCGCAGCGAGAGATCGTCCAACTCATACCGCCCGACCTTGAAGCGCGTGAGTTGCAGGATCGCCCTTTCGACGTCCTCGCTGGCCTCGAACACGCGCGTGACGGTTTTCCACGCTGGACCGACGTTCACCAGCTCCTGCAGTCCCAGAGAACGCCAGCCGTCCGTGGCCGATGCGACCGCCACGCTGAGTTTCCACGCTCCCTCGCCCTCGGTGCGCCTGATACGGAAGGAGAGGGTGTAAAGCTGCCCTTTTTTCAACGCAATCTGCCCGCGGATCACCTTGGCGAAGTATTCGCCCCCGTCGCGGGTCACCGCGATCTTCAGCACGCCGTTTTCGACGGAGGCCTGGCCGGCGCCGGTGCCGGGCTGGAACGACCACCGGGTGTTGTCGAACACGAACGGGGCGTCGAAACGGCCCTCCGCGAATTGCTCCTCTCGCAGCGGCTCGTTTTTCCATGTCCAGGCGGCCTGAAGCGCGGCCGCGTCGGCATAGGTCTCGTGCAGCCAGTCATTCCACTGGCGGCGCAGTTCGGCGGCGTAGGGATCAGGCAGACGGTCAAGCGTGCCGCCCAGATAGGTCCTGAGCAGAGAGTCCTCGTTGCTGATTTCGATCATCGCGACGCACGGTTCATCGGTGTAGGCGTTGCCGGTGTGGGGGTTGACGTGGGTCAGGAGTTTGCGCGCGTACTCTTTCTGCAGCTCGATCATGCGCGGCTCAAACTGGCCGATGCCTTTGTTGGCCCATGACAGGTGCTTGATGCCGGGGAAGCCATCGCGCTCGTCCAGCGTGCGGCCGACATGCAGGTTGATGTTCACGTAGATGCCCGCGCGTTTGAACGCTGCGATCATGTAGTCCAGCCGGTCGAGCTGTTTCGGGTCCAGCTCGCGCTGCGTGCGCGTGTCATCGGCTAGAATCGCCTGAGTGGGCTGCGGCATGAAATTCACGTACCACGTGTCCATGAAATGCAGGCGCACGCAATTGATGCCGAAGCGGGCGAGCCGCGCGGCCAGCTTGTCGGCATCCGCACGCGAGGGGAAGTTCGCGGGACCGGTCAGGTTGGTCGCGTGGAAGCGGACAGGTCCAGCATCGGTAACGAAATGACCGCCCTGCGCCCTTACGAAACCATGCCGGCCCGCAGGCGCGTCCAGCAGGTGTGCCACGCTCGACGCGTTGTCCGGCCCGTCATACGAGATGACAAACGGGAAGAGCGGGGCGGCCTCCTCCGCCGCCTGTACCGAGAATGCGAATCCGATCAGCACCGGCCACCAGTGCGCGATTTTCATAGTGTCTCCTTTGCGTGGGTGCGTGACCTGCAAGCGTCACAGAGATACCATAAGCACCCGGGACATAAAACGCCAGACCGGTTTGCGCAATATATTTTCTTGATTTTGCGCAGAATCGCGTTGACTTCTGCCGCCGTTCCCCCCACCATATTTCCACTTTTCAACTGTCAAACCCAAACGCCTCCCTCCTCCCTCCTCCCTCCTCCCTCCTCCTTTCTCCATCCTCCCAATTCCCAGTTCTTAATTCCTAAATCCTAACTCCTAACTTCTCCCCATGTCCCGCACTCTCCAAAGCATGCCGCAGGTCGCCGTCCTGCTGCCGACGTCGGTCAAAGTCAGCCGCGACATGCGGCGCGGCATTCTCCAGTACGTGCGCCGGCACGGGCCGTGGGGACTGCACATCATCGAGGGCCGGCAGGGCGAGCAGAAACTGATCCGCATGAACGAGTGGGGGTGCACCGGGATCATCGGCCGGCTGCACACGCCGGAACTGGTCGAGGCCGCCGCCCGCGCCAAGGTGCCGCAGGTGCTGGTGGATCCTGAAGAGCGGCGGCTGCCGAAAGGCCATCCGATTCACCGCCACAGCGTGGTGCGCAGCGATACCGCCGCGGTGGGCCGTTTGGCTGCCGCGTATTTCCTGGAACGCCGTTTTGTCCACTACGCCTATGTCGGCGAGGTGCAGGGCTTCATGTGGTCCGTTCGGCGCGGCGAGGCGTTTGCGCGCGCGGTGCGCGAGGCGGGTTTCGAGTGCCGGATCTACGGGGCCTTGAAGACGGCCGAACAGGAGGATGCCGGCTTAGAGCGGCCCCGGCTCTGCGCTTGGCTGAATGCGCTGCCGAAGCCCGTCGCGCTGCTCGCCGCGATGGACAACCGGGGCAGGCAGGTCATGGACGCCTGCGCCTGGGCCGGGCTCAACGTGCCGCGCGACATCGCGGTGCTGGGCGTGGACAATGACGACGACCTGTGTGAAACCACTGCGCCCGCGATGTCGAGTATCCTTCTGGACGCGGAACGCGCCAGCTATGAGGCGGCCCGGCATCTTGACGAGATGATGCGCGGGATGACGCGCGAACGGCGCGTCATCACCTACGGGCCGGCCCAGGTGATCGCGCGCCGATCCACCGACACCACGCAGATCGCCGACGTGGTGGTGGTGAAAGCGTTGGAGTTCATCGCCGTGAATGCCTGCGCTGGCATTGGCGTGCCCGAGGTCGTGCGGCATGTCGGCGCCTCGCGCCGCCTGGCCGAGCAGCGTTTCCGCACGCAGCTCGGCCGCACGATTCTCGACGAAATCCGGCGTGTGCGCATGGAGCGGGTCTGCACGTTGCTGCGCGAGACCAATCAGGCGATCGGCGAGATCGCGCGTCAGTGCGGGTTTGAGTCGGAGAGCCATCTCGGCAGCGTCTTCCGCCGCGAACACGGATGCACGATGCGCGATTTCCGCAAGCGCGAGTGATCGCACGCGAATTACGTTTCCAAGAACGCAAGCGTCTGCTCAAAGAGTTCGTGCGTCCAGGCTTCACCGTAGTAGCTGTGGCCGGCATGGGCGATCAGGCGCGTCTGGTGCGGAATGCCATGCGAGCGGCAATACCGCTCATACGCGGCGCGCGAGCCCGGCGCGTCAGGGTCGGAGCCTCCGAACACAAACAGGACCGGTCGGCGGAACGCGCGGAAGCGCGCGAGCACGCCGTTCTCCCAGGCGGCTTCGGCCGCGCTGCGCGTCTCCTGCTTCACCAGCGCCTTGGTCACCATGCCGGCCTGGACCTTGCCGCTGATGAGTTTGCGCCATGTTTCGGGACGTGTCAGTTTGCGCGCGTAGGTGAGCAGCATCGCGCCGGTCTTGCGGAGGCCGGTGGCCGCGCTGCGCAGATCACCCATCGATTCGGCGGACCAGAGGGCCAGTCGGTCGATGCCGGGGTCATCCGCCGCCAGCGTCACCGCCACTTTGCAGCCCGAGCAGATGGCGATCACGCGCACCGGCGCGCCGGCTGGCAGCCGGGCGCGCAGCTCCGCCAGCGCGACCCGCGCGGCATCGGCCATGCCGGCGATCGATGCCTGCGACGCCGTGCCGTCGCTCAGTCCGCGGCCGATGAAGTCCGGCCGCAGGCAGAGGTCTCCCCGGGCCGCGAGGCGGCGCGCGAAACAGGTAAAGAGCCGATGCGGTCCGGTGCGGTCGCCCGACCAGCCGTGCAGGAACAGCGTGCCCGTGCGCGGTGCGCCGGACGGCCGGTTCAGAATGGCGCGCACCACACCGTCCGTGGTCGGCAGCGTGATCAGTTCAGCGCCGGCGGTCTGAGCAGAAAGCGCAAGCGCCGGCGCGGCAACCGACGGGCCACTCAGGCACCCGGCCAGCCAATCGGCGCTGGCTGTGATCAGCGCGGCGAGATCCACATGTCCCACGGTGTTCCAGAACGGCGGATAGCGCACGGGCAGCGATGCCGTATCCGCGTTTGAGGCCGCGCACGTTTCCGCTGTCCGCGGATCGTGACCGCCCGAGCTTACGCAGAGCGGCACGGGACACGGGAGAGGCGTCAGCGCGTGCAGCCAGGCGTACAGCGCGCCGGTCACGGGGTAGCCGTCGAGGTCAACGCAGCCGCCGGCGCGCAAGCGGGCTTCCAGGCCGGCGCGCCCGTCCCGCGCCTTGCCGTAGGCCACCATGTCGTTGACCATGCGGCGTTGCAGGAGCTGGCGGATGAAATCAGGTCCGGAGACCGGCGCCCACAGCAGGCAGGCGGCCATGTCGGGACGGCGCGCCGCCAGACGCAGCGCCAGCAGCGCGCCGCAGCGCAGCCCGAGCGCCGCGCGCGGCACGTTCGGGAATTGATCTGCCAGCCACGACCAGGCCGCGTCGCAATCGCGCTCGAAGCCCTCTGGATCCTGCTCCGCGAAGGCCCCGTCGGAGTCGCCGCAGCCGCGCAGATCGATGAGCAGCGCGGCGATGCCCTGCGCAGCCAGCGCACGGGCGGTCTGCACAAAGGCCGGCAGGGCGCCCTTGCGCTCTTCAACAAGTGGCGGAATGCACAGCACGGCACCGCGAACCTCGTCCGGCACGAAGCAGGTTGCGGACAAAGCACCCGCGTCCGCCGTCAGAAAAAAGGCAAGTTGTGTACTCATACTCAGCACACGTTAACATATTTCGCTCTCGTTCGCGTCGGGAATTATACGAGTTCGCCAGTATGCAAGGCTAACGTGCAGAATACCTGCCAGTGGTGGTTCAAAACAACGAGAAAAAACCCGGTTGCCGTTTCTGCCGCAAAGGAGTATGGTCAAAATAAATCGTTCACGGTGAACGGTCGGATCGTTGACGAACGCATGAGAGAGTAGCCAGAACCCTCAAACTCTGATTTTGCGCTGTAGCGCCATTTTCGCGCAAAAGGGGGGGGAGGAGCCGGTCAATGAAAGGGTCTGCGATTTTCAGGAACGCCGCCGTTTTTCTGGTGTCCTTTTTTGCTCTCCGCACGTGCGGCGCTGTACCTGTCCTGGCGGCGATTCCGTCGCCTGTCTTCGCTGACACCGAGACATGTGTCCACGTTGCCGTGCCGCCGCTGGCCGGCAAGGATTTTCTCCGGGTGTCGATGCCGTTCACCGCCTCGCCGTCGAACAGCCTCTCGGCAGCCTTTGGGGTAGACACTAACGGCGACGGACGGCTTTCGCTGCGCGAGCAGGCGGTCGAGTTGGGATGGGATGGCGGATTCTGGTTCGTCCGGCGTTCGGCCGTGTCCGCATGGGAACGGCTGGAGAAGGCGGGGGCTGCGGGGACGCGCCTGCTGGAGGCCGTGCTGTGGCTGCGCCCCGGGACCTCCGGCCCGCGCCTCGCCCTGTCTGTTGACGGGGCATCCGACGCGTTTGGCGAGGACGCAGCCGCCTGGCTGCCGGTCTCTGCGCTGGAGGGCGGGACGGTGCGCGTGACCGCGCGCGGACACGGCGTGGAAGGCACGGCCGAGGTCGTGACGGGTGTTGATGGCATTCTCTTGAGGCTCAAATAGGAGGGGATGTCACGACCAACGCCTTCCACGACTTCGGGCCGCCCGCCGGCACGGCCGTCACCGACCATCTTCCGGCGCATGGTGTCCATGACGCGGCCTGGTGGGTGTCCCTGACGGCCGGCTTCAACGCGGGCGGCCTCGAGGACCGCTCCCGCTCTGTCACCGCCGTGTGCGCCGCGCCGTCGGGCATGCTCCTGCTGGACGGCCCGCCCGACCGCCTCGCGCCCCGCGCGCCCGTCTTCCCCGACCTCTCCTCCAACCGCGGCCTCTCGGTGCTGCAGACCCCGTCCGGCCTCCTGCCGCCGGAGGGGCGGCTCTGGTCTGCGGTCGGGACCGGCGGCTGTCACACCGTCGCCTGGAACGGCCTGATGCCGGGGCGGCGCGCGGAGGCTAAGGCCGACCTCCAGTGCCGTCTCCATCCGGACGGCGACTTCGAGTATTTCATCCGGCCCCGTCCCGGCTCGGACCTCTCCGCCGTCACCAACTGGCTCATCGGCGCAAGGGATGCCGGCGGTGGCGATGTCTTCGCCTTCTCGGACACTACGCCGGTCTCGACTGTACTGCCGGCCGACGGCGCGACGCTTGCCTTGCGATGGACCGCTCTAGGACGCCTCGATCCCGCCGTCCCCGACACCGACGGAGACGGTCTCACCGACTGGGAGGAGCTGATGGTGTACCGCACTGGCTTGCGCCGGTGGGACACGGACGGCGACGGCCTCGGCGACGGCGATGAGGTTCTCAAGTACGGCACCGATCCCCTTTCTCCCGACAGCCTGGGGGACGGCACCAACGATTTCTGGCGGGTCGTCGACGCGGCTCTGCTCGCCTCCGCACCGTCCCCGTGGATGGAGGGCGGCGAGGGGCTGGCCCTGCTGACGCTGGAGTCCCGGCTGGAGGGCGGCGACGGTTTGGCGGCGCTGCGCATCGGCGATGTCGTCGTGCCCGTCCGGCCGGGCACGGCGGAGGTCTCGCGCGTCGCCATCCCGCAGGGCGTGGACGTCCCGTTCGTGCTGGCCCCCCACTCCGGAACCTCCGCCGATGACGCCGCGGTCACGGTGCTCGGGGCCGCTCCCATCATCGTCGCCCTGGACGCCGACAATGTCTTCCGGGTGTCCGCCCCGGCGGGCGGCTTCAAGCGGGGTTCCATGCACGGCTTCAATTATGTGCTCTCTCCCGTGCCGTTCTGCCCGCACACCGGGAACGACACTCTGCGCGCGGAGGCGGTCGGCAAGCTGCCGGCGTATGTCGCGGCCTTCGGTTTCGGGACCGCCCCCGACGTGTCCCCAACATACAGCGTGAGCGAGGCGTACCTCAAGAGCAAGTTCCCTCATCTGGCGGCGACGCCCGGCGCGCACACGGTGCAGCTCCCCGTCAGGCTGGGGGTCGTCCTGACCGCCGGTTCAGCGAAGGCTTTCGGCGAGGACGCCGACACGGTTCCCGCCCACCTCTGCGTGCTGTACACCGGCGGGGATGGGGGCGGACCCACCGTCCCGCCGGGCGAGTGTCCGTGCTGTCCGGGCCAGACCTGCCCGTGCCGCTGCGAATCGCCGGACGTCTGCGGGTGCGAGGCCTGCCGCAACGGGTACCATGTGGACGCGCCGACCAACAGCGCGGGACAGGCCGCCGGCACAGTCGACCGGCCCCACCGGCTGCTGCTGGCGGGCGGCGCGCCCGACTCGGTCGCGGCCGCGCCCGCGCAGGGTGGGGGCATCTCCCCGCTGGACAACGCCTGCACGCTGTGCGGCTGCACGCAGACCGTCGCGAGCGGCGGCTCCCCCCTGCCCGCCGAGATCTACCGCCGCACCGCGCACCTCTCCGCCGCGCCGGCCGCGGGCTTCGCCTCGACCGCCGGTGTCTTCACCGTCACGGGGACAGCCCCGGGCGGCAGG
>ERZ795056.6401-NODE-6401-length-11486-cov-8.554282_pt1 | contig 11486 bp, 5 predicted proteins | sample MGYA00375140_ERZ795056 | MGnify/ENA primary metagenome ERZ795056 (study PRJEB30185, sample SAMN05720227) | activated sludge metagenome | isolation source: Anaerobic digester | place: USA | collected 2015-03-09 ...
GAACTTTTTCTGCCGATGCAGGAACGATAGAATTCAATGGCACCTTGCCTCAAACCATTCCTGCCGGTTTGTTCAGCAATAATGCACTACAAAACCTGGTCATCAGCAATGACGTGAGTTTAGCTGACACCGATACGTTAACAGGAACACTAACTATAGCTGCAGGTAAAACGCTTGCTACCAATGATAATCTTGTGCTGAAATCAACTGCCAATGGTACAGCACGCATTGCAACATTGCCAGTGGATGGATCGGGAAATGCAACAGCCTTTATTACCGGCAACGTGAGCATCGAACGTCATATTCCTGCAAGAAAGGCCTGGCGCCTCTTAAGTGCTCCCATCAAATCAATCGGTGGTGCTTCTATTAATTCGGCCTGGCAGGAAGGTGTGAATGGAGCTTCAATAGTGGATAATCCAAACCCAGGATATGGCGTACACATTACCGGCGGCACGTTGACCAACGGATTCGACCAGAGCCCGACTAACAGCGCTTCTATAAAAGTGATGAACGGTGTCGGAACAACTTTTGCCGCATTGCCTGCCACTCCTGGCACGAATGCTGCCATCAGTACGTATCCCGGATATATGGTTTATATCCGCGGCGACAGGAGCATCGACCTCAGCCAGGGTGTGAATGCAGCCGTAACTGCCACCACGTTAAGGGTTAGGGGACAGGTGAATACCGGTAACCAACAAGTAAGCGTAAACGCTGCTGGTTTTTCTGTATTGGGAAATCCATTCCCCTCAGCGATCGATTTCCAGACCCTTACCAGGAATAATGTTAAGAATACGTTTTATATCTGGGATCCAAAACTGGCTGGATCAAACGGACTTGGAGGTTATGTAACCGCCAGTTGGAACAACACAACCAGCCAGTATGACTTTACCAGTTCTGCAAGCCCTGTAAGCCAGTATATTCCAAGTGGCGAAGCTGTGTTGGTAGAATCAGCAGATGGTATCAACCCTGGAACCATGGTTATTCATGAATCAGATAAAACCGCTAATGGTAGTGATGCTTTGTTTGGCCGCACAGCTGTTAATCAGCAAAAACTGAACATCCATTTAATGAGCAATGATGAAGATGGAACAGAAGCGTTGCTGGATGCTGCATTGGTTACTTACCAGGACCAGGGAAATAATAAAGTGAACCATGAAGATGCTGGTAAACTTAACGGGGATAACGAGAACCTTTCGCTTCAAAGAGAAGGTAAAGGGTTGTCGATTGAAAGAAGGAAAACCATTTCACAGAATGATACCCTGTTCCTGCAATTGAATCAGCTTAAAGCAAAAGAATATAAAATGGAGATCGTGACAACGAAACTTAAGAATGAAAATCTCTATGCGTTGGTGAAGGATGCTTATTCAAAAACAACGAATGATCTGCCGGTGGATCTGGATGGGAAAACCAGTTTCTCTTTTAGCGTGAACGCCGATCCGGCTTCAATGGCAGCCGATCGTTTCAGCATCGTTTTCATAAAAGGACAACTTCCCGTGGTGAAAACCAGGCCAGTTGTAAGCAACCTGGGCAGGATGAAAGTTCAACCGTCGGCTGATAAAACGATACCGGCCATGAATGTATATCCAAACCCGGTTACCGGCACAATGATCGCTGTTCAACTGAATAATATTCCAAAAGGGATCTACACTTTAAAAGTAGTGAACGGAATGGGCCAGGTAGTAAGCATGAAGAAGATAGAATTGTATGGCGGCAATGTTGCAGAAAGCATCGAGATCAATAATGTTTTCCCTGCAGGAAGGTATGAGTTGAAACTGGAAGGAGTAGGAATGTATATCTCAACCGCTGTCTTAAAAAATTAGCCTCTGAATAGTACGTTTAACGAAGTCACCGAAAGGTGACTTTTTTTTTGAACAGGATTTTACAAAATGATGTATTAAGTCACATGGCTTGTAGAAAATATACTATAGCGGGACAAACTGCGTTTATGCGTAACAGATAATCCAACTTACCATGAACAAGCCCGTTTTTCCCCTAAAAAACGCTGTATTTTACAGCGTAAAATGGATTGTATTCCTTTTTATCCTGCTCCAGGTTAGTACCCGGTCAAATGCCCAGCAGGTTACAGAAGTGATCACCGACTTTGGTGGTTACTGGCGATCGGGAGTAGGATATCTCAATGCCAGCAATCCCAATACCAGTCACAATGTTCTTTCCTTCAAATACAATACGGTCAATTATTCAACCGGGGTTGATGATGCTAAACTAAACAGCAACAGCATTTCTTATACCACGGGTGACTTCCGGGCATTCCCGGTTGCAACTGTAGGAGGCACGGTTACAGGCGGAGCATCCATTTACATTGCTTTGGCCAGCCGCTACGATGGGGTACCTAACGGTTATAGTAACCCGCTTCCATCTTTAAAGATCAAAGATGTGCTGATCGATGGACTTCATGGTCTTGATCTTGGAACAGGCGCTACCAACATCCCTGCTTCTGCTCTCATTAATTTCCCAATCAGTACTGTTATATCCTCATCCATTGCAGATGCTAAACCAGATATCCTTGTTTCGCAGATCGCATCACCAACTTCAACAGGTGATACCCTTTATTTTGTGAACGGTTCGGGCACCGTTGTAGGGAATAAAGTTTCCATTAACTGGACGGCCATCAGCATCCTGGGCACATATTATCTTGATCTGTATACGCTCCCCACCGGGGCATTATGTGACACGGCCCGGGTGAATGGATCTTTTGACAAGGAAACGACCAGGGATATACGCCTGCTCGCTTTTAAATTATCTGATTTTGGTATAACATCCGGCAATGCCGCTAATGTTACAGGCTTTATCTTAAAAGCCAGTGGTACCAGTGACCCTGCTTTCATTGCTTACAATACTGATGCCTTTGTCATTCCTGCTCCGGTTATTACGCTGCACCCGGTTACACAGGTTGTTTGCCCCAATACGGCCGGAAGTGCAACGTTCAGTGTTACGGCAACCGGTGGTAGTCTTACTTACCAATGGAGAAAAAATAATGTGGATATACCAGGCGCAACCAATGCAACATATACCATTGCAAATGTGGTATCTGCCAATGCAGGCACCTATACCGTAGTAGTTAGTAACCCCGTGGGTTCTGTTGTCAGCGACCCTGCTTTTTTAAATGTTTCGGTAGCAGTTCAGCCAAGCCCGTCTTCCCAGTTGATTGCTACCGGTGCAGCCTGTACGCTTTCTGTGAGTGCGGTAAATGCCAGTACTTACCAATGGAGAAAAGCAGGTGTTGATATTACCGGCGCTACTTCAGCAACTTATATCATTCCCTCTGTAACATCTGTTACTCCCGAAGATTATACCGTTCGCATCATAAACCCGGCATCGGGTGGTTGTGCCAGTATCATAAGTTCGGCTGTTACCGTAACAGGATCGGTGACCTTGTATTCTAAACCAGGTGTTGATCTGAGCTTACCCGAAAGCTGGGGTGTTGCAAGCAATGGAACCGGTAGCAGCCCGGTAGATTTTAGTAGGTCGGAGCATACCTTTATTGTTAAAAACAATGCCGCAACTGGTGGTAATCTAACCATCGCCGGAACACTTGATTTGGCGAATGCCGTAACAACGATCAGTGCCAATACTACATTGGTTGCCGGGTATGTCATTCGTTCAGGTACAGGATCTTTTGCGGGCACAGCTACTTCTTCTCTAACGGTCAGGGGTACCTCCACCATTTACTTTCAATCGGCTAATGATATTTTAAAAAACTTAAGCATACTTGGTGGAACCACTACACTGGGTACCAGCCTGAATATTGCAGCAGGTAGTTTTCCCGGAACGGTTACACTCAATGACGGATCGCTAAATACGGGTAATAACCTGGTGTTGAAAAGCAGTGCATTGGGCACAGCGAGGCTTGGGGCGTTAACCGGTGGAGCCACGATCAGTGGTTCGGTTACGATTGAACGTTATATTCCATCAGCCCGTGGCTGGCGATTATTGAGTGTGCCCATCAGTTCTGTGGCTGCTCCAACGATCAACCAGGCCTGGCAGGAAGGAGTCACTACCGCATCATCAAATGTTAATCCCAACCCTGGCTTTGGTGGCTTCATCACAGGAGGCACTACGGCCTATGGATTTGATCAAAGCGCTACCAACAACGCATCTATTAAAATATTCGACAACAGCACCAATTCATTTGTGCGTTTACCCGCTACTGTTGGTACGAACATTCCTATTACCAATTATCCTGCTTATTTTCTTTACCTGCGGGGCGATCGTAGCATCAATCTCATGCAGGGTTTAAGCGCAGCTATTACATCTACTACCTTGCGCATGAAAGGTCAAATTAAAACCGGCGACCAGGTAATTTCGGTGAATGCAGGTAATTACACGCTGGTTGGGAATCCTTATCCGGCGCCGATCGACTTTAAAACAATCACAAAATCAAATACAGCTAATACCATGTACATGTGGGATCCGAAACTTGCCGGTAGTTATGGGCTTGGTGGATATGTAACCTTAAGTTGGAACAGCGCCACCGGTACGTATGATAAAACCGCTTCAGCAAGCCCGGTAAGCCAGTACATCGCCAGCGGTGAAGCTTTCCTGGTAGGATCTGCAGATCATACCAATCCGGGTACAATCACCATTAAAGAAACCGATAAGGTGACGGATGGCAGCGACCTGGTGTTCCGTTCAGCTGCAGATGCGCAGCAGGTAAGGGTTAATATGTATTCTGTTGGAAATGCTGATTCTCTTTCTTTACTGGATGGATTATTAACTACCTACGATGATCAGAACATCAACCTGGTCGACAATGATGACGCAAAAAAATTAAGCGGCAGCAACCAAAGCATCGGGCACATGAGAAATAATGCTGTTCTTTCAATAGAACGCAGGAAGACCATAACGGAAGCGGATACCAGCTTTATCGTAATTTACCAGATGAAAGTACAGAACTATAAACTGGAAATTGACATGTCAAACATGGATGCAACAAATACCGTTGCTGTGTTGAAAGACACATACGCGGATAGTAACAATAACATAATACTGAATTTGAATGGCACCACGATGGTTCCCTTTAGCATCAATTCCAATCCTGCTTCATATGCTGTAAGCAGGTTCAGTATTGTGTTTCAACCCCTGGCGCCTGTACCGGTAAATTTTATCTCGGTAAAAGCGCAGCCACAACAAAAGGATATTTCCGTGGAATGGACGGTTGGCAATGAATTGAATATCGATCATTATGAAGTAGAAGGATCGGCAGATGGAAGCCGGTTCAATGTAAAGGGATCGGTGAATATACATCCGACTGCTAACAGTAATGCATATGTTTGGCTGGATAAGGATGTAACAGCCGGAATTCATTTTTATCGCATCTCTGCTGTCGGACTCCGTGGAGAAAAGATCTACAGTAAAACCGTTAAGGTAGATGTTTCAAATGTGGATGAAACGGGCGGATTATCACTCTATCCAAACCCGGTAACCGCGGCCTTTTCAGTAAAAAAAATTGATCTTGAAAAAGGCGTGTATATGTTAAAAGTTTATTCGGTTAACGGACAAATGGTAAAATCATATTCAATCCAACACCCTGGAGGTATACTGGTATTCCAGGCCTCATTGGATGCAACGCTTCCGCCGGGGCGATACCAATTGCGTTTAACCGGTAACGGTACCCGTTATCAGACTTCATTTATCAAAGAATAAAAGATCTACAAATAAAAAATGCTGCACTATGTATGGTGCAGCATTTTTATTTATACTTGTTCAGCTTATTTCAACAGCTTCAGATCTGGTTGGGCGTATTTATATACTTTGAAATAGATCGTGGTCTTGGTCTGGTACACACCTTCTATCTTACTGATGTCATTCACAAAATCAACCAGGTGATTGTTATCGCGGCACATTACATCCACTTCCAGGTCATAATCGCCAGACGTCATCGCCAGGAAGCTTACTTCCGGCAGTTTGGCGATCTTATTGGCCACTTTTTCCTTTAAAGTAGCCGGCCTTACAAAAACAGCAATATGGGCATAGCACCTGAAGCCAACCTTATCAGGATCAACCCTTCCGATGATATTCACTGTTCCGTCTTCGATCAGTTTATTGAAACGGGTTCGGATTGTTCCGATCGATACCTTTAATTTATCTGCGATCACGGTAAACGACATTCTGCCATCCTGTTGCAGAAAAGATAATATTTCGAAATCTAGTTTGTCAAGTACGATGTTATCGTTGTTTGCCATGCCCGAAGGTTGTTTAAAAAAGGGGAAATAATTACTTAATGATATCTAAAAATAAATTATTTTTAGTTTTCTCAGCTAAAAAATAAAAATTATACAGTCATTCTTTCATTATGAAATACGAAAAAACACAGAATTTCATCGGGGGCAAGTTTGTTGCATCCACTACAGATCGTTTCCTTGATGTAATATCTCCATTAGATGGCAATCTGTTATCTACTGTTCCGATGTCGGTTTCCAAAGACCTTGATGACGCCGTAGTAGCTGCCAAAGCCGCTTTTGCAGGATGGAGTAAAACGCCTATAAAGGAAAGGGTACAGGTATTTTTCCGGTATAAAACTTTGCTCGAAAAGAACCTGGTGGAACTGGCCAAATTGTGCAGTGAAGAAAATGGTAAAACATACAGTGAATCGGTGGCCGAAATTGAAAAGTCGATCGAACTCACAGAGTTTGCAACTTCTTTGCCACAACTGGTAACCGGCGAAGTGCTGGAAGTAAGCCGTGGTGTTGAATGCCGGACAGAGCATGTAGCCCTTGGTGTGGTAGCTTCTATCGTTCCGTTCAACTTCCCAAGTATGGTTCCTAACTGGACCTTGCCCAATGCTATTGCGCTGGGCAACTGCATGATCATGAAGCCATCTGAAAAAGTGCCGCTCAGTTGTGGCCGACTCGCCGAATTATTAAAAGAAGCGGGCTTGCCCGATGGTGTATTTAATATTGTACATGGTGATGTGGCCATTGTAGAAGCCATTTGCGATCATCCGGCCATTGAAGCAGTTTCATTTGTAGGTTCTACGAAAGTGGCCAAGATCGTTTACCAACGGGCTACGTCTAACTATAAACGTTGCCTGGCTCTTGGTGGTGCTAAAAATCACCTGATGGTATTGCCAGATGCGATTCCGGCGATGACCGCACAGAATGTTGCTGCTTCGATGAGTGGATGTGCTGGACAACGTTGTATGGCAGCGAGTGCCATGATCGGAGTAGGAAATGTTGATAGCATCATTGATAAAATTTGTGAAGAAGCCAGGAAAATCGTTCCCGGCGAAAACCTGGGAGCTGTTATAAATAAAGAATCACAGGATAGGATTGAAAGATATATTACCGAAGCGGAAAAAGATGGTGCTAAAATTCTCGTGGATGGAAGAAATACCAAAGTGGCCGGCAAAGAAGGCGGTACTTATGTGGGTCCAACCGTGATCGATTATGTAAAACCCGGTATGTCCGTAGCAACGGAAGAAATTTTTGGACCGGTAATTTCCATCATGCGTACTAATACTGTTGATGAAGCCCTGGCCATTGAAAATGCAAATCCTTATGGAAATGCGGCCAGCGTGTTCACCCAGAATGGCGCTATGGCCCGGTATATCATTGAAAAGGCCAGCGCCGGTATGATCGGTGTAAACGTTGGTGTACCGGTTCCAAGAGAACCATTCTCTTTTGGCGGATGGAACGAAAGCAAGTTTGGCGTGGGTGATATTACAGGCAAGAGTTCCATTGAATTCTGGACCAAACTGAAAAAGAGTACCACCAAATGGAATGCAGAAGCCGGTGTAAACTGGATGAGCTAACCTGGCGATTGCACTCCAATTATTAATTATTAATTCTTCATTATTAATTTCTATATCGTGTCACAAGTAAAAACATTATCCGAATCAACTGAGATCATTCAGAACAATCTCGATTATACTTTATTCAGCTGGAGTAAACAGAAAGGACAAAACCCAATCGCAGTAAAATATGCCGAAGGTGTTTACCTGTATGATTATGACGACAAACGGTATATCGATTTTTCGTCCGGGTTGATGAATGTGAACATTGGTCATGGCAATCAGCGTATAACCGATGCCGTGGTGAACCAGATGAAGGAAGTAAGTTATGTAACGCCGAGCTGTGTGACAAAAGTTAGAGGTGAATTAGGAAAAAAACTTGCAGAGATTTGCCCTGGTGATTTGAACAAAGCATTCTTTACTTTATGTGGCGCGACTTCTATAGAAAATGCCATTAAGCTGGCAAGACTTTATACCGGAAAGCATAAAATATTCAGCAGGTATCAATCTTATCATGGAGCTTCCATTGGGGCCATGGCAGCCAGCGGCGATCCACGGCGGTTGCCGGTTGATGCACAGCAGGCACCCAATTTTGTTCATTTCGATCTGCCTTATTTATACCGTTGGGAATACGGCGAAGAAAATTTATTGAAAGAATCAGTAGCCCAACTGGAACGCATGATCGCTTATGAAGGTCCGGGTAATATTGCCGCCATTTTACTGGAAGGAGAATCTGGCTCATCGGGTTGCCTGCAATATCCAACAGGATATCTCAAGGCGGTACGTGAAATATGCAATAAACACGGCATTCTCCTGATCATGGATGAGGTGATGAGTGGATTTGGCAGAACGGGCAAATGGTTTGGTTTTGAAAATCATGGCATCGTTCCCGATATGATCTGCATGGCCAAAGGACTTACCTGCGGATATCTTCCGTTTGGATGCCTGATGGTTTCGGATAAGATTGCTGCGAAATATGATGATAATGTACTGGCACTCGGACTTACCTATTCAGCTCACCCGGTAAGTTGTGCTGCTGCCCTGGAAACGTTGAAGATCTACGAAGATGATAATCTTATCGAGAATGCCGCCGTCATGGGCAACTATGTAACAGAGCAGGTTGAAAAATTAAAGGAGAAGCATCCTTCCATCGGCAATTTCAGAACCACCGGTTTATTAGGATGTATCGAATTGGTGAAGAACCGCGATACCAAGGAGCCCATGGCTCCCTTTAATGCAAAGCCCGATGAAATGGTTGTCATGAATAAAGTGGCCGCCAAGATCAAGGAACTTGGCATGTATACGTTTGTGCGTTGGAGTTATATATTCATTGCGCCTCCATTGTGTGTTACCAAAGAACAGATCGATGAAGGACTGGCCATCATCAGCGAAGCAATAAAAATTGCTGACCTGGAAGTTAAATAATCTGATTTATTGTATTGTTTCGTCTGCATAAAGTCAACGGCTTAACTATATCGATCTGCGGATCTAAATCATTCAGCATTGCATTTTGATGAATCAAACGACCACGATAACTGCGTCATCGCTTATTAACGAAGATCTTGCACCGGTTCCCCTGCACAAACGCACCTGGGGTACCTGGAACTATGCGGCTTTGTGGATCAGCATGAGCCTTTGCATTCCAACTTATACCATGGCCAGCTCCATGATCAACCAGGGAATGAACTGGTGGCAGGCTGTGCTCACCATTTTTTTAGGCAATGCGATCGTATTGGTTCCCATGTTACTTAATGGACATGCGGGCGCTAAATATGGTATACCATTTCCGGTTTTTGCCCGGGCCAGTTTTGGTACAAAAGGTGCCAATATTCCTGCGATCTTAAGGGCCATCGTAGCCTGCGGATGGTTTGGTATTCAAACCTGGATCGGGGGCGCATCGTTGTATAATTTATTGCGTGCATGGAATCCATCCCTCGAACAGATCAATACCACTTCACTTTTCCCCCAACCCTTACCGTTAGCTTGTTTTATAATTTTCTGGTTGCTGAATATGTTTGTTATTTATAAAGGCGTAGATAGCATCAGGAAGTTACTCGTGTTCAAAGCGATCTTTTTGCCACTGGCGGCCATTGCCTTATTCTGTTGGGCCGTCATCGCGGCAAAGGGCCTGGGTCCCATCCTCAGCGAACCTTCTAAATTTGCCGATAACCAGTCTTTTTTTACTTTCTTTTTCCCGGCGCTTACTGCGGTGGTTGGCTTCTGGGCAACACTCTCCCTGAACATACCCGATTTTACCAGGTATGCAAAAAGCCAGCGGGCGCAGATCAATGGGCAGGTGATCGGGTTGCCCCCATCTATGACGCTGTTTGCATTTGTTGGCGTTGTGGTTACGTCGGCATCCGCCATTATTTATGGAAGTCCCGAATGGGATCCTGTGCAACTGGCAGGTAAGTTTGATAGTAAATTAATGGTAAGTTTCGCCATGATCGGTATACTTATCTCCACACTGGCCACCAATATTGCAGCCAACATTGTTAGTCCGGCCAATGATTTTTCAAACCTGTCTCCTGCAAAGATCGATTTCAGAACAGGCGGATATATAACCGGTATCATCGGTGTGTTGATCTTCCCCTGGAAATTAATGGCCGATCCCAATGGATATATTTTTACCTGGCTTATCGCATACTCGAGCCTGTTAGGTCCGGTAGGAGGTATTATGATCGCCGATTATTATTTCATCCGCAAACAACAACTTAACGTGGATGAACTGTATAGTCACAACGGACGGTATTATTTCAACAGCGGATTTAACCGAGCTGCTATCATTGCCCTTGTGTTGGGTATTTTGCCAAATATTCCCGGCTTCCTGTTGCAGGTGAAACTCATTTCTGCAGAAGCCTTTCCGGTATGGATATCAGAACTGTATCATTATGCCTGGTTTGTAGGATTTGGGGTAAGCGGGGTATTGTATTATTGGTTGATGAAAAATAAACGATCATAATTAATCATAGATCAGTAGTTGTAAAATATCAGGTACTGAGCATGGTTACTAAATATAATAACATGTCTATTTTAATTAAAAACGGAAGGGTCATCACTGCTACAGATGATTATATAGCGGACATTTTTATTGAAGGCGAAACCATTTCGGCCATCGGTAAAAATTTGAATATAAAGGCCGATAAAGAAATTGATGCTGCGGGCAAATTGGTCATGCCTGGTGGCATTGATCCTCATGTACATCTCGACATGCCATTCATGGGAACTTATTCAAGTGATAATTACGAAACCGGTACCCGTGCTGCGTTGTATGGCGGCACTACCATGGTGATCGATTTTATTTTGCAAAAGCAAGGCAATAGTTTACAGGCTGCGCTGGATGAATGGAATGGCCGTGCAACCGGCAATGCGGTAGGTGATTATAGTTTTCACATGGCCGTGACCGATTTTAATGAGCATACCCGCAAAGAGATCAAACACATGATCGAAGAAGAAGGCATTACTTCTTTTAAAACATTCATGGCGTATAAAGGCGCCCTGATGATAGATGACCGGCAGATGATCGGACTGATGGAAGAAGTAAAGAAAAACGGCGGACTCATTAATGTGCATGCAACGAATGGTGATATGATCGATTACCTGATACAAAAGCACCGTGAAGAAGGAAAGCTTTCTCCATTGTATCATTATCTCTCTCAACCGGAAGTTACCGAGGCTGAAGCATCAGAGCGTTTTGTAGACATGGCGAATTATACGCATTGCCCTGGTTATATTG
>ERZ795056.6402-NODE-6402-length-11486-cov-5.262357_pt1 | contig 11486 bp, 10 predicted proteins | sample MGYA00375140_ERZ795056 | MGnify/ENA primary metagenome ERZ795056 (study PRJEB30185, sample SAMN05720227) | activated sludge metagenome | isolation source: Anaerobic digester | place: USA | collected 2015-03-09 ...
TGTGCTTTGTGCATTCAGCTTCTTGGTGTTTCATCCACACTTTTCTTTTTATCATGTATCTGATTATGCCAAACAAAATTTGGTAGCCACCAACTTTCATTTCGTGAATCAATACTTGATGTATTTGGGTGGCGAAAAAAACCCAACCCTCGATAAAGTTATGGGCTCTGAAATTGGTTTCAGTATTATGCGTTTGATCGCCTTTGCTTATACCTATCATTACTTGAACTGGTTTTCGAAAACATCCGTGATTAAATGGTATGCTGTTCCTAAAAAATGGTTAATAAGCATTGTTTTAATTTGGGTGTTTAGTGTTGCGCTTTACGCCTACGATTATGTAACAGGCTTGAAAGCTTTGCTATTCCTGAGTATGCTACATGTTTTTCTTGAGTTTCCGTTGAACTTCCGTTCTTTCCAAATCATCAACACATCCATTAAGGGCATGATTTTGGGAGATAAACCGACAGCATAAGCTTGTTATGAAAAAGGTATTCGTTTTTATTTTGGGACTATTACTGTTGAATGCGTTTAGTGCGCAAGCACTCACTATTTATGGAGAAATCCTCAACAACAATAATCTACCGTTACCGGCTCGCGTTTATCTAAAAAGCGTATCGCTATCGGGCAACAACACATTAGATTCGGCTGATGTTAATGTTTTCGGTGCCTATACACTCAACAAGAATGTTAATCAATACGGACAATATTATTTATTTGTCGGTAAGATCAATTACACCATAATGCTTTCGCCTAATGAGCCAAGCATCAAAATTACAAATGAACTTGGCGACAAGCAGAAAATTTGGATTGAAAACTCGGCAGAGAATGATGCTTACAAAATTTACAAAGAGTTTAAAGGTTATTACGAAACTCAAATCATGAGCGCCATTCACAGTGGTTTACCTGCCGATACCATTCACCCACAATTGAAGCTTTTCCTTGGCCAATACTTTGAGCAACTGCAACAAGTGCGAGGCTTTTATCCGAATACTTTTACAGGAAGTGTTATTTGCAAAATGAAACAATTCGCGTCTGCTGATGCTTTGTCAAAACAAAATAACACACTTGAATTTACTCGTAAACATTTTTTGGATAGCATTGATTGGAGCAACCCCGTGCAATTGGAAGAGTTGAGTTTTGACGAAACGTTTATGGCCTATGTATCTTCGATTTCAGACACTTCTTTTGCCAGTTTTCAAAAGTTTGAAGCATACCTCACCTCGCTTAACAACGTGAATTTGGAACTATACAAATACTATCGCAGGCAAATTTTTAATTTCTACATGCTCGTGCATCAAGAACAAAAACTGGAGTATTTAATTCGCCAAACACTGGCCGATAGTAGGATAAAAGAAGTGCCGGTTTTAGAAACGCAGATGAATGAAGTGAAACGCGTATTGCCCGGCAACCCCTATATTGAGGTAATGGGGTTAGACGTTAACAATACGCTGTTGTCGCTTTCTGAAAACATAAAGAAGAACAAACTTTCGCTTCTTGTTTTTTGGGAACCAAGTTGTAAGCATTGTAGAGAGTCTATGCCCGAATTATCTCGCATTTACAGTACTTACAAGAAAAAAGGATTCTCCATTTTCGCTGCCAATTTGAGTGATGAAGAAGCAGAATGGAAAAAAATTATTTCGGACAATCGTTTAGCGTGGACCAATGTAATACTTCAAAGAGAGCCAAATAAAAAGGATGCCCCTTCTTCCTATTTTGTGATATATACTCCAACACTTGTACTCTTTAATAATGAAGGAAAGATTTTGCGTAGATTCATTGGCGTAAACGAACTGGAACGTGAATTACAAAAACAACTAAAGCTATGAGTAAACGTGCTGTAAAAGTGGCTGTTATCTCGGATGTGCACTTAGGTTTCCTAGGTTGTAAAGCAAAAGAATTGAACAAATATTTAAAGTCTATCAAACCTGAAATACTTGTTATTAATGGCGATTTTGTAGACATCTGGCAATTCAGAACCTACTATTTCCCTAAGGCACACGCTAAAGTGATTCAACGTGTTTTCAAGCTGGCAGCCGATGGCACAAAGATTTATTTGCTTACCGGGAATCATGATGAAGCATTGCGCAATTACAGTGGTATGTCGCTAGGAAATATTGAATTGGAAGACAAGTTGATTTTGGATTTAGACGGTAAATCGCATTGGTTTTTCCATGGCGATATTTTTGATGTTACCATGCGCGGATCACGTTGGTTAGCAAAGTTGGGTAATACCGGCTACGAGCTTTTAATTTTGCTGAACAAATTTGTGAATGGCTTACGTTACTTGTTTGGCAAAGGTTCTATCAATTTCACCAAAGCCATTAAAGATGCAACAAAGCGCGGTGTGAAAAAACTAAATAACTACGAAATGGCTGCAGCTAATATAGCCATAGACAACGGTTATGATGTAGTAGTTAACGGCCACATACACTTGCCGGTGATTAAAGAAATTGAAACAGAAAACGGTTCTGTAACCTATATGAACAGTGGCGACTGGGTGGAGAACATGACTGCTCTTGAATACTATAACGGCAAGTGGGAACTTATCCACTACAGTAATCTGAAATTCGAAAATCCTTATTTAAAATTTGACGTGAACGACTTGCCTTAAAACTTAGGGCAATAACTTGGATACTGAATATACGGGTCGTTTTGTTTCTTAAAGATGTACACAATGGCTAATTCTACTGCTCCTTGGGCTTTCGATGCACCGCGCAAATCAGAATGATTCATGTCGTAGCTGATACCAATTCGAGCATTATAAACATCTACGCCAAGGTTCAATACTGCTGCGTCTTTCACACGGTAAAACGCACCTCCGTAAATACCAATATTTTCATTAGTAGTTTGATAGTTTACTCCCACACCCAAATTATACATTTGTGCATTGGATTGCATCATGAATAAGAAAACAGGTGAAATGGTCCACTGATCTTGATATCCTGCAGTAATCTCGCAACCCCCTTGTACCACATGTCTGCGGGCTAAACGATTGTTTTGGTCGCCTATAAATGATTCGCGCGGACTAGCTACGTGATGGAGTGAATAACCAAAATTAAATGCAAAACGATCTTTGGGTCTTGACGTGAAAGCTGCACCAATAGTAACATCCGGATACAAGATAGATTTTCCCCCATATTGCTCGCCATTCGGCAATGAAGGATTCCATCCGTATTTATCGAGTTGTGTTTCGAAAATTAAATCTTGAAAATTGATTCGTTTGTTTACAACACCTGCTTGAATTCCAAATGATAAATGCGATCTGCCGTACTGACTTACCGATTGGTGATATGCGATAGAAAACATTCCTGTGTTGGTTTGCAGCGCACCGTTTCCGGCTTTGTCGTTGAAAAACATAGCACCAACACCCAATCGATTATTGCCTAATGAGGTAGGTAAAACATTACCATCTACAGAAGCTTGAAAAGTTTGATAAGGTGAACCAGAATTCATTGTTGGAATAGTGAACCACTGGTTTCTATAATTGAAAGTAGCTCTAAACAATCCGTTGAATTTGCCTGTATATGCGGGGTTCATGGCTACCGGAGCTGCCCAATATTGCGAGAAGTGGATATCCTGCGCAAAAGAGCAACTAACGATGAGGGTTAGTAACAGAGTAAAAACGTTTTTCATGCCATTGAAAATCAGATTGTAATTTAGGGATTTTAATTGAAATGGAGGAAGATTTTTAGTTCCCTGCCCACCAATTGGGTGCATTTTTAGCAAAAAACGGTTCCGAAAAGCTCTGTTCCGAATAAATTACGATACGTTTTCGAGCACAAATTTCTGACAGTACTCCCGAATCATCAACCTTACTTTTCTGAATGCTTGAGCGATTTCTTCTTCTGTTCCAATTGCTTTTGCCGGATCAGGAAAATTATAATGGAATTTTATAGCACGCGTTGGAAAATATGGACAACGTTCTTTTGCATTGTCACATACCGTAATTACAAAATCAAAATCGATGTTGCTATATTCATCAATATGATTTGAGCTGTGTTTGGAAATATCTATTCCATCCTCCAACATAGTGGCAATGGCTTTAGGATTCACGCCATGTGTTTCTATGCCTGCACTATAAACGAGAGCTTTATCACTCGCAAAATGTCGTAGATAACCTTCCGCAATCTGACTTCGACAACTATTGCCGGTGCACAAAACCAAAATCTTTTTCATTGCTGTAGAGTATAATATTTCTTCTTGAACCAAAACGCCAATTGTACTAGCCCTATTAATGCCGGAACCTCTACTAACGGCCCAATCACCCCGGCAAATGCTTGTCCCGAGTTTATGCCAAATACTCCAATGGCAACGGCTATAGCCAATTCGAAGTTATTGCCAGTTGCCGTAAAGGCTATAGCTGTGTTGGTAGAATAGTCGGCTCCCATGCGTTTCGCTAAAAGAAAAGTGAGCACAAACATCACAGCAAAATAAATAACTAATGGGATGGCCACTCGAATTACATCGAACGGAATCTGTACAATTAACGCGCCCTTCAAGCTGAACATCAAAACGATTGTGAACAAAAGAGCAACTAGTGTGACGGGAGAAATTCGTGGTATAAACTTTTGCAAAAACCAATCTTCTCCTTTAAGTGCAATTAAACCATATCTGCTTATAATGCCCGCCAAAAAAGGGATTCCTAAATAGATGAAGACGGTTTGTGCGATTTGGCCTATCGTTATTGCTATCTGAAGACTCTTCATTCCTAAAAGTGGCGGAACAATCGTTAGATAGAAATAGGCATAAAATGAATACAGTAAAACTTGTAAGATGCTGTTTACCCCCACCAATCCGGCAATATATTCTCTGTTTCCATCGGCTAGTTCGTTCCACACCACTACCATGGCAATGCAAGGGGCAATACCAATCAGAATAAGACCTGTCATGTATTCCGGGTAATTACTTAAAAACACGTAAGCCAACAAAAACATAAACAAGGGAGCAATTATCCATGTTATAAATAACGATAGCAACAATAGTTTTACGTTCTTGAAAAGTTGTGGAATCTTTTCGTAGCGAACCTTTGCGAGTGGTGGGTACATCATCAATATCAATCCAACAGCCAAAGGAATATTGGTTGTTCCGCTCGACAAGCGATTGATGTTATTGGCAATGGAAGGCACAAAATAACCCAACGCCACGCCAATGGCCATTGCCAAGAAAATCCAAACCGTTAAAAAACGATCTAGGAAGCCAAGTTGTTTCCGCTCATGAACAGGTACACAGTTGTTTGCCGACATAACTCTATTTTAACAGCAGCCTCCGCCAGGAGAACAGCAAGATGATGATGTTGTTGTCAACTCTTCTAGTTTTACTTTTAGCTTTTCTGTTGGAATACCGCACTTATCGGAAGCTAAGCAGTTTGTTTGTTTTGAGGTTAACACAAAACTCTTTCCATCAAAGTTTAACCCAAATTTACCAATTGTGGTTGATTGATATTCCACTTCAATGTCTAGGTCTTCTATCCCAAGCGCTTTTTCCGACAAGGCTATAATGTTCAACAGTTTTTGTGGTTTGAGTCTATGGTCAAAATCATTCGCTTCCCATAGCTGTAAGCTAACAACCTTTTCTGTGCGAACGGTTCCCCCGCAATCGATAAAGTTTTTAGTTATCATTCCCACCTCCGTTACATGAAAATGCTCCGGAACCATTGTTCCGTTTTCCAATATAAAGTTAACTTCTGTAAGGCTTTCAAGCGCCATTTTAAATGCGGATAGTTTCATATTTAAGTGTTTTAGTTTTTAGCAACAATTGTTTTTCTTCTTTTCTAGTTTCGATGCCATACCCGAAAAGTAAGCTTGTAATTTGCTGAGTATTTTTTCGTCTATGCAATAGCAAATTGCATTTCCTTCAATGTTTCCTTTAATCCATCCTGCAGTTTTCAATTCTTTCAAATGTTGCGAAACGGTTGGCTGTGCCAAAGGAAGTTCATTTACGATATCGCTGCAGATACAGCCCTCTGTTTTCATTAAATATTCTAATATAGCTACGCGTGCCGGATGACCCAAAGCCTTCGCCATAGCAGATATTGCGTTTTGCTTTTCGGTGAAATGGTCTGTTTTTGTAGCGCCCATTTTTAATTTTTATATTGCAATATTACGATAAAGAATGGAAACAAAAAAGGAAATTTCTTCTTTCTCAAAAAATTAACAGGATTTACTTAATCATTAATGCGTTTCCACAACTCATCTTTTAGCTTTTCGATGTTGGATTGTGTGGCAGAAGAGATGAAAATAAAGTCGATTTTCAATCTGCCTTTGAGTTTAGCTTTTAAATCTTTTTCGAGCATTTCTAACATTTCTTTATCTACTAGATCCGATTTGGTTATCGCTAAAAATCTTTGTTTGTTCAACAAATCAGGATTGAAGAGTTTAAGTTCTTTCAATAATATTTTGTATTGTTCTACAATATCATCGGCATCCACAGCAATCAAGAAAAGTAAGCAGGCATTGCGTTCTATATGTTTCAAGAATCGATCGCCTAAGCCTTTTCCGAGATGTGCTCCTTCAATAATGCCGGGAATATCGGCCATCACAAACGATAGGTGATCTTTGTAGGCCACCATACCCAAATTTGGCGTTATAGTGGTGAAGGCATAATCGGCTATCTCCGGTTTTGCAGCCGAAACAACAGACAGCAATGTTGATTTTCCGGCATTAGGAAAACCTACCAAACCAACATCGGCCAATAGTTTCAACTCAATAACAATCCAGCCTTCTTCGTTTGGTTCGCCCGGTTGAGCATGTGTAGGTGCTTGGTTCGTAGGCGTTTTGAAAAAGTCGTTTCCATGTCCGCCACGTCCGCCTTTCTTCACAATCAACTCCTCTCCGTCTTCATTGATTTCTCCTATAATTTCACCCGTTTCGAAATCGCGAGCAACCGTTCCAAGTGGCACATCTAAAATTTGATCGTCTCCTGCCTTCCCTGAACGCAAGGCTTTATCGCCACGCATACCATCTTCAGCCATTACGTGTTTTCTGTATTTCAAGTGTAACAGCGTCCACAATTGCTTATTCCCGCGCAGTATCACGTGACCTCCACGACCTCCGTCACCACCATCGGGTCCGCCTTTCTCCACAAATTTTTCTCTTCGAAAATGCGATGAACCGGGGCCACCAAGACCGGACTTACAGTGAATCTTTACGTAATCAATAAAATTCTCAGCCATGGGTTGCTAAACTATATTAGCGTGTTTTACAGGTTATTTATCTGGAAGCAAAGTGCTTCAAAAATCTCGTCAACAGAACCTTCTCCGGCAATCTCTGCCAGTTTGTGTTGTGCTGCGTAATAGTTGGCTAATGGAGCCGTTTTTGTGCGGTATTCTACCACACGGTTCTTTACGATTTCTTCGTTTTGATCATCGGCTCTACCGCTGGTTTTCCCTCTATCTAATATCCTCCTCGTCAACTCTTCTTCCGATACTTTAAGAGATAACACCTTAAGAATAGGAATAGTGCGCAATTCAAGTAAAGCATCTAATGCTTCTGCTTGCTTTACTGTTCTTGGAAAACCGTCAAATACAAAGCCTTTCGCGTCTTTATTGCTATCTAATTTATTTTCAATCATACCAATCACCACCTCATCCGGAACTAAATCGCCTCTATCCATAAGGGTTTTAGCCTCTAATCCTAACTTTGTTTGTCCTGCTATTTCTGCACGAAGCATATCTCCGGTAGACAAATGAATAAATCCGAATTTATTGATAATGTTCGTTGCCTGTGTGCCTTTGCCGCTTCCCGGAGGGCCAAAAAGTACAATATTCCTCATGTTCCGATATAATTTTAAATCGAGTTAAAAGTATAAAAACAATCCTAAAAACAGAAAAGACCACCGCAATGGATGGTCTTCTGCATATTATAATATCGTCTTATTTATTGACGAGTAAAGCGCTTCACTACATTTCCGTTTTTGTTGGATAGGTCGCGAACTGTAGCAAAATAAACCCCTGAAGCATACCCACTCACATTGAATATCGCATTATCATCAAAACGTTTCGTTTCAATAACGGCACCCATGGCATTGGAAATGGTTACCTCATATTGTGAATCAGACGGTTTGTTCACAAACAAGTGAATTTGATCGTTTGCCGGGTTTGGATACAAACTTACATTCAAGTCGAATTCTTTAATGGTTTTTACCGAGGTAGGTCCTTGATAAGAAGCACAAGATCCGCCTAGTGTGTTGTCCAAAATTGGGAACTCGATTTGTGTTGGATGTTGTGCTGAGAAATGAACGCGTTGTACAGCTACCCGTGGCGCCATTTCAACTCCGTTGAAAATATACGACTGTCCATCGCCCGGATTTCTTCGGAAAAATTCTCCATCATTCATCGGCAAGTTTGGATTCACTTGGTAACGCGTAAAGTTAGAGCTGCTGATTAACACTACTACTTTATGGCCTTTACCCCAGCTATATCCAATAGGAATTCCGTGGAATTCGTAATCCAACACTTCTCCGGAATTGATGTTTTGATATGGCGTTGCCAAATCATCTCTCGTTTCAATTTTATCGAGGAAGGTTTTCACATAATCTCTTGCACGAGCATTGATTACCGCTTCTGTAACAAAATAAATTCTGCCATCTGGGAATTGATCGCCAATTCTAATCATCCAATCAGTATCCGTTGGTTTGCCATCCAAAACGCCTGCAGGATTTGATTTTGCCCACATTTTCACTTTCGGATAGCCGATTGTTGTTAGTGAGTCTACTATTGGCTCGCTTACAAATTTCAAAACGCCTTCTCTGTCCATGGTGTATGGCGCATTCGTAGGATCTGTCCATTCCATTTGCCCTTGTGAAGTTCTTGTTCCATCAGGTGAACGCACAATCATATTCGAACCACCTACGGTTAAAATTGGGTCGTTTGGATCGTGTACATAAACACGGTAGCCTTCGTCTGTAGTAGGGGCACTGTTGGTGAATGAACCATCGGCATGCATATACATCGTTTGCATACGGATGTTTTTACAAGGTGGAAAACGTTCCGACTCCATCCAAAAGTTACCCACTTTGTCGTTGCCGGTTACTCCTGCAGCACGGTCAATAGAGTCATCCGGTCCGGCAATATACATACGGAATGTTGGTACATTATGGAAATCTCTAAATGGAATTCCGCTTTCCGGAACCGAATCCGAGAAACCTAATGTTCCCGTTCCCAACTTTAGGGGCAAAGGAATTGCTTTTAATATTTCTGAAGTATCGCTCGGATTGTCGCGTTCTGCATAGTTCATGTTCGACAACTCGCCCTTTCCAGCAAGAAAATTAATCATTTTCGAAAAAGGCACCACATAATCCGTTGCCGGAATTCTAATTTGGTGGCCCAACAAAAAGTCTTGCCATCTTGTTCCTGCGCGGATAACAAACTTAGGCTCTCCAATTTTTTGGTCGGTGTTATAGTTCAAATTATAACGGAACCAAGTAATTAAGTCGGAATTAATAAGTGTTCCCAATGCTACATTCGACAAGTTCACATTTCCAATGTCAATTTTCGTGATTTCGTTCACACTCTCAGGATATTGGCGGTCCCCTGTAAGTCTACTACCTATAGTTTGGTGCGCCCATGGCCCAATAATGATTTTTTGAAGATTTTTAAAAGAGTCAATAACGTGATCTTGTGTAAGCTGTAATGTTCTAATTTGACCTTCAATAAAAATATCCCACCATCCTGTTAGGTGAAGAACGGGCGTTTGAAGATTCTCGTAACGGCTGTGTGTTAAGTTCGGACGAGGTAATTGCGTTGCTCCATCTACAGATTCTCCTTGTGCATCCACATACGCTACACTGGCATCCATATCAGCACGACCGGCAGAATTCGGGTAAAAACCTGCAGGGCTCATCGGATCGTTAGTGTAGGCTGGCTTTTCATACCAAGGATAACGAACCGTTGAAAAGTGGTCAATGGAAATATTGGCCGCTTCAAATTTATTTTGTTGTGCAATACGTGTTACGCCATTAACCGTATATGGTTGTGGTAGTTTATAATCGGCTGATGAGTGAATAGAGTTGTCTCTGTAACCGGCTCCGGTAGCGACATCTATAGGGTTCAAATCATCATCGGTTCCGGAAAAAATTTGGCCTTTCAACCATCCGGTTACAATTCTATTTCTGAACACACCGTTGTTGTAGCCGGTCGACAAATAATGTTCGATGGTAGCAACAATTGGCAACAAACATTTCAACTGTGGTACAGAATCTAAAATTCTATGCGCTGCAGCCAATTGCAATTGTGTGTTTCCAAGCGCAGAAGCGCCAATCATTCCAATACTTCCGTTGTTCAATTTTGTGTTGGTGTGCGGATATCCTTTGTAATAATTCAAGAAAATTTCTTTCGCTGTTGAATCTCCATATTCAGCGATATAGGCAGAATCGATAATGGCGATTTGTTTAACAGAGTTATATCCATCTTCATGACGATTACTGTTTCTTGGATCTGATAAATCATAGGGATCCAAAATGTGGGAGTAGCTTGGGTGATAGCCGTTTTTATTCCAACTATCGCTATACATTGGAAAGTAAATTCCGCCAGAAGAATAGCGACCGCGCATATCCTGATACATATAATTATAACCCAAAATCGACATAATAGAACCTAACGCATAGTACTCTTCTTTAGGTCCCTTGTCATAAGGGGTACGCGTAAATACTGTTGGTAATTGGTATGGATTTGCATTCGGTTGACCATTCAACGAATCGTACAACATAATTTGCGCGCCCTTGGGTATAATCTCAATATTGTAGCCCAAGATATTTGTTACCAAAGAATCTCTGGTTCTTGGCACATAAAAATCGGTAAACAATTTTGTTCCATCGGGCATTACTAATGGTACTGTGAACTTCGAAGTAAACTCCGAAATATCATCCAACTGGCCGTTGTTAGCAATTCCTTGCGAGTAACCCTGCATAAATGTAAACGCAGTTAAGAAAAGAGCGTAAATCTTTTTCATCTAGTTTGGTGGTTTGAGGCATGAATATAGTAAAGGATTTTTATTGGTTGAATTTTTATATAGCTTTTTTGTCTTATGTTTTTCTCGAATCGTTACGGGAAATTAGCTTTCTGTATGTTTTCAAACACACATGTTGCGAAATTCATGCTACATTTACAGCGAATAAAACAAACTGAAATTGACAGAAACATCCTCCATACATATAGAAAGAGCTGTTCTTATTGGCATTTCCACGAAAACCCAAAACGAAGAACAAACCCGCGAATACTTAGATGAACTTGAATTCTTAGCATTAACCTCCGGTGCGGAAACCGTAAAACGTTTTTGGCAAAACTTGCCACACCCCGATCACAAAACCTATTTAGGAAAAGGAAAGTTAGAAGAGGTGGCCAATTATGTGGCTAATGTTGGCGTTGATTTAGTGATTATCGATGATGAAATTTCGCCTTCGCAACAACGCAACATTGAAAAGATAGTGAAGTGTAAAGTGTTGGATCGAAGTATGCTCATCCTCGATATTTTTGCACAACGCGCCAGAAC
>ERZ795056.6403-NODE-6403-length-11486-cov-4.496894_pt1 | contig 11486 bp, 12 predicted proteins | sample MGYA00375140_ERZ795056 | MGnify/ENA primary metagenome ERZ795056 (study PRJEB30185, sample SAMN05720227) | activated sludge metagenome | isolation source: Anaerobic digester | place: USA | collected 2015-03-09 ...
TGCATGGCTAATTAAAATTGTTCCGTAGAAATGCCCTATTTTATCAATCCATAACGCATAGTCCCAATCGTCCTGAATTCTAAAAACCCTGCTTTGATCTGCCCACCAGGCATTCTTTTGATAGAAATGAATTGTTAAACCTGTACCAATTGTCAACGCTCCCATTCCATAAAGGACTGGATAATTAATATCTCGTGCCAACGGGTTTAATTCATCTTGCCTTACTTCGTAGAAGATTAATCTATCCGAAACGCTGCCAATCAAATCGTTTTTTAAGGTGTAAGTCGGGTAAACCTTATCAAGTCCTTTTATTTCCGGTCGAATTTCATCTTGTGAAAAACTTGAGTTGCAGAAAACAAAAAAGATAATTGATATAAATAATATCTTCGTCTTCATAACCATTTTAATTCTTTGTTTAATTTTCAGGTTTCATCTGCGGGAAGAAAATAACGTCCCTAATTGATGTCTGCCCTGTAAGCAGCATTACAAGCCTGTCGATACCGATTCCAAGTCCAGCCGTGGGCGGCATACCGTATTCTAAAGCACGGATAAAATCTTCATCATAAGACTGTGCTTCGTCATCACCTTCACTTCTTGCTTTCACCTGTTGCGTGAACCGAGATTTTTGATCAAACGGATCATTCAATTCACTGAAGGCATTACAGATTTCTCTGCCTGCAACAAATCCTTCAAATCTTTCCACCAATCCGGGTATTGATCTGTGCATTTTTGCAAGCGGTGATGTTTCAACCGGGTAATCAATTATAAAAGTCGGTTGAATTAATTCGCTTTGAACAGTAACCTCAAATATTTCATCTATAAGTTTTCCGCGGCTTGTTGTTCTTGAAACATCAATTCCTAATTTCTTTGCAGTAGAAATCATCTCAGAATCGTCAACTTTTAGAACATCAATTCCTGTCTTTTCTTTTATTGCTTCAACCATCGATACGCGTTTCCACGGTTTTTGAAAACTTATTTTATGTCCGTCGAATTCAAACTCCAATGATCCAAAAACCTTCAAGCATAATTCGGAAACCATATCCTCGACAAAGTTCATCATCCACAAATAGTCTTTATATGCAACGTAGACTTCAAGCATTGTGAATTCAGGGTTATGCGTTTTATCCATACCTTCATTCCGGAAATCTTTAGAGATTTCGTACACACCGCTAAAACCGCCTACAATTAATCTTTTCAAGTATAATTCATCTGCAATTCTTAAATACAACGGCATATCAAGTGTGTTATGATGCGTAACAAATGGTCTTGCACTTGCTCCACCGTATAGCGGCTGTAAAATCGGGGTTTCAACTTCAAGAATTTCGTTTGAATCCATAAAACTTCTTAAAAAAGTAATTGCTTTACTTCTTTTTGTGAAGACATCTTTGATTTCAGGATTAACGATAAGATCAACATATCTTTGCCTGTAGCGAAGTTCTTTATCTGCAAATTGATCGTAAACAACCTTCTCCCCTTTTTCGTCTACAACTTCTTTTGCAATAGGTATAGGACGAACAGATTTTGAAAGTAAATGTAATTCTTTAACATGGACTGAAATTTCCCCGGTCTTTGTTTTGAATACAAAACCTTTAACACCGATAATATCACCGATATCCATCAATTTAAAATTATCATAAGCATCACCCAATTCATCACGTTTCATGTATATCTGGATTCTACCTGTATTATCCTGTATGTGGGCAAATGATGCTTTCCCCATCCTTCTAATAGCCATTATTCTTCCGGCTATTGATACGTTCTGTTCTTTTCCTTCTTCGTAACTGTTTTTTATTGAAACAGAGTTTGAATCTACATCAAATGAGTATGCATAGGTTTGAACACCCTTTGCTTTCAATTCTTCTAATTCTTCTATTCTTCTTTTAATTAACGCATTAATGTCTTCAATTAAAATGTTATCCACAACATCTCCTTTATTTTCTTTTGAAGTTTGCAAGCCGTAAGCAGACTAAATCCTGTATAAGGTCAGCTAATACGACAGGCACTGTAAAATTATTTGCCAGTATTGAAAAAGCTACCGGTTCTTTATCGCCTGTAAAAACATAACCGGATAAACATCTTGCCGCACCGATGAAACCTGTTTTAGCGCGAACATTATTTTGAGTTCTCGCTTTACGCATTCGTTTTGCAAGTGATCCATCAACACCGGCAATGGGAAGCGAATTATAAAAATGTAAAAACTGTTCATCTTTATACATATAACCGAGTAAAGAAACTATATGGTTTGGTGAAACAAGATTTAACCGCGATAAACCCGAACCATCTACAATCTGCAAACCATCAGGGTTAATACCCATATCACTGAAAAGTTTTTTTGCTGCTGTAATCCCGTTTGAAGCAGAGCCGTATCCTTCTTTTTCGTACCCGATTGTTTTAATCAATTGCTCGGCAAAAAAGTTTTGACTGTTTTTATTAATTACTTTTACTATTTCTTTTAAGCCCGGAGAATAATGTGTGAATAACAGATTCATCCCGTCATAAAACAGTGGTTCGGAAAGATCATCAACATCAATAGGAAATCCTTTAACTCTGATTCCCTTCTTATTTAATATTTCTGACAAAACAACAACGTAGTATTGAGTCGGGTTATTTATAGTACTGAATCTTTTAATCGTTTCCGAGCCTTCTTTTATTCTACCGTAAACAGTAATGATATTTGTACCTCTTTCTCTATGCAAGTTTATATCAGCCGCGGAGTCTTTATGAACCGTGATCACATTATTGTTTATAATAATATATTTTGAAGCTGGAACAGAGGTAATATTGGCTTTCAAACCCGGTTTTGTCGGGTTAATAATTATATCTACGCAGTTATCATTAAGTGATAAAGCCCCTGAGGGAGCAGCATACCAATCGCTTTCATAATCCCATGACCAACCGTTACCCAATCCTTTATCGTCAAAAGCATTATCATCACCGATTATATTTCCACTGATTTCATCAATACCTCTTTCAAGAAGAGAGTCAGCCCAAAGTTCGAAAATCTGCGTTATGTTTTCGTTGTAAAACCTTCCTGATATTGCGGGATCACCGAATCCTTTTACAATAAGATCACCTTTTAAAATTGAACCGTCTATAATCCCTTTCATGTAGATTTCAGTTTTAAAGCGATAATTGTTTCCTAACAAAAGTAGTCCCGCTGAAGTTGTAAACAGTTTCGTATTAGAAGCCGGCATAAACAATTTATTCTCGTTCCGCTTGTATAAATACTCACCGGTTACCAATGATTGAATGACTACACCCCAATTAGCATTACTAAAGTTCGGATCGTTGAAGATGTCTTCCATTTGCTGCCACAATTCACTGACAGTAGCGTAACTGTATTTAGGAATTGTATCATATTGTACTTCCTGTGCAGATATGCATGCAGTAAATATTAAAAGAAAAAGCAATACTTTACTTTGCATGTTTTTTTATTCCTTTAATTTCATTAGGAGTCAACTGCCTGTACGCACCTTCAGGCAGATTAATTAATGTGATATTGCCAAAACTTTTTCTATGAAGACCAATTACCCGGTAACCTAAAGCTGCAAACATATTTTTTACAAAATGATTTCTTCCTTCATGGGTTATTACAGTAGGATTCTTTAAACTATTTGCAGGGTATTTAATCGAACTGAATTTACCTCGAACTCCTTCAACAAATACCGACCTTAAAAGTTTTTCTTCATCTTTTTCTTTTAACGGTTTATCTAATTTAACTTCATACTCTCGCGGAATATTGTTTGACGGATGCGACAAAAGCTGTGCAAAATCTCCATCGTTTGTTAATACGAGTACGCCGGTAGTATTATAATCAAGTCTTCCAACCGGGAATATCTTTTCGTTTGTTTTTATAAGGCTAACAACCGTTGGTCTTTTTTTCTCGTCATTTGTTGTTGACACGTATCCTTTCGGTTTATGCAATAAGAAGTAGACATGCTTTCTTGAACGAACTGGTTCTCCGTCAACAAAAACTTTATCTTTATCAATATTAATATTGAAAGCAAGAGTAGAAACGGTTTTTCCATTAACAACAATTCTACGTTGTAAAACTAATTCTTCGGCTTTCCTTCTTGATGCAATTCCGCATTCAGCAAGGAAGCGGTTAATTCTCATCTGTTTGGGTTGCTTCGGTTTCGAGTTCGTTTGCAATTTGGTCCTCTATTAAGTTCATCATAATTTTTCTTTTTTGTTCAATAAAATCTTCGTCTTGCATTATTTCTTCAATCTCTCTCGGTTTAGGGAGGTCGCTTATTTTGTATAAACCGAAGTACTTTAAAAACTCCGGTGTAGTAACATAAAGCAGAGGTCTTCCAACTGTCTCTGCTCGCCCTGAAATAGTTATCAGTTTTTTTTCCAATAAAGTAGTAATAATATAATCGGAGTTAACACCTCTAATAGACTCAAGTTCCGGTTTTGTTAAAGGTTGTTTATATGCAATTATTGCAAGTGTTTCCAACGCTGCCTGGCTCAATCTTCTTTTACTTTTTTCCGAAGATAGAAATCCAAGGTATTTCGCAAATTCAGGTTTAGTTGCAAAGAGCAATCCACCGGAAATTTTAACTATCTGAAAACAACTTTTATTCTCATTGTATAAATTGTTTAACTGTTCGATACAAGCATCAATGTCCTCTTCAGAAATTTGAATATCTTCACCGTCGATTCCTTTTATAGCCCTAATAATTTCGGAATGTTTAATCGGTTCATCCGAGGCAAAGATTAATGCTTCAACTATGTTTTTATAAATGTTGTCCATTTTCCAAACCGTAAATAACAAAATCATTAAAATCGGGTGTAGCTTCAATGCCGATTTTGTTCATTTTCGTTAGTTCGAGTAATGCAATAAAAGTAATTACAATTTTTATCCTTTCTTTTATTCCATCAACAAGACTTAAAAAATGCAGCTTTTTGAATTCCTTAAGTTTCTCAAGTATATAATTAATTTGTTCATCTATCGTAACAGGTACTTTTACGATTTCATGTACAAATTGTTCTTTTTTATCTTCAAGTACTTTTTTAAATGCTTTTGTAAGATCGTAAATAGTAATGTTTTTTAACAAAGAGTCGAATTCAGGCGGAGCTTCTTTCGGGTCTTCGCTAAAATAATTTCTGAAGTTTAACTTCCTCTGGTTCGATTCAAAGAAATAGAGTTCTTCAGCCATTTCTTTATACCGTTTATATTCAAGGAGAGCTTTTACCAAATCTGCACGGGGGTCAATCTCCTCCCCTTTTTCATCAAACTCTTTAGGAAGCAGAAGTTTTACTTTTATGTGCATCAAGGTAGAAGCCATAAAAATAAAATCGCCTGCGATTTCAAGATCAAGCAATTTAATAAGATTTACATATTCCAGAAATTCCTTTGTTATCCTTGCAATAGGAATATCGTAAATATTCAACTCATCTCTTTTAATAAAGAAAAGGAGCAGATCAAGAGGTCCTTCAAATTGATCTAATCTAATCTTGAACACAATCAGCCCAGGTTCATTTTATTTCTTACTTCTTGCATTGTTTTAACCGCCAACTCTCTTCCCCTGTTTTCTCCATCGTAGAGAATGTCTTTTACAAGTTCAGGGTTGCTTTCATAATGTTTTCTTTTCTCGATAATCGGACTCAAGAAAGAAGAGATTTTTGAGGCGCATTTCATTTTACAATCAACACAACCGAGTTGCCCGCTTCTACAACCGGATTCAATTTCTTCAACTTCAGAAGGATTGAATTTTTTATGATAAGAAAAAATCAAACATACTTCAGGTCTGCCCGGGTCATTTTTCCTTACTTTCTGCGGATCTGTAACTGCTTTTCTCAGTTTCCCTTTCACTGTATCTTCTTCATCTGAAAGAAGAATCGTGTTACCGAGTGATTTACTCATTTTAGTATTTCCGTCTAATCCAACCAATCTCGAAAAATTTGTAAGGAGAGGTTCCGGTTCCGGGAAAACATTTCCATACTGGTTATTAAACTTCCGCGCAATTTCTCTTGCAATTTCGATATGCGGAACCTGATCTTCTCCTACCGGTACACAATTCCCTTTATAGAGAAGAATATCTGCCGCTTGCAAAACGGGATAACCGAGATGACCGTAAATAACATTCTCAATATTCAGGTCCCTAATCTGGTCTTTTATTGTCGGGTTTCTTTCAAGACGGTTTACAGTAATCAGCATAGAGAAAATCAAATTTAGTTCTGTATGTTCTTTAATTTGAGATTGCCTGAAAATTGGGCTTATTTCCGGATTTAATCCGGCAGCGAGCCAATCTATTACCATATCAATAGTATCTTCATACACGTTTGAAGTATCAAGATTTGTTGTAAGTACATGGTAATCAGCTATAAGATGATAATTCTCATAATCTTCTTGAAGATTAATCCAGTTTTCAAGTGCGCCGACATAATGTCCAATATGCAGTTTGCCGGTAGGACGCATACCGCTAAGTATTCTTTTTTTCATTTTATTATGGAGTATATACGAATTTAGTTGTAAAAATAATTATGTTAAATAAAGATACGGTTTCCAATTTTCGTCAATCTTTGCAACCGAGTTTTTAATAAACAAAATATGACTCGGTTTATACGGTTTATTTCTAAGCTGCATATTCACTTCCGCAGGTGTTCTATCTCCTTTTTTGTTATTACAAACCGTGCATGCAGCAACAAGATTTTCCCAGCTGTCAATTCCACCGCGGGCTTTCGGTATAACATGGTCTATTGTTAAAGGTAGATCTCCTCTTCCGCAATATGCACATTTGTACATATCCCTGCGTAAAATATTCTTTCTTGTAAGTACCACTTTTCGGTAAGGAACATTGATATATTTTGAAATCCTTATAACCGAAGGCCATGGAAAAACACCGCTTACGGAATGGAGGGATTTCCTTGTATCATTTGATACTAACTCAGCCTTACCGAGAAAAAGTAGAATTATTGCTTTTTTTATATTACAGATGGTTAGTGGCTCGAAGCTTTGATTTAAGACTAAAACTCTGGCATTGAGTCTTCCATTGAAACTTTTAGTCTGTTCGAAAATAACCTCCCGAATTACTTCTTTTCTTTAATTATAAAATAAATTCTAAAACTTAACCGGAAAACTAACAAAAACATACTGAACCCTACAATATAAATATAAGTCCACACCGGGACTGCTTCTGTCATCATTAAAATGAATAGAATAAGTACAATACCGAGTGCTACATAAGAAAGTTTTTCAAATAATTGTCTTGACATCAGGACTCAATTAAAAATAAAAATTTACTGTGCAAATATAACGAATTAGCGTTTTAAATTGCTATTTATGGGGAGATTCATTAATTCTTTCTATTTGGGAATGATTCGAGGCAATCAGGTATTTAATTCTTTACAAAAAATTCACTTGACAATTTGAAGGCAACAATATATTTTAGCACTCATCAATTTAGAGTGCTAATAATTTTTTTAAACAATCATAAACCATATAGGAGGTTCAAAAATGAGTAAAATGAATTTACACCCGCTGGCAGATAGAGTTATCGTAAAGCCAACGGAAGCCGAAGAAAAAACAAAAGGCGGAATTATATTACCTGATACCGCTAAAGAAAAACCGATTGAAGGTACTGTTGTTGCTGTTGGTCCGGGAAAAGTATCGGAAGACGGAAAAACAGTTGCATTAACTGTAAAAAACGGTGATAAAGTATTATACGGAAAATACAGCGGCACCGAAGTTACAGTTGAAGGTGTTGATTATCTTATAATGCGCGAAAGCGACATTTTTGCAATTATTAAATAACGATAAACAAATAGGAGATTAAAAAATGTCATCAAAAATAATTGAATATAATACCGAAGCACGTGCCAAATTAAAAAAAGGTGTTGATAAATTAAGCAACGCCGTAAAAGTTACATTGGGTCCTAAAGGAAGAAATGTAATTCTCGAAAAGAAGTTTGGCGCTCCAACAGTTACTAAAGACGGCGTAAGTGTTGCAAAAGAAATCGAACTTGAAGATGCAGTTGAAAATATGGGTGCACAGATGGTTCGCGAAGTTGCTTCCAAAACAAGCGACGTTGCAGGCGACGGAACAACTACGGCAACCGTTTTAGCACAAGCTATCTATAACGAAGGATTAAAAAATGTTACAGCAGGTGCTAACCCGATGGATTTGAAAAGAGGTATTGACCAGGCAGTAACTAAAATTGTTGCTTATTTGAAATCAATCAGCAAAAATGTTGAAGGAAGAACTGAAATTGCACAGGTCGGTTCTATTTCTGCAAATAACGATAAATCAATCGGTGATCTTATTGCAGATGCAATGGAAAAAGTTGGAAAAGACGGAGTAATCACAGTTGAAGAAAGCAAATCAGCCGATACAAATCTTGAAGTTGTTGAAGGTATGCAGTTCGACCGCGGTTATATTTCCCCTTACTTCGTTACAGATGCTGAATCAATGGAAGCAGTACTTGAAGATCCTTTCATCTTGATTCACGATAAAAAAATCTCTGCAATGAAAGACCTTCTGCCGGTTCTTGAAAAAGTTGCTCAACAAGGAAAAGCACTTGTAATAATAGCTGAAGACCTTGAAGGCGAAGCTCTTGCAACTTTAGTAGTAAATAAATTAAGAGGAACCTTAAAAGTAGCTGCTGTAAAAGCACCCGGATTCGGCGACAGAAGAAAAGCTATGCTTGAAGATATTGCAATTCTTACAAGCGGAACAGTCATTTCCGAAGAACGCGGTTTCAAACTTGAAAATGCTACTATCTCTTATCTCGGTAGAGCTAAAAAAGTTGTAATTGATAAAGACAATACAACTATCGTTGAAGGCTCAGGTAAAACCGAAGATATTAAAAAGAGAATTAATGAAATTAAAGTTCAAATCGAAAAATCTACATCCGATTACGATAAAGAAAAACTCCAGGAAAGAATGGCAAAATTGTCAGGTGGAGTTGCAGTTCTAAAAATCGGTGCTTCTACTGAAGTAGAAATGAAAGAAAAGAAAGCACGTGTTGAAGACGCATTACATGCAACCAGAGCCGCAGTTGAAGAAGGAATTGTCCCTGGCGGCGGTGTTGCTTTTGTTCGTGCTATCTCTGTTCTTGAAGGATTAAAAGGTGAAAACCTTGATCAAACTACCGGTATAAAGATAGTTGAAAGATCATTGGAAGAACCGTTAAGACAGATTGTGAATAATACCGGGCTCGAAGGTTCAGTTGTATTACAGAAAGTTAAAGAAGGTAAAGACGATTACGGCTTTAATGCTGCAACCGAAGTATATGAAAACCTTATTAAAGCCGGCGTAATTGACCCGACAAAGGTTACAAGAACAGCATTAGAGAACGCAGCTTCTGTAGCTTCATTATTGATTACAACAGAAGCAGTTGTTTATGAAAAGAAAGAAGCTGAAAAAGCTCCTATGATGCCTCCTCCCGGAATGGGCGGTATGGGTGGAATGGACTATTAAAATTAGTTTAGTTCAAATGAAAAAGGCGAAGATTTCTTCGCCTTTTTTCTTATAAATGATTTTTAATTTATGAGAGAATCACTATATTTGCACACAATTTTTTGATTTTTCAGCAAAAAGATGTGAGTGGCTAATCAGCCCTCCTTCAAAAGGTAAAACCTTTATCATCACACGGAGAGGTGGGTGAGTGGCTGAAACCAACGGTTTGCTAAACCGTCGTACGGGTAAATCTGTACCGCGAGTTCGAATCTCGCCCTCTCCGCTCTAATTTTGTTATGGAAAAGTTTTCTACATATATTCTTTTCTCCCCTTCTTCAAATAAACATTACTATGGTCATACATCTGATTTAGCTAAACGATTATTTGAACATAATAATACTTCTACAGGCTTCACAAAAAAATATGCTCCCTGGGAATTAATCTATTTCGAAGAATTTAGTAGTCGTTCAGATGCTATGAAACGAGAAAAATATTTCAAGTCCTTTACCGGTTACAAATGGTTAAAAGAAAACAAGATTATCTAAATACGGCTGAAACCAATCCCTTAAGGGACTAAACCGTCGTACGGGTAAATCTGTACCGCGAGTTCTCCCGCTACGCAGGGATCGCCCTCTCCGCTCTAATTTTGTTATGGAAAAGTTTTCTACATATATTCTTTTCTCCCCTTCTTCAAATAAACATTACTATGGTCATACATCTGATTTAGCTAAACGATTATTTGAACATAATAATACTTCTACAGGCTTCACAAAAAAATATGCTCCCTGGGAATTAATCTATTTCGAAGAATTTAGTAGTCGTTCAGATGCTATGAAACGAGAAAAATATTTCAAGTCCTTTACCGGTTACAAATGGTTAAAAGAAAACAAGATTATCTAAATACGGCTGAAACCAATCCCTTAAGGGACTAAACCGTCGTACGGGTAAATCTGTACCGCGAGTTCTCCCGCTACGCAGGGATCGCCCTCTCCGCCATTTTCAAAACTTCATTTCATTGAAGGTTTTTTATTTCAATCTGTTCCAAACTTCTTCCGCTTCATTACAATTAAGATCGTATGAGATTTTGTAAACATAATCAACAAACAAGCGTTGAAATATTACACAATGCTTTTGTTCGATTTTGGCGTTTTGAAAGCACTTTATCAATGTTCTATTCTATTTAAATTTTTAGTGTTGTATTATTATACATTCACTATTTTCAATAGTATTTCATAATTAAGAAAATCCAGCCTTAAACTATTATATTTCAATATGTTAAACTGTATCGTAAACTACTACATTTCTTTGGCATTTTTATTGTACAATTTGTGAGACAATAAAAGTAGTAATTAAATCATTTAAATAACGAGGTAAACAAAATGGTTGCGGTATTTGTCGTATTAACATTTGCACTTTTTCTTCTGATTGATTATTTCGTACTGAAAGCTCAAAAAAAAGAAAACACTGCTTCAGTAACTTACCAGGTTTTTGACAAAGGAAGCTTCCTTCTGCCGGAAGGATTTTTGCTTACCAGTGGACATACGTGGATTAAGCTATTAAAAGACGGGTTGGCTGTAATCGGAATAGACGAATTTGTATTGAAAGCATTTCAAAGTATTAATTTAAAAAATGTACTAACGGAAGGCACACATGTTAAAAGAGGAGATGTTCTTTTTGAAGGTGTTGCCGGAAATAAAATAATTCATTTTCGTTCCCCTATTGATGGAGAAGTTAAATTTGTAAGCAATAGCATTGAAAAAGTAAACGTTGATGATCCATATAATACTGAGTATGGAATTACGGTTATCCCGAAAGATTTTATACAAAATTCGGCAAATTTCAAGTCCGGTAAAAATGGAGTAAACTGGTTGAAAGAGGAATTCAACAGGTTAAAAGACTTCTTGGCACATCATACTTCCGAACCCGGAATTGCAGGTTTAACAATGGCTGACGGTGGAAATATAGTTGAGGGTGTGCTCTCAAATTTTGATGAGAAAACTGTAAGTGAGTTCGAGAAAAACTTTCTTTCTATTTAACACTTAAGTAATAATAGGTAATTGAAATGAAAACTAATTATAGAAG